>Ga0272441_10003988_pt1 | contig 27351 bp, 43 predicted proteins | sample SSMProp6N_FD_193582 | JGI IMG/M metagenome (GOLD analysis project Ga0272441, IMG submission 193582) | Marine sediment archaeal communities from Little Sippewissett salt marsh, Falmouth, MA, United States - SSM-Prop-6N | ecosystem: Environmental > Aquatic > Marine > Wetlands > Sediment ... | reverse complement strand
ATCCTGAATGGTATTGAGCCTCATTGCTGTAACTAAAATCAAACCAGAATGGGATATGATAGTTACTACTATTACTATAGCTCATATCCCACCAGTAGGAAGAACTGTACCTGCTTATATTACTATAGCTCATATCCCACCACATAGGATGTTTATAATTAACAGTATTACTATAGCTCATATCCCAATAAAAAGGATGTTTGTAACTGGAGGTATTGCTATAACTTATATCCCACCACATAGGCTGTTTGTAATTGGAGGTATTGCTATAACTAAAATCCATCCAATGCTCCTGATACCAGTAATAAACCTCTGGAGGTTCTCCCTCTTGTATTCTAAAAGTTAGCTCATCCTCATAATAAGAATTTTCTACCTCATAACCATTTTCATATCCATAACCTGTACCATTACTACTTGTAATATTAATAGTTCTAACAATATCCCCCCAGTAGGTTGTATTATCAAAATCTGCCCATAGATATATACATTGAGAGCTACCTACTGCTAAATCTGTAACTATTTGTGTATCTCCTGTTGTTATCTCATTTTCACAATTATAACCAGCTCCTGTTGTGTTTAAATAACTGATATTAATACTATATGGAGTACTGCTTGGCACATCTGTATCCTCATGGTTTCCTCTTACATAAGCTAAAAGGATTTTATTATTTTGTGCCTCAAAATTTGATGTAAATATTCCCCCACCTATTGTGTTTGCATCTGTAGTATTTGTATCTCTATACCAATAAGTAGGAGAATTATCCCAAGTTTCATTGTTATGATACCATTGTTTATAAACAAAACTATGGTTATAAGAAGTATAATTACAAGTAATCATACAGGGGGCTACATCTTCAAAACTTGTAGATGCTGGAAAATTAGGGTAATCGTTAGCATCATCAACTTTTCGGCCACTAGTTCCCCCACTTTTGGTTTTAACATATAAAGTTTTACTTGTACCTGCCCCACTATCCCCATAAACACATATAATATATTCAGTACCTCCTTTAACATAAACTGGGTTTGTAAAATTAAACCTGTACCATTCAAAACTATCATAAACATTTGTTATTGTTTTTTCCTCGGTTTCAGCTATAAATGTATCGTTACTTTCATAATATAAGGCACAGGTAGCATCTGCTGTTTCATCTTTGTAACATAGATATGCATTAATGTAATCTATCCATCCATCCCCAGGAGCTGTAATTTTAAAGCCCATTATATCTTCGTGTAAATATATTAAAGCATATTCAGAGATTTTTGTATTTGTATCACCCCCACTATGATACCCACTACTTGTTTCTGGGTAATTTAGATACCAAAAACAAAGTAAATCTCCATTATTAGTTTTTGAAATAACAGGGCTTATTTCATCAATATCTGTATTAAAACTTGTAACATTAGTTTCAGTAACTACTCCTGTTGTACCATTTCTGAATACATGAATTATTCTATTATCCTCTGAAAAATAAACAAAATGTACATCATCATCTATACTTACAGCCCCACCCTTAATAAAATATTGGTTGTTTGTACTATTATCAGCTAATTTTACTTCTGCCTCCCAGCCTGTACCATTATAGAGCCTACCATATATATCTCCTCCTCCTCCATCTTTGAGGCTATAATAATAAACACAATACATTTTGTTATTTGTAAGGGGTAACATAATACCTGGGTAATAACTTTTTTCGGCTAACATTAAAGGGTAACCATCTGCTATTGTAAACTCGCCATTTTTAGTTGTGCTTTTAAACACAACTGGCCCAAGTTCCCCTGCTGTACGATTTTCTACCACTATATATGGGTATCCATCACTATCCAGATTAATTGAGGGGTCCTCACAATACTCCCATGTTTTAAGTATTGTTTCATCTCCATACCAGGTTACACTACCATCTGCTCCTAGGTTTCCTTTTCTATAACTTGGATATTGCACTACTGTATCAGAAGTAATATAGCTCTGTACATAATGGAAATCTCCATTATCCTCTACTACTACATCAAAATCTGCTCCTCCATAACTTGTAGAAAGGTTACAAATTCTAGTAGGGTTACTCCAGGTAATTCCATCTGCACTTGATATTACACATCTATCATAATCTTCTGCCTCTGTTACATTTCCATAAAACACCCAGTATCTCCCATTAACATAATTAATTATTCTCTGGCTAGGTAATCTAAGTAACCAGTTAGTATAACTATAAGTATTTGTAGCTAATGGAGGATTTTTTGTCCATCCCTCTCCAGAGGTAGAAACATTTTCTGGGGCATCAAAACTGGTAGCATATTTAAGATGTATATCCTCCCCAATTGTTTCATTAAGTTTAAGAGTAATATTTATTGGTATATCTCCATCATTGGTAATATTCAAAGCACAAATACTACTTGTTTGGCTACTCTCATTTACATCATAATTTGTTTGTGTTTCAGTATTAAAAAGTAAATCTGCACTACTTGGATTTACAGATATGTTACTATAGTTTGTACCATATGCTCCACTATAGCTGAAATCCCAGTATAAATGTTCTTTCCAGCTTGTAGGAGGAGCTGTAGTAACTGTACAATATACTGCTTTTTTTGTGCTACTGCTATCATCTTTAATAGGGTCGTCCCAATTGTATTCATCACTATCTGTTTCGTACATACTATCAGAGCCTTCTAGTTTCCCCCAATAAGCAAAAGATTTAATATTTGGCCAAAAAATAATATAATAAGTTGTACCGCTTGAAATACTGCAAGTTGTATCCAGGTCTATAGTGTGCCACCCTTCGCTTGTCATTCCCGAACTACTCATATCGCCATATCCTTCTAGGCTAAAACTGTTATCACAATCATAAATAGCCCCCCCTATAGTACCCCCACTTGCACTTGCATATCCATATACACTTATACTTGTAGCTGTACCTGTTACATCAGCTGTTGCTCTAGAGCCTAAATAATATGCGCTTCTCCCCGCTTTTTCGCTATACCCTGTTGTACTTGTTATACCGAATTCAGGGTCAATAGTAAAACTGTTACCAGAGGCTAAATTTTGGTTTCCAATTATTCTAAACCAAAATACATCTTTACCAGCTATGTTTTTAATACCATGGTTTACATCAATAATATCATTTTGTAGTAATGGTTTTAAATCTGTCCAATTAAAAAACACATTGTAATCCTCTGTAGCATTAGCAGGATAAGTAAGCTCATATTCAAAATTAGATGTTTTATTTATATATTGTTTTACTCTTGCATCTATCCCAAAAGTAAATCTAAACCTGGTAGCTATTGGAGCATTATTAGTTACTGTTAGATTTATTTTTTCTGAGCTGTTACTTATATTCCTGGTTTTTTCTATGGTTAACCAGTTGTTAAGATTTTCTCCATTGTATTCTGATACCCATTCATTTAACTGGGGATGCCATGCCTCAAGTTGCCAGGCACTATGCTGGTTAAATAGTTTCCAAAAATAGCTCCAATTAGCAACTCTTATATTATTTGTACCAAAACCAGAGTTTGTGGGAGGCTCAATTGTGAAAAAAGCCTCATCATTATTTATCTCATCTCCTAGGGTATTTTTATTTAAAGTATCCACTAATAATGTTTTTCCATCAAAACCCCCCTCTTTTCGTTGTAAAAATGGTATTACTGTTAGAGAGCCTATCAGGAAAGCAATTATACAAGCCCCAATTGCATAGAGCAAATATTTTTTAGTGGCCTTATCCATAATACTCAAAAGTCCAAGCTACACTATCTACACTATCTCCTCTATCTACACTGTAACCAGTATCAGAGTTATCTATATGGTAATTTACCCAGATAAAACTATCATTATGGCCTATCTCTGTTTCCTCAGCTAGCTCTGCACTTACAGCTGGGTCGCATGTGCTACAGTTTACATAAGCTCTTACCAGGCTAAGATTCCAGGCTGTATCATATGCATGTGTTTTATTCCATCTAACCTTTACACATAGCTCGTGGTTTACATCATAAGGAATATCAGTTCCTGCACTACTATCGTTTGTAGCTGTACTACCCCATACATCAGTTAAATTACTAGCATAGGTTTCAGTTAATTTTGATACATAACTATTCATAACTCCACTTTCTAAACCTGCTGGAGTAGTATTATCAGCCCCAGGAGCCTCTGCTAAAAAGGGTAAATTAGCCTTATTCCAGCTCATATCTTTTTGTTTTAATGGCTGATTAGTTATTACATCACTAATATTTGCATTCAAAAGCATAGCCATAATAAAAGCTACAGCTAAACCAGTAAAAACACTTGCTCCAATTATTTTTCTTATTTTACTTTTCTTATTTTTCATATGCTACCTCACATATTCTTTTATTTTCTCATAAAATAAATGCTTAAAAACATTCCTACTACTCCCATAAGGGTTACAATCATAAATACTGCTACCATCTCTGGGTAACTAGCAAACATCCCAGCACTGGTAAACAATGTACCAGATGCCATGAGGAAAGCACTAACAGCTATAGGGCTTTTAGTTTTAACATAAAGAGCTGTAGCAATAATAGCTAAAGGGATAATAAAAAAACCTATTCCAAGTAAATCTGTAAAAGGAGAAATTATTGTATCAAAAGGATTAGTAGAAATACCACTGGAATTAAATGGCATCATTTACCTCCAAAATCCATATCCATTACCTCTTTAAGCTGTTTATACAGTTTTTTATCCATCCTTTTAGTAGCTCTTGGCTGTAAAACCATAGAGGCCAATGTATCAGCTATAAGCTCCTCTTTTCTAATTCTGTACATAGCATGCCCAGCAGATGCTTTACTGTATCCTCCTCTCATCTTTTTGCTTATCTCCTGCATGCTTTTCTTAAAATTTGGGTCTTTAGCAGATAATTGAGAGGCAATACTAGGCTGTTTTTTATGATATGTTCTGCTAAGGTCAAAAGCATGCCCTAGCTCATGGGCTTTAGTAAAACTAACACTAGCAGGAGTTTTTGTGTACTCTCCATATCCTTTAATGATTTTTGGATATATCATAATCTCAGGCTTTCCACTCTTGTTTTTAACCAGATGCTTTTTTTTAGCATAATACTTTTTTTGTTGCTCATCAAGTTTATAACCTCTCTCCTTTAAATAATCAAGCATTGGAATATATTTTCTTTTTTCAATACCATAAGGAGTATAATAACCAAACCTGATTTTACCATAAGGGTTAAACTTAGAGTTTGAGGTTTCAATAGTATTTACATAACCCTTCTTTTTAACCTTTTTATGAAACCTCTCAGCTCTCCTAGCATAATAAACCTCATTAATAGTATCTACCCCAGGAAAATCCAGCTTGTTTTTATTCCTAGCCCATTCCTCCTCATCTAGAGTAATAGGAGCATTAAAACTCTCATCAGCAACCCTAGATTTTTGGCTCCTTTTATTATGCATACTCTGAGCCTCAGTTACTACAGCTCCAGATACTTTTGCTACAAAAGGAGAGAGTATTTTTTCTCCCTCTTTAAAAGTAACTTTTTTCCATTCTATATCATCAGCTTGAGGATTTTGATTTTTCCAAACTTTATAGATGCTTTCCATTTTTTATCCACTCCCAGTAAGCATACCTATTACTGCTCCTACAAATACAAACATAATACCTACAGTAATAAGAATAGTCATTGAGCCTGGTATCTGGCTAACAGCCATTATATTAAGGCTACTATTGTAGCTACTCCAAAAGATTACACTAAACAGATATACCCCCATTGGTACTACACTTTTAGTAGCCCAGCTAGCCAGCCCAGCTCCTATAGCCCCTAGGCTTACACCTACAGCAAATATACCTGCCATTCCTCCACTAAAGCCTGTAAAAGCATAAAATACATCATTACTATCACTACCTGTTATACCTGCCTCAGCTACATCTCCAAAAGCCCCAGTGGCTCTTATAAAGCTCCAGCCTAGATTTACTATTACTAAAAATAAACAAATAAATAATGCTATCCTAAAAAAAGTATTCATATTAACCAGCCCTCCTTTTATTATGTCTTATCCATTCAGTAAACACTCCAAACACTATAAACAATATTGGGATAAGTGTACCTATTGCTACAAGCCCAATAACACTGTTAATAAATAGAAACATAAAACCTGTACCTACCAGAGTAATGCCTACTCCCTGCTCTCCAAAAGCAAACAAACCAGCACATACTAAAAAGAAAGCTATAGTATTACTCCAGCCTAGAGGATTAGTACCATAGTTTGCCTCCAATAAATTATTAATTAAATCAGGAGTAGTTTTACCTCTATCAGGAAATGAGGAGGGATATACCCAGATTGAATTAATAAGAGTATTAGAAATTAATGAGCTGTTAACCCATACAGTTATCATATATATTTTTCCTGTTGTACCTGCATATGTAAAAGCATCTGAGGTATTAGTGCTATTAATTGTATATACCAGTGTTAAACTGCTAGTGCTGTTATCATATTCATAGATTTTAAACTGGGTATCTATGGTAGATACTAAACTATCTGTATAATTAATAAAAAGAGTAGAGCCAGATAGTTCTCCTGTAAGAGTTATAAACTCCCACCAGCTTGTTTGGTTTGTAAAATCATAACTGCTTTCATCATAATAAAGCCTAAAAGTGTGGTATCTATCCTCAGAGTATTCTATTTCTGGAGGTCTAAAAGGATTATGAGCCGTAACATATCCCTCTTTTGCCAATGAAATAAGATATACCTGCTCAGGCTCTAAATTTACTATAACCTGCCCATTAGCATTAGTAACTAAAATACTTGTATTCTGCCATCCTGCACTAGCATTAATATATTTTTTAACATAAACTGTAACCCCATCAATAGGAGGCTCATAACCATAATCCTCCTCCTCTCCTACTACACTTAAAACATATTGAGAGCTGGTATCCTCCTCAGTTAAAAAAGCATTTAAACTATAATGGGTGTTATTTGCAATGTCCATATAAAAAAGGCTTGTTTCATAAATTGTATTATTAATAATTATTAGGGTATCATCTCCTTTGGGTAAATTATATGTATCAATAATTAATGGATTAGTACAGCTTGTATTTTCATAGGTTTCTGAGCCATCCTGGTTACTAATATAAATACTCCAGGAGGGTACAGGCTCACTTGTATTAGCACTATATGCATTAACAGTAAGACTACCATATTCAAAAGTTATTCCTGTACTAAAACGATTTACCGTGTTATTAAAACTATAAAGAGTATAATAATAATTTGTAGTAACATTTGTTATATTACAACCAGAAGCTGTACCGTTATATTCTTCTGTACCCTCTGTTGGGCCTGTTGTATAACTATTAATATTACTAACAATGATTGTACTATCAGCCCCAAAAGTACCAGTAGTCCATGTTACATTCATTGTTGTACCTGTTAAACTACCAGTTACATTTGTTGGATTGTTTGGCCCTGTAATATTACTTGTATTTATTTGGTTACTAATCCAACCATTAGTAACATTATATGCCCATGCCTGATAATAATAAGTAATACCTCGGTTAAGGTTTGTAGCTAAACAACTATCACTTGTACCATCATAAATCTCAGTACCCTCGCCCAATCCCCAACGAGGAATAGTGTTTTGTTCAACTATTGTATTGGTACTATTAGCCCCCATATCCCAAGTAATACTCATTGTACTATTACCAGTACGGTTAGCAAACAAACTTGTAGGAGCCTCTACTATACTATTACTAAGATTAAAATTCATACTATGAAAAGTTACAATCTGTGTCTTAGCCCCATCATCAACACTCTGAGCAACATACATATAACGATAATACTTACTACTAAGACCTGATTTTGAAATTGTTTCAACAAGTGTTAACCTATCAATATCACTATAAACATCACAAGTCAATGTACCATCAATACGAGTAACTGTGAGATAATAATCTGTACCCCATGATAAAGCTATATTGCCACTTGCATAACTTTCAGCATCATCCTCCCAATTACCAACATGAAAAAATCTTTTACCATCCCCCTCATGATGGTAATAACGAATATACATAATACTACTTTTACAACTAAACATATCTCCTAAATGGTTACTCCAAGCAACAATAACTCCCTGCCCCCCAACTGTCATTGGGCTTGTAAGATTTGTTGTAACATTTACTTTAAAATTTGTACCAAAAAAATTAGAGCCATAATCCTTAGCTAGATATAAATTATCCCAGCCTAGTTGCATACTACTTATGTTTACTCTTGTACTATTATATGTTATACACCCCCTGGCATCCTGCTCTGTAAAAGTAGATAAATCAACAAACTCCCAACCAGCTTGTACAGTTGTTATTACATTAAAAAAGAATAAACCAAAAATTAATAATACTAATATTTTTTTCATAATCTCTCCCTCCAATCAGGCTCCCTCCAAAAACTCCAAGCTATAAACCAAAGTACAGGAGCTATAGCTAGCCCTGCAAACATCATATTAAAAACAAACTTACCAGTAGTTACTCCACTTGTAACCTGGCTCATATTAGCCCCACTATCAAGCCCACTCATTACTGTATCAAAAGGAGTAGAGAGTACCATATAAATTATAAAAATAATACATAAATAGATTATCATTATTATACCATTTCTAACTATATCCATTATAGGCCTCCTCTGTATTCTGCCTCATTATATTTTCTGATTACCCACCAGCCTCCAAAAATAAGATACACTATTATTATTCCTGTCCAAAAAGCATGGAGTAAATCCATAGTTGTACCTGTTTGGCTTGCTCCACTTTCTATAAAACTTGTTACTATACCATTGGTAAGCCAGTAACAAAAACCAAAAGCTCCAAGCCCTACAATGTATTGTAACACTGGTACAAAACTCATCTATTTTTCCTCCCACTAAAATAAATATATCCCTTTTTATATCCCTCCCATACACTTACTCCTACAATAATAGCTGTAAAAATTATTGTACCTATCATTACATCAAATTCCATTTATAAACCTGCCTCCCTCATAATTTTATTTATATTTGGCAATTCAAACTGTCTATATCTATATTTAACTCTAATTCTTTTTGGAATAAAATAATCTTTTTTAATTCTTGGGGTATCTGAAAAATATTTTTTCTTTTGTTTACTGACACTATGCATTTTGTAAATAACAGGAGGAGGAGGAGTATAAGGAGTTTGAGGTATTGATATTTTTGAAATAGATAAAGGAGGAGCTACAGATGTATTATTATATTTACCAGTAATATATGGATTTAATATATTTATTTTATAATTAGGAATAGTATTTTTTTCCCTCCCTTTAAATGTTTTATAATAGTTTGGTAATTTTATAAAAGTAGTTTTAGCCCCTTTATAAGAAACCCCTTTATCATATTTTATAATAGGTATTGAATGAATAGAGGTTTTATAATTATTTGTAGCTTGATAACTACCAAAACTTATAGGTACAGATGTATTAATTTTATTAGTTTTATTATAACTATATTTTATTTTAGAAATAGATACAGGCTCTGCTGGGGGTTTAACAACTTTTATTTTACTTACAATTTTTTCCCCAATGGTAACTTTTGGTATTTTATATTTTTCTGGATGTAAAATTTTATTCATACCAATTTCTAATCCTCTGTTACCTGAAGAAAGATAAAAATAATCATATAAATCTGAGAAATCAGCAACATCTTTATAACTCCTATAAAACTTATTTTTCATACTTGGCATACTGCTAACTGTTTTTCTCATAAATTGGTCTCTAGGGTCCATAACATTAACCTTTACAGTTCTAGTAGGATACTCCCAGTTACCTGTTTTAAACCATTTATTGATTGAAATTTTTGTTTGAGTATCCCTAAACATAGGATATTCCAATAACTCTGTTTTAACCTCATGTAAATGAGTATAACCAGGTAAATTTCTAATAACACCCTGATTAGGAGGATATTTATTATGCATAAACTCATGTAATAAAACAGTATAACCACTGGTTTCTTTTGGTATCCCTCCTATACTTTCAGCAATATATACAGATTTACTTTTTACACTAAAGGTGTGCCATTTATAACCAGTAAGTTTTGTGTAACCAAAATCTTTAGCTGAAAAAACAATATCATTAGATAAATATATTTTGCCTTTACCTGGGAGGGTCATACCATAAGCCCCAATCATCTGCTCCTGTGGTAAGACTTTTATATTAAGATTACTAAGGTAAGGGTCAACGATTTTAACACCTTTAATAGGTTTTAAAGTAGTCATACCTCCCCAGTGGTACTCCCCAGGTCTACTTACACTTACATCTACTATATGAGGCTGATATAATCTATATGCTGTACCTATGTTTTTAGTAATAAGTAAATCTACATCAACAGGAGGTGTTTTGCCTATAAGGCCTCTAGTAGGAGCATTACTAAGAGCTTGCCTAGCCAAAGCATATTCAGCTAATCCTTTTGGCATAGCCCCTGTTCTAAACCAATCTCCTAATATCATATTGGTACTAAGGCTACCCCCAATGCTAGGATTTTCTCCAAATATCAGTTTATATCTTTCATATCTAAAATAAAAAGATATCTCCCCAGCCATATTATATTTATTAATTTGTTGTGCTGTTCTTAAATCAAAAGGTATATCAGTTCTAGGTACTGGTTTTTTTAAATTAGGTATTTCATCAAGTATATTATAAAATCCCTGTTGTTGTACTCTTGCTGTGCCTTTAAGTGTACTCATTGCTTTAGTTCTCTGCATATATCCAAGCCCAGCTTTATAACCTGATTTATATCCCATATATGCTAGTGGTATTGTAACAGCTAAGTTTCCTAAAGCCTGTTTTAAATTTCCACTCTGTTGTGCCTCATGTAATCCTTTTGCTGTTTCAAAAGTAAAATAACCAGTAATTGCTGTATTAACAGCTCCAGATGTAGTAACAGTATAAATAGGAGTTCCTGCTGTTGTAAGAGGTATTTGTGTAAAGGGTAAAGTTCTAGTTGTACTCCAAGTTCCAGCACTTTGAAATAAAACTTTGCTACCAAACTCAGTACTTTTTAAAAGTCCAAGCCCTGTACCTAGAAGTTTACTTATACCAATAATGCCAAGTGGGCTAGTAGTTGCTCTACCTGCAAAAGTAAAAACATCTCCTTTATTCCAAGCCTTACTATAAGCATAATGGCTTTCTGCCTCCTTTTTAGCTATTATTTTATCTTTTCTTGGATATTTTTGTGTTTCAAAAAACCAGCCTGTAAATTCATTGATAGGCATCATAACTTTACTAAAAGTTTTACCAATATCCCAAGTTGTTCTATCCCAGCTTGCTAAACCACCAGGAGCAACTTTTGGTTTGGTTTCTTTTTCCCATCTAACCACATCAATATAAGTTTTAAAACCCTTATCAGTTTTTTGTAAATATACTGCTGGCTCCTCTGCTTTAATTTCTTTCCAAGTTTTACCATCAAAATCTCCATATTTTTGCATCCATTCAACTGTTTGAGCTTTAGTTAATTCTTTATTAAAAATCTTAGTAGCTCTATCAGATGAAAGCTCCCCTATAAAAACTTTCCAGGCTAATTCTTTATATCTGCTTTGTAAACCTGTGCTTTTTACGACAGTAGGTATATCCCACTTAGTTGTTTCTATAAACTGCCCAAAATCTGGTTTGCTCATTCCCTGAGAACCACTACCTCCAGCTAAAACCTTTGAGCCTCTCCAAACAGTAGAAACATACCCTCCTTTATCTCTAATCCCTTGTTGCATTTCTACAAACCTATCTGAGCTAGTTCCTACAATATGTTTTTTTCCTGTTTTGTCAATCCATTCTACTTTTATAGAATATTCTTTAAAAACAGTACCTTTTTTAATAGGAGTAGGAGCCTTTTGGGATGCTGGTTTATTAGGCTTTGAAGGAGAAGGATAAGTTACTCCAGGGGCCATACCCTCAGAGCCACTACTACTACCACTACTACTCTTTTTATTATCAGAAGGATAAGTTACTCCAGGGGCCATACCCTCAGAGCCACTACTACCACCACTACTACCACTACTACTTTTTGGGCTTTTAACTCTTTTAGCAACAGCCTGCATTGCTTTATTATCACTTTTTTCCAAAAAATTCAAAATTCTATCTCTACTGGATACCATTTATTCCCTCCAATAAACATACATATGAAAAACTAATAAGGCCAGAGTTTTTGTTAGAGCTAAGCAAACCAATCTAACAAAAATATATCAATTATTCCTTTTTATAATTATGTATTAAAAATAACCAGAGGAAAAAACCTACAAACAAAACCCCAGCAACTACAAAAAAAACATCTAATAAAAATAAATCATAATCCTCAGCTGGTTCCACAATATCCAAAGCCCAATAACATGCCATTAAAAAAACTGAATTACAAATAAAAAGCCATCTCAAAACAATTTCTTTATTTTTCCTCATCAATATCCTCAAAGGGAATTACAAACAATAAAATAAAAAGCATTATAAGAGCCAGCATGACAAAAAATACATGAAACAGGCTGACAGGCTCAGGAGGTATTTTGTAAAGCACATAGGCCACTAAAAGACTTATACAAAGCAATGCCAAGCCTATTTCAAAAAAACCTCCCTTTTTTTGTTTAGTATTTTTCATAGTATCAAATATCCAAAAAAGGTGGGGTATCCTTTTTTTGGTATCGCATATAATAGCCACCCTTTTTTCTTTTGCTTTTGTCTTTACCTCTCTTGCCTACATTCTTAGCATTTTTCAAACCTAGCTTAGTTCTTTCGCTGATTAAATCCCTTTCAAACTCAGCCATAGCTCCCATAATATGAAATACAAACTTGCCCATGCTAGTAGTTGTATCAATGTTTTGAGTAGTACAAACAAAATCTATATTCCACTTTTTGAAATAGTTAATAACCTTCACCAGATGTTTTAAACTCCTACCAAGTCTATCAAGTTTCCAAACTATTACCACATCAAACCTACTATTATGAGCATCCTCAAGCATCTGCATAAGAGCAGGCCTAGAACTTTTAGCCCCAGAATAAACATCTGTATATACTTTATAGACTTTGTAACTCTGAGCTTTTGCATATTGTTTGAGAGCCTTTACTTGATGCTCAGGGTTTTGCTCCTCAGTGCTTACTCTTGCATATATCGCACATTTTTTAACCATCTGCCACCTCTAAAAGCTCATAAATAATTTTGTCATAATCAATCTGTCTATAAGGATTAGCCTCTAATATTTTTTTAAGTTTATCCCTATTTGGATGTAAACTAAATCTAATTTTCATTATTTATCAAAAACCTCTCATAGTACATACAAGCATAACAAGCCCTAGAGCAACTACTAATATTATAACCATTGGCACAATACTAACTACACTATTAAAATTAGTAATAGATGCATTGATAGTAGCAATATTCTGGTTATCCTCTTTACCCCAGAAGTATTTATTTTCAAACATAATAGTAACTCCTGCTATCAGGCTTATAAAGATGCTAAGGGCTATTGCCATGCTTACATATCTTTTATTTATTTTATAATTTTTTTTTTAAATATCCTGGCCATTACTTCTGATATTATTGCTCCACTAGCTCCATAGGTCATTAAAAACTGAGGTGTACTCATATTAAATCTTTCTGTACCCTCCCATAATGCCCCAAATATAAATAAGCCTATACAGATTATTTGAATAAACCTTATACCATAATAGATATTGGTTTTAACCTCCTCTGTAAGGCTCTCCTCTGTTTTTTCTACCATATCTACCTCTCCATTACATTTTTAATTTATATACTTTACAATTTTGAGTGTAAACAGTTTCAGTAATTTTGTTTTCAATCATTAATCTAAGTAATCTTTTTTGAATAGTAAATCTATGATATTTTAAATCATCAACTAAATTTTGTATTATTGCACCTTCTGGTTTCTTTTTTAAATATCTAATTATTTCTCTATCTAATTTTTTGTATGTCATTTCCTTACCTTCTTAATTTACTTTCTTTCATCAACATAGATGCAATTCTCATCTAAACAATATTCATAACTACATTCCTGTTGTCTGTTTATCACACACTTCATTGTAAATCCTCTACAAACAAAAGCAACATTCTTTTTCACCTTCCATTTTTAATTTATTTTTTAAACCATTTCTTAAACCATTCTGGGATATTCATAAATACATCAGCAATAAGATAACCAGCAATTACTGACCCAATAACTATCAATAACAGCATCATTTCTCATTGCCCCAGAAAGAGTGTTTAATAGGCTCTATGGCTTTGTAATGCTCTGCATACTCAGGCTTAGGCTGTCTTTTAAACAAACCTACAATCATTGCTAAAAGCCCCACAATATAAACAATAGGAAACAAAGCAAAAACCTCTGAAACACTAATATCCTCAGCCTCTGTAATATTAGCCTCATTTAAATCCATATCTATAACCTCAAAGGGAGGAGAAATGAGGAGAGCCAAACCCTATTAAGAGGGGATGGGATGCACTTATGAAAAAACATAAAGCCAGCTCTCCTCATATAACCCCACAATGTTATGTTTTAACCAGTATATAAATAGGGTACTGCATCTCCTGAGTTTTTTTCTGCAAAATCTTATACATAACAAAACCCTCTTTTAAAAGGTCATTAGCTCTCACTGTATCATTAGCCTCCTCAATCTTTTTAACATCCTCAATTTTTACCAAATATATCAGCTCCTAATTTTAAACTTATACCATTTCAAATATTTCCTATCAGAAGTATCAGCAGATTTAACAGGTACATCATCATAAGGGCTAACATCAATCCTAGGAGCCTCCTTTCTCTCCTCCTTTACAATCTTAGGTTTTTTATTGGATTGTTTAAGACATTCTATACACCAAAACTGATAACCATCTTGGCTATCTTTTCTTTTATAAAACTCTGAAACAGGCTTAGTTTCATTACAATGGCTACATTTTTTATGAGTAGTTTTACTCATAAGCCTTTTTTTTCTTGCTCGTTCTCTTGCTTTTTGATTAAGACAAACCCTACAAGCATAACCATGCCCATCAGATTGATATTTATCTTTTCCAAACTCTGAAATAGGTTTAGTCTTTTTACAAATAGGGCAATACTTAGTTTTTTCTTTTGTCTTATTAATTTCTTTAAGCCTTTCCATAACAATATCTACTGGTTTTTTATCACTAGCCTCTTTTCGAAATATTACCCCATTGATTTTAACAGCAGTAACATTTCCATTATTCATTTCCCATATTTCTCCATCCATTTCATTCATATCTTTTTTCTCTCCTTTTATAAAATCTTACAAAATTTTTACAGGTTACTTTATATCTATCTTTCCTGGCAAATACCTCTGCACAATTAGCATTGGTAGTAAAACTTTTAGTACCAGTATCCAGGCTTTCAATAGTATAAATAAATCTTAGCCCACAAGCCATTTAATCAGCCTCTAGTAGCTCTATTACCTCATCAGCCAATGTACACCCATAGGCCTCATCAATCTCTTTAATAAGCTCAAAAAGTACCCTCTTATTAAGATGATGATTTTTAATTGCATCAGCCCACTTATCTGCACTTAAATACCCTAGCATATGAATAAACTCTCTCCTATGCAACTGATAACTAACCATACTATTCAATCCTCCTTAGATAATTCTTTCAATCCTATTCTAATAGCACTCCTGGCACAATCAGAAACACTATTGTAATACTCCTGCCTGGTTACTTTTTTTATCTCCCTGTAAAGGGAGGGATGCATCCTAATGGATAACATCTTGCTTTCCTCTTTTTTCTCTCCACTCATTTTTTACCACTTCCTTAATTCTCTACAAAAACAACAGACGGTTTCACCTGAACCGCCTTCGTCAATATATCTACCACATATCAAACAGTTTACTTTCATTTAAAGCTCTCCTGCTTTGGCAAAAAACCATGCCTCAAATTCTTTTGTTTCAGCAATATTAAAAGATACCTTATGCCCATTACTAAAGGAAAGGATAAACTCCTTTCCATTCCAAATTGTAATCATTTTTTAAACCTCCTCAATTTCTACTCTAACTTTTTTTCCGTTAAACTTAGATAATCCCCTGTTGTATTTAGAAAATGATTCAATTCTCATGGATTGCTTTCCTGATTCAACAATTATCATATCTGTATCTAATGCTCTAACAACACCTGTAAAAATTGATGATACTAGTGTCATTTTTAACCCTCCTTTTCCAATACCCATTTTAGAATATTCAAAATTCTCATATCTGCCTTATCAAGCCTATTTGCATTTTTAAGCCAATAATCATAATGCATTTCAATTTCTTTTTCAGTTCTCATTTTTTAATCCTCCTTATGCTCAAAAACACTTAATTCATGAAATTGCCCATCTGCTCCTTTAAAAAAATAATGCTTGCCCTTAGTTCCACTGTCTAAAATAAAATCTTGTACCTCAATAGATACTATGTCATGCAACCACATATGAATAGAGCCATCTCCATGCTCAAAAGCACAAAATCTCCCTTTAGTTGCATCAAACTTGCTTACAATACCAGCCTCTTTTTTTGGGGTTTCATTTTTTGTTTCCATATTTTTCTACTCCCTGCCACCATTGTGGCACAGTTGTAATACATTATGTGTATATAAATGTTACCATTGCCCCATAAATGACTTAATAGCCTGCTGATTACTCCTATTAAACCAGATGCCAATCTCCTTTAACTCCCTATTCATCTGCCTCTCAATCTTTTTAACATCCTCCAATTTAAACCAAAAACACAAAATACCATCATTCAAATAAAGAATATCTAAAGGCAAACCCCTATACAAATACACCTGCTCAGTATTCTTTAACTGTAACTCATTAACATTAATTCTAATATTATCTACCTTAACATTAGGAAAAGTCTTAATCTTTTCTTGCACTAATACCAGCCTCCTTTTTCAAAAGCTCAAGTACCTCCAAAGGCTCCTTACCAATTATCTTACACCTCTCCAAATTCTTAGGGCTATACATCCACTCCTGAAAAGCTACCTCATCAAAAGAGCCAATATTTTCAATCCTTTTATTAAAAATAGATAATAACTCATTAAAAATATTCTTATTCATATTGTTTTTTCTATCTGTAGTAATGCCCTGCTGAATAAGATTATGTATCCTTTTGTTTACAGCCTCAAGCTCAGTTTCAAGTTTTTTGGCTTTCTTTTCTAGTTTATCTACACTATTAGCTTTAAAATATTCTACTAAAAAAGCATTAACTATTCCAGATATATTGGCATCCTCTAATCTTGCCAAGTGTATAACATCAGCATCTAAATATACAGTAGTTCTTAATTTTTCTGCCATATTTTTCTCTCCATTTTTGGAAAGTGTAATATGACTAGAAATATATAACCTTTATGTTATGTTATGTAACATTACATTATCATTATTATGTATATTACACTCTTTTTTTACTATCTACTATTTAAATCTTTCTTTTTTTTGTTTAATTTTGTCATTAAACTCTTTAACTCAGTGCTAATCTCTTTAAGATAATTTTTCCTCTGCACAATATATTCATCATAAATATAATCAGGCACATAACAACTGAAATGGTCCTCAAACTCTTTTCTAAATCTTCTCTTACCATCAGGCAAACTATACCACTTGATACCTACAGCCCTCCTCTCATATCCCCTATCCATATAAATAGTAACCTCATAATCATCATAATGCCTCAAACCAGGTAACAACCTTTTCTTATCAGGGCAATTAATTAATAAAGCTCTGGTAGCAGTTCTAATAGTATCAAAGCTAGCACTCAATAAACTGGTTTCATAAAGGTTAATAAAATAAAGATAACTGCTAAAGTGTACTGTAGCATCATCTATGCATATAACTGGGCTTATGTAATCTTTAGCTATGTTATGCTCTATCAAATTTAAAAACTGCTTAGGAGTAAATATCATATTATCTAATGCCATCTTATATGCCTCCTCCTCAGATAACCCTAGCAGATGGTAAAGGGCCATAGCCATAGCCTTTAGATTGTACATGCTCTTACCATAGCCTCTCTCAGCTTTAGTAATGGCACTAAGAAAGCCCTTTTGTCTATTCTTGTATATTATCCTTTTTCCCAGTTGTAGCTCCCAATTTTGCATCTATACATACACTTTTTCCCTATTGTTATTCTACTCATCAAATTTGAGTATCTAACCAAATATGAGTAACTATTATTTAGTATCTGCTCAAAAATTGGTTAATCATGTCCTAAATCAAAGGTAATTTGTGGGAAACAAATATTATGTTCCTCCAGTAACTCCAAAATAAAAACAAAAGCCTTATCAAAATTTTGTTTACCCTCTTTTGTTAAATCCTCAAAGGTAGTATCATGTTCTATAAAATCTAAAGCCGTTTTCCTCAGCTCTTTAGGTAACAATAAAGCCATTGTTATTACCCCACTTTCATAAGCCTTAATATTGGTATCTCTCCAGAGGCTAATGTCTTTTATTTTTGGTAACAGTACCCCATTTTCATAGTTAATAGGCTGTCTAAAAATTTTTTTACTATCTTTTTTATTCATTGAAAAGCCCATTTTTAAGAGCTATCCTCCAACAGGATGCTTTCATATCATGTATAGCATTTATCTCTATTTGCTCTCTATTGTTATTGTAGGTATCCTGCTTTTCCAAGTATCCAAGTTCTTTAGTATTTTCTTTAAGCTCATTTATGTACTTGTTTTTTTTATGATGTATCTCATCAAATTCTAGTTTTAAATCTATACCAGGTGTACTATCTTTATCTATTGTGTTTACAAAATCATGTATAAATCCTAGTGCTGGTACATAGGCCCTCTGAGCAAAAGATATATTGGCCATATCTAAATATTTCATTCTTAGATGGCCTACAGTGTAATCTTTTGCTAAACTACTCTCAGCCAAGCACTAGCCCCCATCTCAAACCAATAACTATCCCAACAGCTAAACCAAAAATGGTATAGACAGCTAATCCTAAAATAAAAAGATAAAGCTGTTTGTTATCCCTATCAGATAATATTAATAGTTGTTTTTCTGTAGGATTCTCTCTAAAAAAAGCTAATGTGGTAGGATGCATACTTTCAGTAAGCCTGCCCTGCTCCCATAGTTTATATTTTTCAAGTAATCCTACCATTCAATCTCCTCATTAGCTATAGTATTAATATGCTCATGTACCTGTTTTATTAGTTTATCTTTAAACTCTTTACTCTGAATATATTTACCTATATCCTTTTCAATCTGTTCCTTATTTTTCTGGAAAAAAATAAGTAATTGTGCATCAATGTAGCTTTTTGCCTCAAACTCATAATTTTCTATTAGGAGTTTTATAAGCTCCTTATCATCTATTTCCCATTCTACTTTCATACTCCATTTCCTCCAAATACTCCCTGTTGATTAAGTACAACAAAGACTATTAAGCCTACAAAAATCATAGTAACCACTACCCCTATAGCTAGTTTTTGCCCAGGGGTAAGCATCTTATCCATACTCCCCTCCAGGTATCCCTCCATTTTTTTACCATCAAGTAAAAGTTTAAGGTTTTTAGCACTGGTCCTCCTCATAAATCTCTCCATATCTCCTGGTACAAGTGTTTCCCCAGCAATCCTATATTTTAAAAAATCCCTAAATTTTTCCAGGAAACCCTCATGGTTAATACTTGTACCATCATCAAAAACTACTGTACCAGTTTCCTGATATATCTCTTTTATATCTGTCATAAATTAAACCTCTTATTAAAAAATTTATTCATTTCAATTTCCTTTTCAGTATAATCCTTTTTAAAATCAATATTTTTACCATCATATTCTTTAAGCTCTGTAACCAATTTATTTACCCCATGTTCTTTATCATAATCAAGCATGTTTAGATACACCCTCCCCATAAGTTCTAAATTATTTCCACTGAGTACCTCTGATACATCATTACTATCCTGCATGCCTAAAGTAAAAAACAGATGTGTAAGATTAAAATATCTAGGGTCAGGAGTAAAATTTACATTTTCCAAACCCCAGAGTACCTTTTTATCTCCCCATTGATAAACAGTATCTTTACCTAAAAACTCTACTAATCCTAGTTTTGGTACATCCAAAAAACTCTCACCAGGATATGCTCTCTCTCCTGTTATTGGTACAACTTCATTATCTCTCCTAAGATAATTAATTAGATGTTTCCAGGTGGGTAATCTATCTACTTGTTTCCATGCTTTAGTTACATAAATCCTGTACACTGTAAAAATATAAGGTATCATCATAAAAAACATAGCAAACCAATCCAGATATACCAGCCTCAAAATAGGAAACATCCCTGTAAGTATCATTAAAACGAATCCCATTACAAAAAACAATACACCCATTATTATTATCAGCATAATTTTTACTCCTGTACAAGTCCACCTATTTCCTCATTTTCTTTATTTCCTTTAACTAGCTGGCCTAATATTCCTTTTTTTTCCTCATTTCTACTTTTATCCAGCCATTCTTTCTTTTGAGTTATCAGAGCATTTTGGAAAAATCCTCCTACTCCTCTGCTCATCTGATAATCATTTACTGTATCTAAACTATTACTCAGAGCTGTATCAAATAGCTCTGCATCCCAGGCTAAATCAGCATTGTTAGCTCTGCATCTAATCAGTTTTATCTGACGGGGATTAGTAAGATTACTCAGAGCTGAAAATTTATTTATAGCTATAATTTTATACATAAATCTTTGAAGGAAATTATTATCAGTAAGCCCCTCTGTTTTTTCAAACTCTGTACTCCATCTCATAAAAGCTGTATTATCACTAATGTATCTAGGCTCAGATAGGGCTGTTTCCTCCTCTGGCTCAGTGTATCTCATTTATGTATCTCCATATACCTATTACAGATAGCATTACTCCAAATCCCATTGCTAAAATAGTTATTGTTATTGGGATGGCTATATATGCTACTAGGAAAAAAATAAGGGCTAAACTCAGAGGCATAATTGCATCAATTATTTTATCTTTTTTTTGTCTTTTGATAAGCTCATCAAGTGCTTTTCTAAGCGCTAAAGATTGGTTGCTTTCTACAGTTTCTAGGAAAGCTATATGATGAGGCAGGAGAGAATAAGATTTAATTTGTGCCTCCTCATAGTTTAGTTTTTTTTCCATATCTAATTAAAAAGAATTAATTTACTAATATATAAAGTTGTTATCATTAAAAAAAATGAGGAGAGGAGGGAGAGCTATGGGTGTAAAAACCCTCCCTCAGATATGGTTTAGATATTTATTTTTTCCAGGCACTAACAGAGTAACCTTTTTTGGTTTTACTGATAGATGCATTATTGCCATATTTTCTAAGTTTTTTAGCTAAACTTTTAGCTCCTTTCTTAGTACGACAATGATGTGTATTTGCCATCTATAAACCTCCTTTTTTGCCTTTACCAAACATCATCACAATAGCTAATATGATGCTAGCTACTACGACTAATGCTATGATTGGTAAGAGTGCAAATACTGTTGTAGCCATTGTTTCTGTACCTGTTTTTTCACTGGCAAACTTTGTGGTATAACTCAAATTTACTTGGTTAAAACCATCAGCAGTACCAGCAGTTACATCTATCCTTCTGTTAGCTAGGGTAAATGTAGGCCAGCTTTCACTTGTACCAGTGCTATTGTAACAAGTAACATTTACAGCACTTGCACTACTTGGCACATAAAGTGTTTGTACAGCCCAAGCTGAGCTGTTACTACCCTGAGAGGCAGGGCCAGTAGGTAGAGTAAAAGCTGTACCTGTTATATCACTGGTAGTGGTTTCTGTTTGAGTGCTGGATAATGGCAAAGTCCCTGATATGTTCCAAAAGACAAGTATTCCTACAATAATAGCTATCAATAATGTAATTATTGTACCTACCATAGCAGTATTTTGTGCTTTTGTATCAGGTAATAAAGCTCTTTTATTGGCTTTCATGTTTAAATGCCACCTCCACCTCTGCCTCTACCAAAGCCCATGACTACAGCTAGAATAATGCTTGCAACCACTACTAGGGCTATAATTGGTAACAGAGAGAATACAGTACTTGCCATTGTGTTTACTCCATCTCTGCTGGTATTAGCACTAGCACTGGTCAATGTTATGGACCCTGATAACTGCCAGTAGACTAATATTCCAACTATGATGGTTATGAGTAGAGCTACTAAGCCTCCTACCATGCCTGTATAACCAAATTTGTTTTTAAGAAATGCTTTCATCTTGGATTCACCTCCTTTTCATTTTTAATAAAAATAGTAATATGTTATTTGTTATTTAGTAATTATTTGTTATGAAAATTTAATAATTATTCAAAATAGAACTCAAAGCCATTGCCTTTTTTTTTAATTTCTACTCCTTTAGGGATGCTTATAATTCCTTTTTTTATCCAGATTTTATCTTTTCTGCTAAGGAATCTTATTTGTTTGCATCTTGAGAAATCTTGAGCTGTTCTAGGTTTTACTCTGTTAACTGGGTATTTTATTAGGTTATCACATATTTTGGCATATTCTAGTTTTTTTGGATTGTAATGTATTTTATATGGCTCATTTTTTTTTGGCTTAAAATACATCCCTATAACATCCTGCTTTTATATTTTCTCTCCTTTAGCATTGGAGTAACTATTGCTACCCATAGGTATATTGTCATTACTAGGCCTATTCCTACAAATAGGTATCCCAGGGGATGCATGCTTTCTAGGCTTTGTGTACCTGTAAATACTGTGTTTCCCTGGGTGTATTGGTATGGTATTTCTACACTAAAGATGCTAATGCCAAGTATAAACCATAGGATAACATCTATAGCTCCAATGGCTAGGCTTTGCCATTCTACTGTTAGTACCAGCATTATTACAGCTATGATTAGCAGTATTATTATTATGCTTTCAAGCATCTGATTTTGCCTCCATTGTTTTTTCATATTTTTTTATTTGCCAGCTCAGTATTTTACTCAATATTTTGTTACCCTGAGCATCTGCCTGAGCTTGCTTTTCATAAAGCTGAGCTAATATTTTTTCTACTGTTTTATCTTTCAATATTTTTGCCTCCTTTTTGGTCTTTTTACAAGTATAAATATAAAACCTATAAGCCCAATTATTCCTACTATCCCTATAACAGCATAGTTACTACTTGGCAATATTTTTACATTTCCCTCTGTTACAAAAATAAGGGTTTCATTGACCCAGGTATCTCCATCTGTACAGTTTATACTCCAGTTGTAACTGGTTGCATAATCACTTGCTGGGAAACAAAGCTCCATCTGGGAGCTATTTATAAAATTATTATCAGTGCCTAGTAATACTCCATTACAATACCAGCTTACATTCATAGTTGCTCCATTTATTTGAGAAAAGCTGGCATATATGTTTGGTTGTAATGGTATATCATAGCTATTGTTTGCTGGGTAGATATTTGTTATATTTATGTAGCTTGCTGGAGTGCTGTTACTGTAGCTGTAGTTAAAACTGTAAGCTGTTTTTGAGCTATTATAATATGCATAGCTAAAGTTAAACCATAATTCTTCATGGTAACTGGCTGTATTACTATAGCTCATATCCCACCATATAGGCTGTTTGTAACTGGAGGTATTGCTATAGCTTATATCCCAGAATAGTTCTTGTTGCCAGTTTACATCTTCACTATTAGAATAGCTATAATCCCACCACAGGGGCTGATTGTATTGGCTGGCATTGGAATATTCAAAATCAAACCAAAGGCCACTATAGGCCTCTGTAGTGTTACTATAGCTATAATCCCAATAGTATCCTGAATGGTATTGAGCCTCATTGCTGTAACTAAAATCAAACCAGAATGGGATATGATAGTTACTACTATTACTATAGCTCATATCCCACCAGTAGGAAGAACTGTACCTGCTTATATTACTATAACTCATATCCCACCACATAGGCTGTTTATAATTAACAGTATTACTATAGCTCATATCCCAATAAAAAGGATGTTTGTAACTGGAGGTATTGCTATAACTCATATCCCACCACATAGGCTGTTTGTAATTGGAGGTATTGCTATAACTAAAATCCATCCAATGCTCCTGATACCAGTAATAAACCTCTGGAGGCTCTGCCTCTTGTAATCTAAAAGTTAGCTCATCCTCATAATAAGAATTATCCACCTCATAACCATTTTCATACCCATAACCTGTACCATTACTACTTGTAATATTAATAGTTCTAACAATATCCCCCCAGTAGGTTGTATTATCAAAATCTGCCCATAAATATATACATTGAGAGCTACCTACTGCTAAATCTGTAACTATTTGTGTACCTCCTGTTGTTATCTCATTTTCACAATTATAACCAATTGCTGTTGTGTTTAAATAACTAATATTAATACTATATGGAGTACTGCTTGGCACATTTGTATCCTCATGGTTTCCTCTTACATAAGCTAAAAGGATTTTATTATTTTGCTCCTCAAAATTAGATGCAAATATACCCCCACCTATTGTGTTTGCATCTGTAGTATTTGTATCTCTATACCAATAATTAGGAGAATTATCCCAAGTTTCATTGTTATGATACCATTGTTTATAAACAAAACTATGATTATAACCTGTTAAATTCCAAGCTATATTAATAGGGTTTGAATTATCAAAAGACGCCGACGCCGGAAAATTAGGGTAATCGTTAGCGTCGTCTACTTTTCGGCCACCGGAACCCCCGCTTCTATATTTAATATAGGTTGTTTTTGTAGTGCTTGCTTCTGCATTCCCATATACACATATAACATAATCAACGGCCCCTTTTATATGTACGGGGTTTGTAAAGTTAAACCTATAATATTCATAACTATCATAAGCATTTGTTATTGTTTTTTCTTCAGTTTCGGCTATAAATGTATCATTACTATCGTAATATAAGGCGCATTTAGCTTCTGACGTTGTACTACTATAGCATAAATAAGCGTTTATATAATCTACATATCCATCGGCCGGGGCGGTTATTGTATTCCCCCTTATATCTTCGTGCAAAGTAGTTACTAAATATTCCGATAGTTTTTGATTAGTATCTGCTGCGGTATATTCTAAATTTGTATCTGGATAATTTAGATACCAAAAACAAAATAGATCGTTATTATTTGTTTTTGTTATCGTTGGGCTTATAGTATCAATATCTGTATCAAAACTTGTAACATTGGTTTCTGTTACCGTCCCCGTTGTACCATTACGAAAGACGTGTATAATCCGGTTATCGTGTGAAAAATAAATAAAATGTACATCGTCATTTATACTTACGGCACCGCCTTTAATAAAATATTGGTTGTTAGTTGTATTATCTGCTAATTTTACTTCTGCTTCCCAACCGGTCCCGTTATAAAGACGGCCATATATATCACCGCCGCCACCGTCTTTAAGACTATAATAATAAACACAATACATTTTGTTATTTGTAAGGGGTAACATAATACCAGGGTAATAACTTTTTTCGGCTAACATTAAAGGGTAACCATCGGCCATTGTAAACTCGCCATTTTTTGTTGTACTTTTAAAAACAACCGGTCCAAGTTCCCCCGCTGTCCGGTTTTCTACAACGATATAAGGGTAGCCGTCGCTATCCAAGTTTATACTGGGGTCTTCGCAATATTCCCAGGTTCTTATTATGGTTTCATCGCCATACCAGGTTATAACGCCGTCGCTTCCTAGGTTTCCTTTTCTATAACTCGGGTATTGTGTAATTGTATCATAAGTTATATAACTCTGTATATAATGAAAATCCCCGTTATCTTCTACGACTACATCGAAATCTGCGGCACCATAATTTGTTGAAAGGTTACAAATATTTGTAGAATCGGACCACGTTACGCCATCGGTGCTTGATATAACACTACGTTTATATTCACCTTCGCTTGTTACATTACCATAAAAAAGCCAATAACGACCATTAACATAATTAAGAATTCTATGACTAGGAAGCCGAAGTAACCAATTAGTATAACTTTCTATATTTGTAGTTGTCGGGTTGTTTTCCGTCCAACCGCCTTCACTATTAGAAGTATTAGCCGGGGGGTTAAAAGTTGTACTATATTTAAGGTGTATATCTTCGCCTATTGTATCATTAAGACGAAGTGTAATATTTATAGGAATATCCCCGTCATTGGTTATATTAATCGCACAAATACCGCTAGTTTGTTGACTAGCGTTAATATCATAAACCGTTTGACTTGTAGTATTAAAATAAAGGTTGTCTTCTGTATCACTAGGATTAACTGTTATATTTGTATAATTAGTTCCCATATCTGCGGTATAATCAAAATTCCAATAAAACGGGTTATGCCAAGTTTCGGCCGGTGCTGTTGATACGGTACAATAAACCGCTTTTTTTGTACTACTACTATCATCTTTAATAGGGTCGTCCCAATTGTATTCATCGCTATCTGTTTCGTACATACTATCAGAGCCTTCTAGTTTCCCCCAATAAGCAAAAGATTTAATATTTGGCCAAAAAATTAAATAATAAGTTGTACCACTTGTAATTGTGCACGTTGTACTCAGGTCTATAGTGTGCCACCCTTCGCTTGTCATTCCCGAACTACTCATATCGCCATATCCTTCAAGACTAAAACTATTATCACAATCATAAACCGCTGCGCCAATAGTACCGCCCGCTTCTGCTACATATCCATATACACTTATACTTGTAGCTGTACCTGATACGTCGGCGGTTACCCTAGAGCCTAAATAATATGCGCTTCTCCCCGCTTTTTCGCTATACCCTGTTGTACTTGTTATTCCGAAATCTGGGTCAACGGTATAACTATTTCCCGCGGGTAATTTTTGAAGACCCCTAATAACAAAATAAAAAATATCCCGCCCTTGAATATTTTTTATACCGTGGTTTACTGTAAGTTTACCGTTTTGCATATCCGGTTTAAGATCTGACCAATTAAAAAAAACCTGGTAATCAGTTGTAAGATTAGCCGGGTAATTAAGTACATATTCATAATTACTTGTTTTATTAACATAGTTTTTAACCCTTAAATCAATACCAAATTTAAAACGGAAATAAGTATCAATAGGGGCGTTGTTTTCAACGGTTAACGCTATTTTTTCCGAAGCATTACTACTATTTCGGGTTTTAGTTATTGTAAGCCAATTATTCAAATTTTCGCCATCGTATTCTGTTACCCATTCATTAAGCTGCGGGTTCCAGGCTTCAAGCTGCCAGGCACTATATTTATTAAACAATTTCCAAAAATAAGACCAATTAACAACATTAATATTTTTTACACCAAAACCATTATTAGAAGGGGGTTGTATAGTATAAAACGATTCACTATTGTTTTGTTCGTCCCCTAAAAACTCGTTGTTAATAATTTTAGTATCAACATTTATAATATCAATATCTTCTTTATGGTTAAATAAAGGAAGTATAAGATTAAAACAAATAAGGAAAGCAATAAG
>Ga0272441_10003987_pt1 | contig 27357 bp, 11 predicted proteins | sample SSMProp6N_FD_193582 | JGI IMG/M metagenome (GOLD analysis project Ga0272441, IMG submission 193582) | Marine sediment archaeal communities from Little Sippewissett salt marsh, Falmouth, MA, United States - SSM-Prop-6N | ecosystem: Environmental > Aquatic > Marine > Wetlands > Sediment ... | reverse complement strand
TTGCATTCTTTAAAAGGGGGGCTTTTCAGCTGGCAATATCTGCAAAAGTACCCATACTCCCTGTACTGATAGACGGAACAGGAGGAGTCCTTCCCAAACACGGCCTTATTTTCGGAGGCTTTCATAAAATAGTTATCAGGGTCCTCGATCCTGTAGAGGTGTACTCATTCGGTACAAATGATCCTGATGAACTGGCATTGAAATTCCAGGAAATGATGACAATAAAGCTCAAAGAACTCAGGAATGAAAAAATAAGCTTATGACCCACCCTCCCTCATACCGGAGAATATTACATAAAATGGGGTATTATGAGTACCAGCATGGCATTATTCGTCGTCATATTAACCAGAAAGGAGGATGGGATAAACACCTTGAACATTGCAGGGACATTATCCTGAGAGCCATTGATATGTTACATCCGGAGAAGATTACTGTTCTTGGCAGCGGATGGTTGCTCGAACTTCCACTGGCAGAGATGATTGAAAAAGCAAAGGAGATCGTACTTATCGATATTATACATCCCCCCGAAGTGATATCCCAATCAGCTGATTATAAAAGTGTTAAACTTATTGAGGAGGATATATCAGGAGGCCTGATCGAGGAGGTCTGGAAAAAAGCAGGAAAGAGAACATTTTTTAACCGGCTCACTTCACTGGACACTATAGTAATTCCACAATATCTTTTTGAAGATGATCCGGGAATGGTAATATCACTGAATATACTTACACAACTGGAGAGCCTGCCGATAAGATTACTGAAAAAGAAAAGCAGGGTAGATGATGAAATGTTTCTCGAATTCAGGAAAGAGATACAGACGAATCATATCAGCTTGCTTGAAAATCATAAATCTGTTTTGATATCCGATACCAGTGAAGTATTTACCATGAATAATGGTTATTCATACGAGGAGCTTACAATGGTGATTGATATTCCCGAAGGCAGGGTAACAGAAGATTGGATATGGGATTTTGACACGAAAGGTCTTGATTATAATATGAAACGTTCAGTTCTTAAGGTAACCGCAAGAATATTATAAACAATATGGATAAGATTTCTATACAGGAATATTATAAGAATAATGCTGAAAAATTTAAAACCGGTGTTAAGAAAGAAGAAAAGCTGCTTATTATACTCTCTTTATTGAGACTGGCAATTTTTTTAGGGGGATTCGTTATTATCTGGATAGGTTTTCACAGGTCAGTTTTAACGGGAGTGATTTTACTTGTCCTTATTGCGGCTCTTTTTCTGCTTCTGCTTAAAATATACTCAAACCATCTTCAGAATAAGGAACACCTCCAAAACCTCGTAAAGATAAATGTTAATGAGGCCAATGCCATATCAGGAGACTATTCTGCTTTTGATGACGGTAACATTTATATCGATCATACCCACGATTATTCCTATGACCTGGATCTTTTTGGACAATCTTCAATTTACCAGTATCTGAACCGGACATCAACAGGTTATGGAGCTCAGATTCTTTCCGGCTGGTTGCTGGATCCCCTTGTATTAGAAGATAATTTTAAAATAAGGCAGGAAACTATTAAAGAAATTGCCGCTAAAACTGAATGGCGGCAGGAATTTCTGGCAACAGGCATGAATAAGGAACTTGAAAAATCACAGATTGACGGACTTGTGAAGTGGTTGAGTGACGACAGATCAGTTCATATGTCACTTTTAAAGAGGATTATGATCTGGTTATTACCTTTCATCACTCTTGTTTCGTTAGGTCTGATAATCTTTGGACTTCTGCATTATTCAGTATTTATATTCATCTTTCTGTTTAACCTTTTCATAATAGCTTTAAACCTGAAAAAGACAAATGCAATACACAATGAACTTTCAGGAAGATATAGGTTCCTTTCTTCCATGGGCAAGGTTCTGTCAATATTTGAAAAGGAACATTTTGTTTCCCGGGAATTGACTGAAATAAAATCATTAATAGAAAATTCTGCTGTATCATCACTCAGGAAACTTAGCAGGATCATACAGGCATTTGACAGCAGGATGAATTTACTGGTAGGTTTTATTGTTAATGGGTTATTATTATGGGATATGCATTGCATCAGGAAACTGATTGTCTGGAAAATAGGTAACAGGGATCATTTCCATGAATGGCTGGTGGCATTAGGGAAAATAGATGCTTATGTTAGTCTGGGTAATTATGCCTTTAACAACCCTGATTATTCATATCCTGAAATATCAGAAGAAGGGCTGATATTTTCGGCTGAGAAACTGGGGCATCAGCTTATTGACAATGAAAAACGTGTATGTAATGATTTTTCGCTCCCTGCGAAAGGAAGGATTTGTATAATTACAGGGGCTAATATGGCCGGGAAAAGCACTTTTCTGAGGACAGTGGCTGTAAACTACATTATTGCAATGACCGGGTCTCCTGTATGTGCAGGCAGACTGTCATTTTTACCCATGACACTGTTTACGAGTATGCGTACTACTGATTCCCTCTCTTCAAACGAATCGTATTTCTATGCAGAATTGAAAAGGCTGAAATCATTAAAGTCAAGGATTCAAAAAGGGGAAAATATACTGTTTATGCTGGATGAGATTCTTAAAGGGACAAATTCAGAGGATAAAAGTACAGGGTCAAAACTGTTCCTGAGAAAGCTTATCGGACTTCAGGGAACAGGACTTGTAGCAACACATGACACATCATTAGGTACCTTGCAGGATGAATTTCCTGATTCAATTATCAATAAATGCATTGAGGTTGAGATAGATGGAGAAGAGATTCATTTTGACTACCTGCTGAAAGACGGTATCACCACAAAGAAAAATGCAGTCCTGCTTATGAAACAGATGGGGATGCTGGAATGAGCTTGTCTGGTCTAATATTTGAAATTTATTGTAATCTATTTTGTTAATTCCTGTTATTACTGAAATATAACTATTTGTATTCTTGTCTATAATTATAAAAAGCCTTTAATAAAATGAAAGTAAAGATCATTTCTGTTCTATTGTTATGTTTTGGGCTGAAATTATTCAGCCAGGGCGATGCAACAATCTCCGGCCGTATTTATGATAAGTCTACATCAGGGCCATTACCTTATGCCACTGTTGTTTTGACAGGTATTTCTGATAACAAATTGCTTGCAGGTACTATATCCGATGATGAAGGCAGGTTTTTGTTAACAGGGATTACTCAGGGCGATTATCTTGTCAAATGTTCTTTTGTGGGATACAAAACCTCAGAAACAGAGGTTATTGTAGGAAGGCTTAACAGTAACTTTGATCTTGGCAGAATAGAACTGGAACCTGAGGCAGCGACCCTGGGAGAGGTAGTAATATCAGAAGAGAGGGACCTCGTAGCCACAACTCCCGAGAAAAAAACATTCGATATTTCAGGTAATATATCACAATCGGGAGGATCTGTACTTGATGTTATGAGAAACCTGCCGGGGATAACAGTTGACCAGGAAGGAAAGGTCGAACTAAGGGGAAGTGATAAAGTTTCAATTCTTGTAGATGGTCAGCAATCAAGTCTCACAGGCTATGGAAACCAGAAAGGACTTTCGGCTATACCTGCAATGAACATTGAAAGGGTCGAGATAATAAATAATCCGTCATCAAAATATGATGCGGCGGGAATGGCCGGAATAATAAATATAATTTATAAGAAAGAGACACAGACAGGATTGCATGGCGATGCAGGATTTGCTTTTGGATTAGGCCAGCTTACCAAACGAAAGGATGATCTTCCAACAATGCTGGGAAGTTATTCTTTAAATCCAAAATATATACCGGGCATGAACCTGAATTATAGAAAAGGCAGGTTCAATGTTTTTTTCCAGTCAGAATTTTTGCGACAGGAGAGGCTTCCAAATAATGAATTCACATCAAGATATTATGATAATGGCGATATTACCTTTTCTCAGGTGCCGGAAAACAGGAAACAATCGCAGTATATTCTCAAAGGTGGGATGGATTTTTCACTGAATGAGAACAATATCTTCACCTTATCGTCAATTTATGATTATGAAAGCCATCATGATACAGCACAGGTACCGTATATAGCAATGCCTCAGGAGCAAAGATACCGCTACTGGTCGTGGCTTGAGTATGAAATAACCGGCTTCATGAACTACTCACTTGCATACAGGCATAAATTCCCTGAACAGGGTCACGAACTGAAAACCAATATACAGTATACAAAAGGCTGGGAAGATGAGGCATATCATTTAAATGACAGCTCATATATCAGAATATCAAATGATTATACACATATTCTCGCCACTGAACATACTACTGCTTTTACACTTGATTATATAAAACCATTAAAAAGCGGAAGGATTGAAGCAGGATCAAAACTACAGGTAAGAAGAATACCTGTTTCATATACTGTTGACAGAGGACCTGAATCAATAATTTATCCGGGAATAGGTGACTGGTCCGAATGGGGTGAAGACATCTATTCAGGATATATTAACTGGATTTATGAAACAATGAGGATTGAAATTGAAGGAGGTTTGAGGGCTGAAGGGACAAATGTATTTTATGATCTTGACAGTGAAAATATATATTATCCTCAAAATGACTCATACAACTATTTCAGTCTCTTTCCGAATACACGGTTTACTCTTAAAATAGATGAAAATAACAGTCTTTCTCTTTATTTCAACAGAAGAATTGACAGACCTGGAGAGCCTGAATTACGAGTATTCCCGAAGTATGATGATCCTGAGCTTCTGAAAGTAGGCAATCCGTATTTACGTCCTCAGCTAACAAATACATATGAATTGTCGTATAAGCTGCGATGGACAACCGGATCGGTATCACTCGCCGGATATTACCGTACAATTGATGACCCCTTTACAAGAATATACAGTCTGGATACCTCTTCTGCAGATTATAATATCATTAATAAGATATATCAGAATGTGGGAAGTGCAACCAATATAGGTGTGGAGCTGATATTTAACCAGGATATCACCGAATTCTGGAAGCTGAGCGGGAGTTTTAACTGGTATAATAATACAATTAATCCATATTCAGGAGTATTACTGTTTCCGTATGAACGCGAATTCTCTATTCAAAAAACAACAGACAACTCTGCAGATATTAAAATTAACAATCAGTTTACATTCAGGGGAGGAACACAGGTACAGTTGACAGCGCTCTATTATACGCCAAAAAATATCCCCCAGGGAAAACAGATGGCAAGATCTTCAGTGGACCTGGGTCTGAAACAGCCGGTTATCAAAAAGAACGGAGAGATTACATTGTCGTTCAGTGATATTTTTAATGATTTCGGAATTCAGCAGGAAATTGTCGGTGATGGTTTCACAGCTGTTTATGAGAATTTTTATGAAACACAGATAATTTCATTAGGATTTAAATATAAGTTTTAGTTTTCGGACGATCCATAACAGCTCTTTTTTCAACACAATAAGTAAGATTGTAATTGTCAATCAATCAGTTTGATATTTTGACAACTCTCTTATTGTCATTTCAGAAGTAACCAGATTTATCCTGATTGTTGAAAAATTGCCTGTTTGCGACAACTCTATTTGACTATATTTGCGCAAAAATTCTGAGAAATGTCGGTCGCAGGATATTCTGAAGAGCATATTAAGACCCTGGAATGGCGTGAACATATCAGGCTCAGGCCAGGTATGTATATAGGTAAACTGGGTGACGGGTCGTCGGAAGACGATGGTATTTATGTCCTGCTGAAAGAGGTGATGGATAATGCCGTTGATGAGTATATGATGGGCTTCGGGAAGAAAATAGATGTGACTATATCAGGGAAGGAAGTCAGGGTAAGGGATTATGGCCGGGGAATACCTCTCGGCAAAGTGCTCGATGCCGTGGCAAAAATGAATACCGGAGCAAAATATGATTCAAAGGCATTCAAGAAATCGGTCGGTCTGAATGGTGTAGGGGTAAAGGCAGTAAATGCCCTGTCTTCAAAGTTCATCGTCAGGTCAATACGTGACGGTCAGGTAAAGGTTACCGGATTTGAACACGGAATTACAGTAAATGATGAACCACTGGAAAAGACCGATGAGGAAAATGGCGTGGAGGTGATCTTCCAGCCGGATGAAGAGATGTTCGGTAATTATTTCTATATCTCGGAATATGTCGATGCAATGCTTAAATACTACGTGTACCTGAACTCAGGCCTCGTGGTTAATTTCAATGGCAATAAATTCTTTTCAAAAAACGGACTTGCCGACCTGCTTGAAGAAAATATGAGCAAGGAGGGATTATATCCTCTTGTTCACCTGAAGGGAGATGATATAGAAGTTGCTTTTACACATGGAATGCAATATGGTGAGGATTACTACAGCTTTGTTAACGGGCAGCATACAACCCAGGGCGGGACTCACCTTATATCATTCAAGGAGGCTATAGTTAAAACAATACGGGAGTTTTACAAAAAAGATTTTGACCCGGCTGACATCAGGTCATCAATAATTGCAGCATTAAGTATCAAAGTAGAGGAACCGATATTCGAGTCACAGACCAAAACGAAACTGGGATCAAAAGATATCGGTCCCGGCGGACCTTCAATAAGGATATTTATCAATGATTTTATAAAGAAACAACTCGATAATTACCTGCATAAGAATCCTGATACAGCTTCTATACTTCTGAAAAAAATCCAGGATTCTGAAAAAGAAAGAAAAGCTATTTCGTCGATTCAGAAACTGGCAAGGGAGAGATCCAAAAAAGTGAGCCTTCACAATAAAAAACTGAGGGATTGCAGGATACATTATAATACCAATGATCCCGACAGTCTCGATTCCACGATTTTTATTACAGAAGGAGACTCTGCCAGCGGTTCAATAACCAAGTCGAGGAATGTTGAAACACAGGCTGTTTTCAGCCTTAGGGGAAAACCCCTTAACTCATTCGGCCTTACAAAGAAAATAGTCTATGAGAATGAGGAATTTAACCTTCTGCAGGCAGCGCTGAATATAGAAGACGGAATTGAAAACCTGAGGTATAATAATGTGGTTATTGCAACGGATGCGGATGTGGATGGTATGCATATCAGGCTTCTCCTGCTTACTTTCTTCCTGCAGTTTTTTCCTGATCTGGTCAGGAAAGGACATGTTTATATTCTTCAGACACCATTATTCAGGGTGAGAAATAAGAAAGAGACCAGGTATTGTTATACTCCTGAAGAAAAAAACACAGCGATAAATGATCTCGGACCAAATCCGGAAATAACCAGGTTCAAGGGACTGGGAGAAATTTCTCCAGATGAATTCAAACATTTTATCGGTAAAGAAATGCGTCTTGAACCCGTGAGAATGAAAAAGGCAGATGCCGTAAACGGTTATCTCGAATTTTATATGGGTAAGAATACTCCTGAACGGCAGGATTTTATTATTGAGAACCTGAGGATTGAGGAAGATAAGGTAGAGGAGACAATCTGACAATACATCCGGAATACAGCAGTTTTTATGTCTATGGAAGATAAGAATCTTGATATTGATGGTATAGAAGGACGGGAAGAAATGCCCGAGGAGCAGGATACACTTCATTCTGTAACGGCTCTGTCGGGTATGTATCAGGACTGGTTTCTGGATTATGCTTCCTATGTTATTCTTGAAAGAGCTGTTCCGGAACTTTTTGACGGTTTAAAACCTGTTCAACGGCGTATCCTGCATTCCATGAAACGTATGGATGACGGCCGGTTCAATAAGGTAGCAAATATTATCGGCCATACAATGCAGTTTCACCCTCATGGTGATGCGTCGATAGGTGATGCACTGGTACAACTGGGACAGAAAGACCTGCTGATAGATACTCAGGGCAACTGGGGAAATGTGCTTACAGGTGATGGCGCTGCAGCACCACGATATATAGAGGCAAAACTCTCAAAATTTGCTCTCGATGTAGTCTTTAACACCAAAACCACCGACTGGAAACTATCATACGACGGCAGAAATAAAGAACCTGTTACACTTCCTGTCAAATTTCCATTGCTGCTGGCCCTGGGTGTGGAAGGTATTGCTGTGGGACTTGCTTCAAAAATCTTACCACATAATTTCGTAGAACTCATTGATGCAACCATTCAATATCTGCAGGGTAAGGAATTTACTCTGTATCCTGATTTCCCTACCGGCGGACTGATAGATGTATCCAGGTACAATGACGGCCAAAGGGGAGGTGTGGTGAAGGTAAGGGCAAAGATTGATAAGGTTGATAAGAAGATCTTGGTTATCAAAGAGATACCATACGGCAGGACAACAAGCTCACTGATCGAATCCATAATAAAGGCAAACGAGAAGGGAAAAATAAAAATCAGAAAAATAGACGATAACACATCGGGAAGTGTTGAGATAGTGATTCATCTGATGCCCGGGGTCTCGCCAGATAAAACAATAGACGCTCTCTATGCTTTTACTGATTGCGAATATTCTATTTCTCCCAATACATGTGTTATTACTGAGAGTAAGCCTTCATTTGTGGGAGTAAGTGAAATACTAAAAAAATCAGCCGACAGAACTGTTGAATTATTGAAGGCAGAACTTGATATCAGGAAGAACGAGCTGCAGGAAGAGTGGCATATGTCGTCACTTGAAAAGATATTTATAGAAGAGAGAATCTACCGTGATATTGAAGAATGTGAGTCGTGGGAAGCAGTGATAGAAGCAATAGATAAAGGACTTGAACCTTTCAGGAAAAAACTGAAAAGAGAGGTTACCCGAGAGGATATTATCCAGCTTACGGAAATAAAGATCAAAAGGATATCAAAATATGATGTTAAAAAAGCCGATGAAAATATCAAAGGTATTGAAGGAGAACTGGATGAAGTTGAAAACCATCTGAGGAATATTATTCCTTATACTATTAATCATTTCAGACAGATCAGGAAGAAATACGGCGGCGGAAAGGAAAGGAAAACAGAGATCAGGAGCTTTGATATGATACAGGCTACAAAAGTTGTGGCAAATAATGCCAGGTTATATATTAATTATAAGGAAGGATTTGTAGGGACAGGCTTGAAAAAAGATGAGTTTGTATGTGAATGCTCCGATATTGATGATATACTTGTAATCCGTAAAGATGGTGTTTATCTTATTACCAGGGTTGCAGAAAAAGTATTTGTGGGTAATGATATCATTCATGCCCGGGTATTCCTGAAAAATGATGAGAGAACAATATACAATATTGTATACCAGGATGGTAAAAATGGTCCTTTGCTGGCAAAACGCTGTGCTATTACAGGTTTGACACGTGGCAAGGAGTACAATCTTACAAGAGGGAAACCGGGAACAAGGATAGTATATTTCAGTGCCAATCCTAACGGTGAAGCTGAAGTAATAAAAGTGCAGCATAAACCAAAAGCCCGGTTAAAAAAACTGGCTTTTGAATTTGATTTTGGTAAGCTCAATATTAAGGGTAAAACATCCATGGGAAATATTCTTACAAAGCATGCCGTACAAAAAATTTCCCTGAAAGAAAAAGGCTTATCAACATTAGGCGGCAGGAAGATATGGTTTGATGATTCAGTGTTCAGGCTTAATGTCGACGGAAGAGGTATTTTCCTTGGTGAATTCATTGCTGATGATAAAATCCTTGTAATCACAAAAAATGGTTATTTCAGGCACACCGGCTTTGATCTTTCAAATCATTTTGAAGATAATATCCTGGTTATTGAGAAATTCAGACCAGGGAAAGTCTATTCAGCTGTTTACTGGGATGCTGAACAAAAATTTTATTACCTGAAAAGGTTTATGATCGAGGAATCGGAAAAACCTCTCTGCTTTATCAATGAACACCCCGAATCAAAGCTTGTAAGTATTACCGAAGTTGAGTATCCGAGATTTGAGATTCATTTCGGAGGCAAATATAAAAACCGTGAAGCAGAGATCATTGAGGTAGCTGAATTTATTGGTGTGAAAAGCTATAAGGCTAAAGGTAAGAGACTTACTAGTTTTACTGTTGATAATATCACTGAGCTTGAACCTGTAGTGAAAAAGGAAAGTGCTCCGACTGAAGAGGACAACGAGGAAAATGAACAGGAAATATCTTCAAGGGTACATATTGATCCGGCTCAGATGAAGCTCGAATTGTAATGCGGGGGAAATCCATTGTATATATAATTGGTTTTATGGGCAGCGGTAAAACGACTGCCGGAGAAAAACTTGCCTCATCACTGGGATGGCAGTTTGTTGATCTCGACAGGGAAATAGAAAAAAATGAGGGAAAAACCATCCCACAGATCTTTTCACAAAACGGGGAGGGTTATTTCCGGGCTGTTGAAACAGAAATCCTCAGGAGTTTAGGTGCCGGCAAAAAAACAATAATCTCGACAGGCGGAGGTACTCCCTGCTATGATGATAATATGGATTTTATGCTGCGAACAGGTGTGACTGTCTACCTTAAGATGACTCCCCCCCAGCTTGCCGGGAGATTATTGAAAGAAACAGAAGACAGACCATTGTTGAAAAATATCCCGGATGACAAGCTTGTGGTTTTTATCGGGGAGAAGCTTAAACAACGTGAAAAATGGTATAACAGATCAAATATAATCATCAATGGAATGGATTTAGATATCAAAGATTTACACACAGCGGTAAAAACATCCCTGATATCCTTACAATAAAAATCACCTTATTTTTTATCTGAACTGTTTATTCATTCCTCCCTTTTTTTTAAAAATTTAAATATAAGAGGTTCTGAATTATGATTAATTGCTTACTTTAGTATGATTTAAAAGTAAGACAGGGAAATATCTATGCGTGACAGATTGTTCAAGCTCCTTGGAGTTGAGGCCGGAGAGGAGTCAATGGTATCTATGCTGCTGGCACAATCTGTTTTTATTGGTATTTTTTTCGGAGCATTCGATATCAGTGCCCACTCCCTGTTCCTTTCCATATTTGATGAAAAGATGATGGCCAGAGGTTATGTAATCTCGGGCCTGGCCGGTATTATACTCACATCTGCTTATACCGGTTTACAGACAAGGATGCAATTCAAAAGTTTCTCCACCATCAATCTGATCTTTGTAGCTGCAGCTACTCTGTTTTTATGGGTTCTTCTCCTTATAAATCCGGCAAACTGGGTAATCTTCACAGTGTTTATCATGCTTGGGCCGCTGAATATACTGGCCATGCTGGGATTCTGGGGTACTACAGGCCGCTTATTCACACTTCGTCAGGGGAAGAGACTTTTCGGCCTGATCGATTCAGGTATGATAGTAGGGATAATACTTAGCTGTTATGCCATTCCTGTGTTGCTGACATTTAATTTCAGTCCGCATAATATTTTGCTAATCAGTGCTTTTGCCGTTTTTATTGGCAGCACTATCCAGATACTGATAGGAAGACGTTTTGATCTCAGATCCGATAAAGAGGGAAAAACGGAAGTTACCACTACTAAGAGATCAGTAACAGCACTTATCAAATCTGACTCTTATATCAGGGTAATGGCTATTTTCATAGCACTCTCTGTTATGACAGCCTTTTTCGTCCAGTATTCATTTATGGCGGTTACCAGAGAACAATACCCCTCAGAAGAGGATATGGCACGTTTCCTCGGGCTCTTTACGGGCAGTATGATGATATTTACACTTCTGATTAAACTTCTTGCTTTTTCATACCTGATACGAAATTATGGCTTACGAACCTGCCTGGCAATCTCCCCGGTACTTGTTGCTGCCTTTACATTAATTGCAGTTATTTTGGGAATGCTTATGGGGTTTACACCGGCAACAAGCGGATTCATGCTCTTTTTCATGCTGCTTGCTCTCAGCCGGCTCTTTTCAAAATCCCTTAAAGATTCAATTGAATCTCCATCATTCAAGGTTATATATCAAACAATAGATGAAAAGATCCGTTACGGGGTACAGTCTGCCATGGACGGAACAGTAAATGAAATTGCGGCACTTATATCGGGTCTTGTACTTGCAGGCCTCGGTATCCTTAGTTTTGTAAAACTCATACATTTTTCCTGGGTGCTCTTTGCTCTTACTATAATCTGGATTTATTATGCAGTAAAGCTGTATTCAGAGTACCGGAAATCAATAAGGAAAGCCCTTGAATCAGGGCGTCGCGAAAGTTACGAAGAGGCTGTTTACGAGGAAAAAACAATATTCAGGAGCAGATTCTCAGCAGAACAGGAATTCAATACAAGTTATCTGAGTCTTATTTCAGGTGATTTGTCGAGCCTTGAAAAGAATAAAAATAAATGGTTTATCGAAAAAATAATCGATCATTCAGATAACAAAAAAGATTTATGCATGCTCCCTGCATTGAATATGATCGCAGAAAAAAAGGACGTTGACGAGGGAACAAAACACAGGGCCCTGAAGGTGGCAGAAGATCTGGAACAGATATTTTCATCGGACAGTAAAACCGGTGACAGGCTGAATAATGCCAGGAAAATACTTGCTGATTCAAAACAACCACAGACAACACAGATATTAAGGCTGCTAAGAGATAACAATGTTCAGTCGAAAGAGATCGCAATCAATATGATCGGGAAGTTCAAACTTACTGATATGCTGGCTGAGGTATGCGAATGTCTTGATATTAAAGGACTGGAGAACACGGCTGCAAATGTTCTGAGAAGCTTTGGGAAAGATGCCCGGGAAGAAGTGACCAAAAAACATATGATTTCCTCAGGAAATATTAGTGTGGCAAGTACAACACTACGTTTGCTTGGAGAAGATAACAGCGGTGAGAACGACGAATTCCTCTTTACCCGCTTATGGTCAAATTCAAGACAATTAAAGGAAACAGCCCTGGAATCACTGGTCAGCAGACACTATAAAGTTAAAGAGGAGGACAAGGACAGGCTTCATCAGATGATCTCTGATGTCATTGGGATTATGGTATGGAACATCTCTTCCCATGTGTGCCTGCAAAGAGAAAACAATGATTTCCTGCTCGGACAGATGAACAAAGAGATAGTTCGCTGGAACAAATTCCTGTTTAATCTCCTTGCTATTGCATATGATCCGGGATCAGTAGATAAGATAAGGGAGAACCTTGAAAGCGGTACTATTGAGAGTGTCAACTTTGCACTCGAAATGATAGATATTGTAATAGATGAATCTATAAAACCAAAACTTATCCCACTGGTTGACATTATTCCCGATGAAGATAAGGTAAAAGCTCTTTTCCAGTTTTACCCCGGTGAAATATCCAATTATGACAGCCTTCTTGAAATTATTATTAACCGTGATTATAACCTGCTGGGAATATGGATAAGAGCCTGTGTAATAAGAAACATCCAAAAAACAGATAATGAGAATCTTGAGGAATCACTGAAAGCACTTCTTTTCAGTCCTGAAGAAATATTAAGGGAAGAATCTGCCATGCTCAGTACCAGATTAAACAAAGAATTGTATAAATCCACCTCAGGGAGGTTGTCTGCCGGCATAAAGGAAAGGCTGGATAAAATAACAAGAAGTGAAACACCCCCGGGAGAACTGCTCTATGAAAAAACGAAATTTCTTTCGGAATGCTTTACAGGATTAACTGAAGATGATTTACTTTTTATTGCCGGCAGCCTGAAATATATTGATAAGTCCGGCCCTGAAGAGCTGACTGTCGAAAAGGATGCCATCATGTGGCCGGTGTCGTCAGAAAAAGCATGTGCTGAGGCTCAGATAATCTATACAACCAGGTGTGAAGGAAAGATAAAACCTCCACCGGGAGATTATGATCACTGGTATTTACTTCCACTGGAGATTGTCGGAGAATATAATTTCCGGTATCCTGAAAAGGCTGTTGAAATAATGAAATACATTGAATCTCACGAAAATTAGAAGGTAAAAATGACATTACACAGGACCACCATATTCCGGCAATTGATAGTTAACATAGCTATTCCTACCTTAATGGCCTTGTTCATTTTTGCTGCTTTTAATTTTCAGCAAACAAATAATCAGCTTGCAAAAAGGAATGAGGAAAAGAACGCACTCCTGGTAAACGGAATTACCAAAATACTGAGGTTTCAGGATATAGCAATAAACCTTATTGACGATGAATTCAACGACAGGTTCAGAGAGTTAAGTAATAAACTAGTAAATGAATACTTCATCAATACTGATAACCTGGAGGATGTTGATCTGAGAAAGATTGCCAACGAGGTTGGTATGGACCCGGTTAATGAGGATATTTATATTATTGACGAAGACGGAATAGTGATTAATACAACATTCGAGGATGAACTGGGATTTAATCTTTATAACCTGGGAGAGAATTTCAGGAAATATCTCGAAGGAATACGCGAGTCCGGAGAATTTGTCACAGACTTGTTTGCAATAGAAGATCAGACAAAAAGACCAAAAAAATACTGTTACCAGGCAACAAAAGACAAAAAATATATTATTGAACTTGGTGCATATTCGAGCCAGGTAGAGGAAGTTATTCAGGCTATCGAGGATACAAAGACAGAGATGAAAAGCGAAACAGAGGGAATAATTGATGTTGAATTGTTCCTTATCGCTGATGAACCATTCAGTATGAATAAAAATGCTTATGAGATCATAAGTCAGAAAGAGAACCTTTTAAGAGCTTTTACCGATAAAGACACTATAAGTATTACAGAAAAGGAAGGCAGATCATGGTATAATTACCGGTATATCTATATGGAAAGAGCCGGCATAAAGGATATTCCTTCAAGCCTTTACAGCGCAGGATCTGTGATAAGGATCATCTCCGACCTTACTCCCCAGAAAGCATTATTGAGAAAAGAGATCATAAAGTTCCTAATGGTATTTGTTGTAACACTTATTGCTCTTACAATATTGATTTACAGAAGAGCAAGGGTAATTACCCAGCCGATAAAGAACCTTGTGGAAAATGTCGACAGGATAACAAACGGAAACCTCAGGGAAAGAGCTGAAGTGGTTGGTAATAACGAAATTACAAGACTTTCCAAGAAATTCAATATGATGATAGCACAATTGGAAAGCTATACCTATGAGCTGGAGGAAAAGGTAAAAGAAAGAACTATCAAAATCGAAAAACAGAAAGAGGAGATTGAGGAGCAGAAAAAACATATTACCGACAGTATATATTATGCACGACGGATACAGAATGCCATACTTCCAACATTCAAGACTATAAGTAACTATCTGGGAAATTATTTCATCTATTATGTACCAAAAGATATTGTGAGCGGTGATTTTTACTGGGTACATGAAGTTGACGGGCTTTTCATGATAGCGGCAATTGACTGTACCGGACATGGTGTGCCCGGAGCATTTATGTCGATAGTGGGATTCAACCAGCTGAATCATGTTGTAACTGTCAAAAAGGCCAGATCGGCCAGTAGAGTACTTGATGAACTGAATAAGGGAGTAATAAAAACACTTAATGAAAATACAGGTGAGGATTCAATAAAGGACGGAATGGATATGGCCCTTTGTGTCTTTAATCTGAATGCCATGAAGGTTGAATTTGCAGGGGCAAATAATCCTCTGGTACTTATACGTAATAATGAGGTTGCCAGATATAAAGGCGATCGTTTCCCGATAGGAGCATACGAGGGAATTGACGACAAGAACTTTGTAAACAATGTTATTGACCTTAAAAGTGGTGATTGTATTTATCTTTTTTCTGACGGGTATGCCGACCAGTTCGGGGGATTGGATGGAAAGAAATTTATGTATAAGAGGTTTGAGAAACTTCTTCTCGAGATACACACTCTGCCGATGAAAGAACAGAAGAAGATACTCGACAAACGACTGATGAAGTGGAAAGGTTCCAACGACCAGGTAGATGATATACTGGTGATTGGCGTTAAGATATAGAAAATAAATATTCTAACTTCTTGATCATGGGATTAAAACAGGATACCCGTACTTTGAATCCATTTCCAGGGCTGAGGCCATTTGCACCTGATGAAAGCGAATTATTCTTTGGACGTGAAAAAGAGAGTGAAGAAGTACTGAATAAACTTCTGAAGAATCGTTTTGTGACCGTAATAGGTGCTTCCGGCAGTGGTAAGTCATCACTTATCCATTGTGGTGTATTGCCAAAGGTCAGGAATCTGGGGAAAGATGATTCCCCGGGATGGAAAATAATCATGTTCCGCCCTGGTAATGATCCGCTGGGTAATCTCGGTAATGCAATCAAGGAAGAGCTTAAAGGTGCTGAACTGGAAAAGACAGAAGTTGAGAAAATCCTCCTCGATATTCATTTAAACGCCGACGGAATTACATCTGCCTTAAATAAATATCTGGTTGCCGGGAAAGAAAAGATACTTCTTGTTGTTGATCAGTTTGAGGAACTTTTCAGATACAGTACTGCCCTTGCAGGTGGTGATAGGGAAGGACAGGCTGCAGAATTTGTCGAAAAAATGGTAAATGCTATCAGCCATCCACAAGGCAATATATACACAATAATAACCATGCGCTCCGACTTTATCGGGGAATGCGCACATTATCAGGGCCTTACGCAATTAATAAATAACAGTAACTACCTTGTACCCCATATGGATGAGGGTAACTACAGGCAGGCTATTGAAGGGCCGATAAAATATGCAGGTGCATCGATTGAGGAAAAGCTTGTTGAGACACTTCTTAAAGATATAGGTGACAGAACAGATCAGCTGCCGGTACTGCAGCATGCATTGATGAGGACATGGACATACTGGCAGGATCTCGATGAGCCGGGACGCCCGATCAGTTATTCCGACTATGATTCCGTGGGAACCATGACTGATGCGATGTCGCGTCATGCAAATGAAGCCTTTGAGGAACTGACACCGAGAGGCAGGGAGATTTGCGAGAAGATGTTTAAGACAATAACTGAAAAGGGGGCCGATAATAAAGGCATCCGTCGTCCGTCAAGCGTAACAACAATAAAATCGATAATACAGTGTACCAGCGAAGAGCTTTTTGAGGTTGTAGATAGATTCAGGATACCATCAAGGTCGTTTATAACACCACGGCAGGAAATACCATTGACTGATGATTCAATAATCGATCTTTCTCATGAGAGTCTAATGCGGCTTTGGGACCGTCTGAAAGGATGGGTTGACGAAGAAGCTGCTTCGGTACAGATGTACCTGCGTCTTTCAGAAGCATCAGCCATGTTCCAGCAGGGGAAGACAAGCCTGTGGAGACCACCCGATCTGCAGCTTGCAATAAACTGGCGCGACCAGCAAAAACCGACACTGGAATGGGCACAGAGATATGACCCTGCTTTCGAAAGGGCAATGGTTTATCTCAGGACAAGCGAAAAGGAGTATCTCGATGAAGAGGAGAGCAAGATCCGGCTTCAGAAGAAACAGATGCGAAGAGCAAAAATCGTTGCTATTATACTTGGTACAGCTGCAATAATATCACTGGGATTCATGCTCTTTGCATTCGTCCAGAAGATTGCTGCCGACAGGGCTACACTGCTTGCCGAGGAAAGGAGGCAACAGGAAGAACAGGCAAGAGCCGAAGCAGTGGCCTCAGAACAAGAAGCACGACGACAACAGGCAATTGCTGATTCAAATGCTATAATTGCGCAACAAAATGAAAATGAAGCAAATACCCAAAGAGCAATTGCTCTTACTGAAAAGCAAAGAGCTGAGTTAAATGCTGAAGAGGCAAGAAGACAGGAACAAATTGCTCTGATACAATCAGATTCGGCAACACGGGCAAGTATCCGAGCTGATGAAAATGCCAGAAGAGCCAATATGGAAAGAGAAGAAGCCTTAAGGCTGAGGATGCTTTCTATCGGTAAATCGATGTCTATAAAATCATTACAAGTACAGGGACAGCAGGACCTCCAGACATTGCTCGCATACCAGGCATTCCTGTTCAATAAGAACAACAAGGGTCTTGAAAATGATGCTGATATCTATACAGGTCTGTATAATGTTGCAAAACAATATGGTAACGTCAACTATAAAGTCTTCAGAGGACATAACGGAGGTATAAAAAGTATTGCTTATGTTCCCGGGAAAAATGAGTTTTACACTTCGGGGATCGACGGACAGGTACTTAAATGGAGTACTGACGGCAGGGATCAAACCTACCAGGTAATATATACCGACGCTGCTATTGTAGAGATATTGGCGATAAGCCCTGATGCATCATGGCTGGCATGCGGAAGCGGCAGCTCCTCGATACGTATGATACCACTCAGTGGAAATAACACTGAGTATGAACTGAAAGGACATACCGGGAAAATAAAATCCCTTGTCTTTTCCTATGACGGCGATTACCTGTATTCTGCCTCACTCGACGGGAAAGTACTTAAATGGGATCTTGCAGCAAGGACAAGCAAGGATGTGACTACCGGGGCAATGAAAATTACATCCATCGATATATCATCCAACGGTAACTACCTTGCTGGTATTAACAGCCAGGGAAATGTAATTGTCTGGGACCCTGAAAATATAACCGAGAATTTCAGAATTGAGACAACAGCCAGGAATATCAAGGTAATACGTTTTAAACCCGATGAAAATATCCTGGCTATCGGTGATGTTGACGGGAACCTTGAACTGTGGGATATCGCAGAACGAAGGAAGATATCGGATGTTAAGGCACATGACGCACAGATAAACGATATAAGGTTTAATCCTACTCTTAATCAGATGGCAACAGCAAGTAATGATAAATCGATTAAGATTTATAATAATATTGCTGACCTTACCGAGCCTCCGATTACATTAAGTGATAATGAGGGCTTTGTACTTGTAATACAATTCAGTTCAAATGGTCAGCTTATTGTTTCCGGCACCTATGAGGATACCCAGAACCTTGTCGGCCGTCCGTCGCATGTACAATACATGGTTGAAGATATATGTGATCGTGTAACACGCAACATGACACAGGATGAATGGAACACATATGTTGCAAGGGATATCCCTCTTGAGCAGACTTGTCCGCAAAAGGATTATAATATTAAAGTTAATGTAGTAAGATAAATACACCAGGGAATGAAGAAAAAAAATTCATATCCGGTTATTAACACGGTACTTATTATTGTATTTTTAAGTATAATACCGCTGACGGGATTTTCCCAGGAAGAGACAACATGTGCCGAGAACCTGAGAAATGCGCAGACACTTTTTGATAACGGACAGGTGGGAGAGGTGGCCGGACTGCTTTCCGAATGTCTTAAATCGGGGTTCAACCGCGAAGAAGAACTGGCTGCATATAAACTCATAATACAAACATTACTTTTTCAGGATGAACTGGATAAGGCAGATTCAACAATGCTCGAATTCCTGAGAAAAAATCCTGAATACGAACTGAGTCAGACAGACCATTCGAGTTTTGTACACCTGTATAATAATTTCAATGTTAAGCCTGTTGTCCAGATGGTCATTCATGTAGGTACAAATATTCCCTTCCTTACTTTTGTTGATCAATATTCGCTTTCAGGAGATCCTGAATCAACATCAGAATATACAACAAACGCTTTAAACCTTTTCGCTTCCCTTGAAGCAAAATTAGCCATAGGTTCAAAGCTCGAGATGAACATTGAAGGAGGATATTCCCAGGTGTCGTTTAAAAACACGGAGGATTTTCTGGGTATCGGGTTTGTGAACTATAGTGAAGTCCAGAACAGGGTGGAAATACCTGTTACCATGACATATAACTTTCCGGACTTCGGTAAATTCACTGCCTATGCCAGGGCCGGTGCCGGACCTGCTTTTAATCTTTCTGCAACGGCAAAAGACATATCATTTGTAAGAGGAGATGAGATTTCTTTTTCAGATCAGGAAAGTCCGGATATCTCAAGGAATGATTCCCGCATAAAAATGGATCTTTTCTGTCAGGTCGGCGGAGGAATAAAGCTTAAAATTCCCAGAGGCTATCTGAACTTTGAAATCAGAACGAACATAGGTGTATACAACCAGGTACTGGACGAAGGAGATTCAGCAAGCCAGCTTGGAGGATATTTCTACCTGGATGATGACTTCAATATGAATAATGTGAATTTAAGTTTTGGATACACTCTTATTTTCTACAAACCATCGAAAAGAAATTAATACCAGATGAAAGGCAGGATAATATTTATTATAGTACTTATATTTTTTACCTCATGTGAAAAGGGAGAAACCGATGATACCATTCTGAAATTTTTCAGCAAGGCTTATGAAGACACGGGTAACAGTGTTGCAGTAAGCAAGGATCAGGAAGGGAATGATCTTTATTATATATGCGGCCAGTTCACAGATACACTGTCATACAATGCCAATAAAAGAGCAGGAGTTCTTAAGGCAGGATCGGATGGGAATATGATAGGATCTTCAAAAATATTCGGTGATACCGAGGGTTCAGCCTCAAGGATAAAAGTACTCGATAATGGTGATGTTATTTGTACCGGATACATACTTGACAGTTCTGATTTTGACATGGACTTATTTGTATGGCATCTTACAGCAGATCTCACTACTGTAAATGAGGCAATATACGATAGCGACGACAACCGTTATGGTGTGGATATCCTGGAAACTACGGAGGGATTTCTTGTCCTGGCAACGACAGATGCAAAGAGAGAACCTTCGGGTGAGGTTATAGGCAATCCGGCAGGCAAGAAGGATATACTACTAATGAGGATCGATAGTGAACTCAAGCCTCTTTCAGTTTTGCCTGCCCAGGGTTTTAACGGAAATGATGAAGGGGTTGCTGTGAAGCAAGACCGGCACAGGGGTTACATAATTGTAGGAACCACTGACAGATCAGACCTTACTGAAGGACAATCCGGAACCAATATAATTATTCTCAGGTTAAACACAGACGGAAGTATAACACAGCCGAGGATAGTGGGAAAGACAGGTAATGAGACAGCATCTGATTTTGAAGTGTTAAGTGACGGATATCTTATTACAGGGACAAAGATTAATGATGCTAATATCAAGCAGGGATATATATGGAAGATGCCGGTGGATATTTACGCTGACCCTGATTTTGAAGCTTTTATTGACTTGTCCGAGGGATCCGCATCAACACCATATTCCATTGAAGCTATGTGCAGATACGGATCAAATCTGTTTCTTCTTGCGGGACAGTATGGTACGGGTCTTTCAGCCAGAATGCTTGTATTCGCGGTTGATGCCTGGGGTACTCCGGTTGCCGGTTATGAAAAAATAACAGGGGGAACAGGATCACAGATTGCCAATGATGTTGTCTCAGATGAATCAGATTATATCATCATAGTCGGAACCAACAGCTATGAAAATAATTCCATGATATCCTTTCTGAAATTCAGATTCTAGAAATGCAACCAAGAAAGGTATTAAACGGACTAACAAGAAATAGGATGACAATGAAAAGATGTATTATTCTGATAGTTTTGTTTTTGTCATTATTCTCAGGCAGAGCGATAGGGCAGTGTACGATGGAAGGAGGATCAGGCCCGGCAGATCAGTCAGTATGTGACGGAACAGCCATCGATCCTATTATGTATTCTGCAACAGGAGCCACACAAGTTTCAACCATCACACTTCCGGCAGGCTTAACACATTCATTCACAGCACCTACAGTGACTATTCAAGGAACTCCTACAGAAACAGGTGGCTATTCGGTCACTCTGTCTGACGGTACTTCTGATTTATGTACATCAACAGGAAACATTACAGTTCTTTCTGTGCCTGGTACAGCAGGTAGTATAACAGGAACATCTCCGGTATGTCAGGGTCAGTCAGGAGTAGCCTATAATGTGGCTGCGATAACAGATGCAGATAGCTATGAATGGGAATATAGTGGAACAGGGGCAACGATAGTTGGTTCAAGTAATTCGGTTACAATAAATTTTGCGACCAATGCCACATCCGGGAATCTGACAGTACGGGGAGTCAATTCATGTGGTAACGGTACTGTAAGTCCGGCTTATGCGATAACAGTAGATCCTTTACCCGGAGCAGCAGGAAGTATAACAGGAACTTCTCCGGTATGTCAGGGAGAAACAGACGTAGCTTATAGTGTAGCTGCGATAACAGATGCAGACAGCTATGAATGGGTATATAGCGGAGCGGGAGCGACAATAAACGGTACCACTAATTCAGTTTCAATAGATTTTGCCACCAATGCCACATCAGGAGACCTGACAGTACGGGGAGTGAATTCATGTGGTAACGGTACTGTAAGTCCGGCTTATGCTATAACAGTAGATCCTTTGCCCGGAGCGGCAGGTAGTATAACAGGAACTTCTCCGGTGTGTGAGGGAGCAACAGGGGTAGGATATAGTGTTGCTGCAATAACAGATGCAGATAGTTATGAATGGTCATATAGTGGAACAGGCGCGACAATAAATGGTTCGACTAATTCAATTACAATAGATTTTGCAATTGGTGCCACGTCTGGAAACCTGACAGTACATGGAGTAAATTCATGTGGTGACGGTACGGTAAGTCCAGCTTATGCGGTAACAGTTCGTTCGGAGCCTGGCGCAGCAGGTAGTATTACAGGCACATCTACAGTATGTCAGGGAGCAACTGGAGTAAGCTATAGTGTGGCTGCTATAACAGATGTAGACAGTTATGAATGGGTATATAGCGGAACGGGGGAGACGATAAACGGTACCACTAATTCAGTTACAATAGATTTTGCGACCAATGCCACATCAGGGGACCTGACTGTACGGGGAGTGAATTCATGTGGTAACGGTACTGTAAGTCCGGCTTATTCTATAACAGTAAACCCATTGCCCGGAGCAGCAGGTAGTATAACAGGAACTTCTACTGTATGCCAGGGAGAGTCAGGAGTAAGCTATAGTGTTGCTGCAATAACAGATGCAGTTAGTTATCAATGGTCATATAGTGGTACAGGAGCAACGATAATTGGTACAACTAATTCAGTTACAATAAATTTTGCCACTAATGCCACATCAGGAAACCTTACAGTACGGGGAGTCAATGCATGTGGCAACGGTACTGTAAGTCCGGCTTATGCTATAACAGTAAACCCATTGCCCGGAGCAGCAGGTAGTATTACTGGAACATCTTCAGTATGTGAGGGAATAACAGGGGTAGGCTATAGTGTTGCTGCAATAACCCATGCGGTTAGTTATCAATGGTCATATAGTGGAACGGGAGCTACAATAAACGGTACGGGTAATTCGGTTACAATAGATTTTGCGACCGGTGCCACCTCGGGAAATCTGACAGTACGGGGAGTCAATACATGTGGTAATGGTACTTTAAGCCCGGCTTATGCAATTACTGTAAATCCACTGCCTGCACCTACTATATCCGGCCCCGACAGGGCATGTATAACTTCAACAGGCAATATCTATCTGACTGAAGGTTCGATGAGTAGTTATGACTGGGATGTCTCATCAGATGGTACGATAGAATCAGGAGGGAGTTCCTCAGACAATTTTGTCACTGTAACATGGGATGATTCCGGCCCGGAGACAATCCGGGTGAACTATATCGACGGGAATGGCTGTACTGCACCGGGCCAGACTATCTACGATGTTACAGTTATCGATAAACCACTGCCGACAAATGTACAGATATCAGGCACTCTAAGGGAATATGCCACATTGACCGCTTCATATGATTATGACAAGGATGTATGTTATGCTGAAGACCTCTCATTAACCGAGATCTCATGGTACAGGGCAAATAACTCAAGCGGTTCCAGTACTCATTTAATTGCAACAAAACCCGGAACTGACAAGACACTGGTTTTGTCCTCGACAGAATTAGGAAAATATATCCAGGTAAGAGTAAAACTTTCTGATGGAACGACGCTGTTAAGCCCCGTTCCAAGTACAGGATGGATAGGACCGGTAGCAGCGAACGAAAAACCACAGGCTCTGGGTGTTTCGATTACAGGGACACTGAAAGTCTACAACCTTTTAACCGGCAACTATACATATTCTGATGCTGAGTCCGACCCTGAAGGTGCTACATCTTTCCAGTGGTACAGGGCAAATGACGGGTTCGGATCAGGCTCTGTCCCTATCACCGGAGCAACATCACAGACATATATGCTTACACTGAATGACCGGGAAAAATATATAAGATTCAGTGTAACACCCAAAGCCCAGAGCGGAACCACACCGGGAGATGTAACATATACGTCATGGGACGGCCCGATAACCGATAATGCGCCAGTTGCTTCAAATGTTACAATAAACGGCGAGGCCAGAGTCTCAAAAGTACTGAGTGCTGACTATCAGTATTCGGATTCTGAAGGAGATGCCGAAGGCTCATCCCTTTATCAGTGGCATACAGGTACTAATTCCTCAGGAGCAGGATCAGCGGATATCGGCGGTGCAACATCTGAATCATATCAGCTTACAAATAACGAAACTGGAAAATATATAGGTTTTTCCGTTACTCCTGTTGCTCAGGCCGGATTGAGCCCGGGAACGACAGTTACAACCACTACCTGGGTAGGTCCGGTCATCAATGATCCTCCCGTCGCCACTATCCAGCCAATCACAGGCTCATTAAATGTAAATGGCTTATTAACAGGACATTATGTTTATTCAGATGCAGAAGGCGACATTGAAAACGGTACTCTGTATCAATGGTATTCTTCAACCACTGCCGGAGGAACATACAATCCGATAAGTGGAGAAACAAGTGTCGCTCATATTATTACTAATGACGAGCAGGGAAGGTACTTCAAAATATATATCACACCTGTAGCAGCTTCGGGGACAAGCACAGGTACTCAGGTAATGAGTACAGCTTACGGACCGGCAAACAGCCAGCCGGTAGCCAGCAATGTACAGATTATTTCAGGAACGGCAACAGTAGGTTCCACACTTGAAGGGGACTATGATTTTTCAGATGTGGATCCTGCCGACCTCGAAGGAACAAGTACATTCAGATGGCTCAGGAATGGTACAATACCAATAACAGGTGCTACATCAACAACATATCTGGTTACTCCTGAGGATGAAGGATACCAGTTGTCATTCGAGGTTACTCCCGTATCCCAGACAGGTTATCCGGACACCGGAACGCCGGTTCAGAGTGCTTTGACAGGTCTTGTTATCGATACATCTCCGTTAACACCCGTTGCAAGCCAGGTATGTGTTGAAGGTATCAGGACAGCAGGCCAGGTTCTAAGGGGAAAATATCATTACGATTTCTACAAGAGTGAAGGGGTATCGACATATCAATGGTACAGGGATGGAATGGCCATAACAGGAGCAACAGGTATTCAGTATACACTCAAACAGGAAGAGGATATCAAAAGCAATGCAGACATTACGTTTGAAGTCACTCCCAGGTCGTCGAACATACCTCCTAAAGTCGGAACACCTGTTATGAGTAATCCTCTTGCACGGATAATAATGCCAAAAGACCAGTACAGTGTATCTGAAAATGATGTGGCTCTTTCAGCCAATGTATTGGGAGGAGTCTTTTCCGGTACCGGTGTTACCGATACGATATTCTCGCCTTCTACAGCTGGTTCCGAAGGGAGCCCGTATACCATAAGTTACCTGATGAATATTGTGAATCCGGAACATAACTGTTCCCAGCAGGCTTCAAAGCTGGTATATGTAAATCCTAACGTGTCGTCATTTGAAGGTTTCGATACTCTTTACTGCCACGACGGAGGACCAGACGTGATATCCGTCACAGGGGTACCGGCAGGATCAACGATAGAAGGTTTCACCTGTACCGACGATGACGGAATATTAAGCCAGACAGAAAACACTGTGACTATCGATCCCGGAATGATGAGACCGGGAATTGATAAAGACATATTGTTTTTCTCATATAATTACCTGGGTACATTCTACCAGATCAGCAAGGAATTCAGGATTGACTCGGTGGGAACTGATATCAGGATCCTTAACCTTAATTCTGCATATTGCCAGGATGATCCGAAAGAATATATCTCGATAGAAGGTCTTTATCCTATTGGCGGAACTGCCACATGGACCGGTGATATTTTATCAGACACAAAAGCCGGATCGGCATATGCTGATCCGTCGCTGGGAACAGCAGGGAACTCATATCCTGTATCATACCGGTACAGATCACCCAGAGGCTGTTACAGTGAGATAATTTACGATACCGTTACAATTAACCAATTACCTGATCCTACATTCCCGCTGAATGCCACTTATAATATTGCAGGTGGTGCTGTTGACCTTATACCTGTTCAGTCAGGAGGAACATTCAGCGGTAACGGAGTATCGGGAGATAAGATGTTCCCTGATATTGCCGGTCTTGGTGAGCATGAGATTGTGTATACAATAACTGATGCAAATGGATGTACGGCGGAACTCGGCAAGAAAACTACAGTCAGGCAGGCACAGGGGAGCTTTAGCGGTATATCATCAGTAATCTGCTATTCAGATACAACTTATACTGTAAATGTCATTGGATTACCTTCAGGGGTAACAGCTAACAGTTTCACAAATACGAAAAACAGCCTTGAGTATACAAGCGGCAATACTTATGCCGATTATAGTGTTCCGTCAGCAGGGGCGGGTTATGATACTCTCAGCTTCTCATACAAATGGGATGGAGTGGATTATAGCATCTCAAAGTCTTTAATTATAGATAGCCTGGGCCAGGTTAATATTAAGAACCTTGATTCAGGAGATCTCATATGCGATAATATGGCTCCTTATGAGCTATTCCCCTCAATAACAGGCGGGACTTTTACAGGCCCTGTTTCAGGCAGTTATCTCGATCCAACAAAGACACTTGGTCCGGCCGTAGTTACATATACCTATACAAATATCAGTACAGGATGCAGTACAAGTACGTCGGTACCTGTGACTATTTACCATGCTCCAACTGTCGCTTTTGCACCAGTAGATGTATGTATTGAAAGTGAAAACGACATAACTTACTTTAATAATAATACAACCCCTGCTGATATTGTGGAATCATGGCTGTGGGAATTCAGTAATATTGGAGGAGTTGATACCAGCAGCCTGAAAAATGCAGGATATCTTTACACAACAGGTGGCCTTCAGAAAATAACTCTTACTGCAACAACAGTAAACGGCTGTTCTGCAACAAAAGATACAACCTTTAATCTTGGAGTACGACCAAATGCTGATTTTTACTGGAAGAGTGATTGTCTGCACCCCAATGATTCCGTTATACTGATTGATAATACCGAATCAACCTCACCGATTGTATCGCGTATCTGGAAACTATTCGAAGGAGCAGAATTCAGCTGGGATGAGAAGGAAGCAAGGTATCCTAAGTCTGACACTGGGTATCTGAAAATACAGTATATCGTAAAGACAGACTATGCCAACTGCTATGATACGGTTACAAAGGACATCTATATAAAGCCAACAATTACAGTATCTTCAGATGGTTATTTTGAGAATTTCGAAAACGGCAAGGGAGGTTGGATAAAGGGAGAGATCACCGGAAACAACTGGTCGTTTGGCTTACCTGACAGGGGCGACATGAACAGCGTATCCTCAGGACAGAATGCATGGTATACTAATTTCAGAATTGATACTAACAACTATG
>Ga0272441_10003986_pt1 | contig 27380 bp, 24 predicted proteins | sample SSMProp6N_FD_193582 | JGI IMG/M metagenome (GOLD analysis project Ga0272441, IMG submission 193582) | Marine sediment archaeal communities from Little Sippewissett salt marsh, Falmouth, MA, United States - SSM-Prop-6N | ecosystem: Environmental > Aquatic > Marine > Wetlands > Sediment ... | reverse complement strand
CGAGTCATTCGATCCCGGTGCCACGCTTGTCGGCGGAACCGAGACCTACTCGACGTATCATGTTGAGTTCACGGTCGATGACGTGACAGAGGCCGGCTACGACGAGTACTGGGTAGTCCTCGAGTATGGCGAGTACGACTATACCTGCGATTATCCCGCACCCGCCCCGGACGCCACACTCGCCGCGTTCTTCCGCTATGACCTCTTCATCGCCGACCATCCCTACAACGCCGACCCGATCTGCGACCTGGAGATTGTAAGCCCGACGATGCCTTACGAAGGCTGGGCTGTCGGTGTTGAGTTCGATGCTTCCGGTTCATACGATCCTGAGGGTGAGCCGGTTACATTCTCATGGGACTTCGACAATGACGGAATCTTCGGTGACGATTATGACTCCGGAACCGATGACAATCCGACGAAGTTCTATCAGACGGACTACAACGGTCCGGTAACCGTGCTGGTTGAGGATGGCGTTGGTGGCGAGGCCGAATGCTCGGTTGAACTCGACATTACAGCTTATCCCAACAAGAACATCGACGTAACGCATCCGTCGAGTTTCGCAGTCGATGTTACGGTCGATCACACAACCGGCGATATTCTCGTTCTCTACGATAACGACAATGTACGAAGGTATGACTATTCAGCTTACCTTTCATCTTACACGACGATCGATACCCCGCAGTCGGGTAATGGCAAGTACATTGACGTTGCCGAGAACGGTACATGGCTCATGAACAAGCTGCATGCACCCGGTGGGACGTATGCCTACCAGTATCCACAGTGCTACTCGGCGAGTGACTCACATCTCGGTGGTTACAGCTACTCGTTCTACACCAGTTTCTATGACTCATATGGTGAGCTGGACTGTGTAGGATTCTCATCTACAGGCACGCGCTCGAACGCCCTCTGCTTCTCCTACGGATATGCCTATACTTCCGGTTCAGAGTATGTCTACAACCGTTCATACTACCCGATCAACTACTGGTACAAGTACAGGTATCACTCATCGAGTTACCCGGACTACGGTCCGTCATACCTGACATGGAATTTCGTCGTTGCGGTTGAGGCCGATCCTAACGGTGATTACCTCTGGTACATTGAGGATGAGGACTATCTTGCCTCAAGGTGGAATGCGACGGGATCGTCGACCATGTACTACTCAGGACCGTATTTCGGTACGCAGCAGACACAGGTTGATGGTGATGCGGGTATGGCCGGTCCGCTCGATATTACATCCGACACCACCGGTCACATCTACATCCTGGATGAGCTGACAACAGGCGACTTCTCCATCAAGCACTTCAGCTACACGTCATCGTCCACGACTCCTCTCACCCAGTTCGGTGATTCGGATGACTGGAACTACGATCCGTTCAGGATTGACGGAAGCTGGGGAATGGACGGTAATGTCGTTATACTCCAGAGCGATGGCACAAACGATGCTATCTCACTGTTCTCACAGGACGAGATTCCGGACAGCTAAGTCTCCATTGATCTCATGAATATATATGCCCCCCGGATTCCGGGGGGCTTTTTTCTCTTTAGACAGCTTCGGTGTTTTACTTGCCGGGATTATAGTCAAGTCCCGACCTGTATGCCCTGCCTTTGTTTTCACCAAGAGACCAGTAATTGCCATCCGTTGAAAAAATCATCGGGTCAACCTTGAGGGGATCGGGTTTCGATCCATCCAGAACATCCTCGTTTACATAACTTTCAATTATCTCACCGACGAAAACGATATGTGTTCCCTCGAAGTCAATCTCCCTTGTGACTTTACATTCCATGCAGACGGGACATTCCTCTATCATGGGGGCTGTACCGGTCTCGCCGTAAAAGTTACTGAATACACCCGACTTGTCGGTGTCCGCACCTGATTTGATTCCGCAGTAATCGGTTCGGTCGACGAGATCGCACGAGGGTATGCAGAGGCTGAAGGTGCCATTTTCCCTGATACCCGGAAGCGTATGGCGTTCCTTCCTGATGGAAACGTAGACAAGCGGGGGAGTCGCCTGCATGACGCCGCACCATGCGACAACCAGGTAGTTGGGTTTACCGTCCACGTTCGCACCGACGAGTGCCGCAGGCTGGGGATAAACGAAATGCCGCGCACCCATTTTCTTCATTGACATAGTGATTCCTCCTTCCGGGGTATTGTAAAACAATGAAACTGGTAATAAAATTAGTTCGGGAGGTTTTTCCGGTATTACCAAGGAGATATCCGGTCTTATTGTTAAAAGCTTCCGAGGATGCTCGAAGTGGAATATTTTGATGATGGAAACTGGAAACCCGGGATAAGGATGCGATGTTCAGATCCCGACTGTCAGGCGCAGCAACCATCGTTGTCGTACGGTGAGGGATATCTTTATATCCCGTTCAGAATAGTGGAATTCCGGCAGGTCTACAGGACTCACGAAAAAGCGGTTGCCGAGATGGATCGGAGGATAAGGGAAAAATATGGTCGTCCGATCAGTTACGTGTGCAGGATAGGCCCGATGCTTATCTGCGCAAACTGTGCAAAGAGGCTGGGACTTAATCTGGATGTTGCGGCGGAAGATGCGAAACACTGGTGGGAGACCGGAAGAGCTCCCCTGCGTGTCACCCCGTTATTCGGAGATTCAAAGCACAGGCAAAGGAAACCTGTACGCTCGGACTCGCTTGGTAAAATCAATTAGGACCTTATTTACGAGTACCAAAATTCTGCAGTTCCAGGGTTGATGCGTCCGTGTCCACTGCCGATGTGGATTAATTTGGTGTGCATCGTATTGCCACTTGTTGGTTTCACCAGTCGATCGCCTTACCCTGTTCGAAAAATCCGCCTGTTGGTCCGTTCCTGTCAATAAACACGAGTTTTGTCACGGACTCGGCTCCGTATGTGCTGTCATATGTGGCATCCGGGCCGCCCATGCGTGTACGGATCCATCCCGGATGTACAGAGTTCACTTTAATTCCGTGATCCCTGAGTTCGGACGCAAAGATTCGCGTAACGGCATTCAGAGCTGTCTTGCTTATCCTGTATCCTGGCCACGCACGCGTCATGCTGGATAACTTCCCCATGTACGATGAAACGTTGACAATCCTGGGATTGTCGCTTTTTAAAAGAAGCGGGATGAAGGCCTGTGTGACCATGATTGGACCGTATACGTTGACCTCCATCGAGTTCCGGATCGGCTGTATCCGGGTTTTTACGATTGTTGGTCTCGATTCACCATCAGGAGATTCGTCAGCCTTGATTCCCGCATTGTTAATAAGGACATCGAGCCGCCCGTAAGTGTCCTCCACGTATCCCGAAACGGCCTGGATTTCATCCTGGCTGGTAACATCAAGATATTGAAAGTCAACACTCAGCCCCCTATCTGCAAGTTCGCCCGTGACATTTGCGCCATCTGACACATCCACCTGTTCCGGATCCGGTTTACGGCTTGTCAGGATCACGTGGTAGCCATGCTGCCCGAGAAGTTCGGCGGTTGCGAGCCCGATTCCCCGGTTAGCTCCGGTTATAAGTACAGTCTCTATATCCATTTATTTACCTCTGAGAATCAGCTTGTGTTTTCATGATACACTTTGTTGAAAACAATGCAAAATGGATCACAGGATATGGAAACAAGGGAAGTCGTAATCACTACGATCGAGATGGGATTTGTGAACGCTTTTCTTCTGCGGGGAGAGAGAACCGTTCTTATCGACACCGGATATCCCGGCAGCGAGGACAGAATATTCAAATCGATGACTGATGCGAAGATTAGTCCTGATGACGTTTCACTCATACTTATTACGCACGGCCACATCGATCATGTCGGAAGCCTTGAAGCGATCCTGGATAAAATCAAAGCCCCGGTCGCGATACATGGTAGCGAGGTGCAATCGATAACAGATGGAATTCCGCCCGATGTAGTACCGGCAAAGTTCATAGGCAGGATATTTAAATTCCTTTTGAGTTTTGCCGCGAACCGGAATCCAAGGGGAATTACTCCGGAGATACTAATAACTGATGAACTCGACCTGAAGCCGTACGGTGTAAACGCACGGGTATTACATACGCCCGGACATACATACGGGTCGGTCTCGATTATCACTGAATCCGGCGAAGCTATCATCGGGGACATGATAATGGGCGGTCTTGTAAGAAAGAGAAGCCCGGGAGTGCCTTTCTTCGCAGAGGATATCGGTTTATTGCGGGAGAGTGTGAAGAGGATTCTGGATTACGATCCGGGGATTATCTATGCGTCGCATGGAGGACCGTTTGAACCGGATGCTGTACGTGACAAGCTTATGTGATTACATCTCCTCGAACGAGACAATTGACGCATCGAAGACCGGCCCGTCGCAGCAGACACGCCTGTATGAAATATTCCCGTTTTCATCGGTAACCGGAATGCTGCAGCCGAGACATGCGCCGATACCGCATCCGAGTTTGTTTTCAAGGCTGACGAAACATTCCAGGTTTCTTGTTTCAGCCCATTTTTTTACAGCATGGAGCATGGGAACCGGTCCGCAGGAATAGACTACGGTGCCGGGTTCGATATTTTCGAGCTGATCCATCGCGTGAGTTACGAATCCCTTAATTCCCCTCGAACCGTCTTCGGTGGCGATAACCGGTTCTATACCCATGTCGCGGAAATCATCCTCGCACACAAGCGTGGCCGTGTCTCTTGCACCGATGCAGATCCTGATTTCACTACCGGGGCTTAATCCTGCCTCAAGGAATTTCTTTGAGAGCAATACGAGTGGCGGGATACCAACACCACCGCCCGTGATTATCACAGGATGGTCCCCGCTGACCGAATAACCGTTTCCGAGCGGACCGATTATATCGAGAACATCACCCGGTCTGACACCGGTGAGAAGTCTTGTTCCCTCGCCGATCACCCTGAAGATCACGGTGAAATCATTGGTTTCAGTGGCCACTGAATGGATCGAAAAAGGCCTTCTGAGCATCTCGCCCGAATCCGGAGGCTTAACATGTATGAACTGGCCGGGAACGGCGTTTTGCGAAATGTACTCAGAACTGATGGTTATTTTAAAATGGTCGGGATTACCCGGGGCAAGATCGATAAGACTGACAACACCGCAGTTAATCTGCCGGCCTTTTGCAGTCGCTGATGGGTTCATTTTCAGGATATTCCCTCGTCACCACGGTCTTTTTTATCATTGTCCGGCGTCGACACCGGAAGGTCGACAAGTTTCACGTTCATGCTGTCGAGGTTGACATGATTGAGAAGGTGTCCCGCCTTGTCGCGCTTGGTCCTGAGGTAATCGCGTGAGTACTCGTTTGGCTCGATTTCGATCGGAACACGCTGGATAATCTCGATTCCGTGTTCTTTGAGATCTTTTATTTTTTCGGGATTATTGGTGATGAGAAGCAGGCTTTTTATGTTGAAGTACTTCAGGATGGCGACAGCCATTTCGTATTTCCGCTCATCGGCCCCGAAACCGAGCTGATGATTGGCGTCGATTGTGTCCATGCCGTTATCCTGGAGGTCGTACGCCCTGACCTTGTTCCCGAGGCCGATACCCCTGCCTTCCTGACGCAGGTAAATGATGATGCCGCGACCGGCTTTCGATATCATTCGCATCGATTCGTGGAGCTGGTCAGCACAGTCGCATCTTAGGCTGGCGAGGGATTCGCCGGTCAGACATTCGGAGTGTACGCGGACGAGAATTCCGCGTGAATCCGTGATGTCACCGGACACGAGGGCGAGGTGTTCCTTGTCATCACGGTCGTTGTGAAATACGATGACACGGAAATCCCCGAAGTGTGTGGGAAGATGGGCCTCCGAGTACTTCGTGACCCTGGGGATTCCCTGCGGTTTCTTATGCCTGAACTCCAGCATATCCATACAGACTCGCAAGGCGCCGACTCGGCGCCACAATCAGTCTACTCGTTAACCTCGGTTAAATCAAGCCACGGAAGCTCGATTTCTGCTATCATACCACCGTCAAAAATTACCCGGACCTCGGGAGGAACCATCATGGATACAGCTACAACCGTACGCGCACCTCGCGGAACTGAAATTACATGCAAGGGATGGCTTACGGAAGCCCCTATGCGAATGCTCATGAACAACCTCGATCCGGAGGTTGCGGAGAAGCCCGAGGAACTTGTCGTATATGGCGGGACCGGGAGGGCGGCCCGTAACTGGGCAGCCTACCACGCGATAATCAGGTCACTTAGGGAACTTCACCTGGATGAAACCCTTCTTGTCCAGAGCGGAAAGCCGGTTGGGATATTCAAAACGCATGAGGACGCCCCCAGGGTGCTCATCGCCAATTCCATGCTTGTTCCCCACTGGGCCACGTGGGATGTTTTCAACGAACTTGAGAAGCAGGGGCTGATGATGTACGGCCAGATGACTGCGGGAAGCTGGATATACATCGGCACGCAGGGAATCCTGCAGGGAACCTACGAGACACTCGCTGAACTTGCGAGGAAGCATTTCGGTTCATCACTGAAGGGGAAATTCGTACTCACAGCGGGCCTTGGCGGTATGGGTGGCGCCCAGCCTCTTTCAATCACCATGAACGAGGGGGTCGCGCTGATTGTCGAGATTGATCCGGCGAGGATCCAGAGAAGGCTCGACACGAATTATCTTATGGAAGCGACCGATGATCTCGATGACGCGCTGAGTCGGGTTCAGGACGCTGTGAAGGCTGGAAAACCCTTATCCATAGGTCTTGAAGGAAATGCGGCGGATGTTTTCCCGGAGATTCATAAACGCGGTATTGTGCCTGATGTCGTAACTGACCAGACATCGGCTCACGATGCGCTGAACGGTTATGTGCCCAACGGCCTGACCTACGAACAGGCGCTTGCGTTAAGGGAGAAGAACCCCGATAAATACATCGAGGAGAGCATGCGATCGATGGCCGAACACTGCCAGGCGATTCTCGATCTTCAGAAGGCCGGGAGTATTTGTTTCGATTACGGTAACAACCTGAGAGGGCAGGCAATCAAGGCGGGTATAGATAATGCGTTCGATTATCCCGGATTTGTGCCGGCATATATTCGTCCGCTTTTCTGCGAAGGAAAAGGCCCGTTCAGATGGGCTGCGCTGTCAGGTGACCCTGCGGACATAGCGGTTACGGATCAGGCAATAAAGGAGTTGTTCCCGGAGGATGGTGCGCTTATCAGGTGGCTTGATATGGCCGCGAAGCAGGTAAGTTTCCAGGGCCTTCCGACCCGAATCTGCTGGCTCGGTATGGGTGATCGTGAGAAAGCGGGCCTCAAGTTCAACGAGCTTGTAAAAACCGGGAAGCTGAAGGCTCCCGTGGTTATAGGAAGGGACCATCTCGATTCAGGATCGGTGGCAAGTCCGAACCGTGAGACGGAGGGGATGAAGGACGGCTCTGACGCGATTGCGGACTGGCCGATTCTTAATGCCCTTCTGAACGCGGTTTCGGGAGCTACATGGGTCAGCGTTCATCACGGTGGGGGTGTCGGAATCGGGTACTCGATTCATGCGGGCATGGTTATCTGCTGTGACGGGACAGAAGCCGCGGATGCGAGGCTTTCGAGGGTGCTCACAAATGATCCCGGAACCGGTGTTATGCGTCATGTAGATGCGGGCTACGACCTCGCGGCAGATACGGCGAAGAAATTCAATGTAAAAATCCCGATGATGGGGGATAAGTAATTCCGGCCCGGATGACAGGACGGCTTAAAAAGGCGAATTGAATTCTGAAAATAAAAAAACTCCATGGATCGGACGATTCTTAAGCGTCCGGACGGGGACGGATATTGTCACCGTCCTTTTAAGCGCGACCCTTCTCACGCTGCCGATCGAGAGCGGCGTGTTCTGGCCTTTCGCGTTTGTGGCGCTTGTCCCGCTGTTTCTGAGAATGTGGAATCGCTCGTACTGGGCGATTTTCTTCATGGGTTTCTTCACGGTCTACCTCTGGCTTTTCTATACACTGGAATGGGTGGATGTTTATGGCTTTCACTGGCGACTTCTTCTAGTTTTAATGAACGGAATAAGTTACGGAATCCTTTTTGTGGCGGGATTCTACTTCCTGAGACGGTTCAGGCATCACCTCTTCGCTACCGTTTTCCCGATTCTGTTTGTACTCATCGATTACAGGCAGTCGATCGGATTTCTCGGGTTTCCATGGCCGATAATCTGTCATACCCAGTGCTCAAACCTTCCCCTGATTCAAATTGCCGCACTGACCGGATGCTGGGGTGTCACGTTCCTTGTAATCATGGTGAACGAGGCGCTTGCCCACCTTATCGAAAGTAAGTTCAAACCTGCGATACTTCCGATAGCTGTCGCGCCGGTATTATTGATAGCCATCGCGGGGCTTTACGGAGCGTTCGCGCTTGCGGGAGAACTTCCGGAACCCGACCTCAATGTAACCGTTGTCCAGTGGGAGGAAGCCACCAACGTAGCGTGGTCATCCGAATTCAGCCAGTCCGCGATCCAGGCCTACACTGAACAGACTATCGAAGCCATTACTCCCGATCCTGCTATCAGAAATCTGAACAGTGATGATGATCTGCCCGGTATGGTTATATGGCCGGAGACTTCTATCCCGGATGCATTGAGAAATCCCTGGACCCGTACGCAGATACAGGATTTAGCCCGGTTCTATGATGTCACGATGCTTGTCGGATGCCTGACTGACGATCCGGGTGACTCGATCCCGGTTGATCCGCCGGAGATATGGGAAATGTCCCCCGAATACAGGGAGTACAACACCCTGGTTGCGTACGATCCCGACGGTACTGTGATCCCCATTTATTCAAAGATCCACCTTGTTCCCTTCGGTGAAGTAATCCCGATGAAGGAACAGATAGTGGACTGGTTTCCGGAGTACCCGTGGGGAGATACGGATGTCTCACCCGGTACGGGTTTCTTCGTTGCAGAGACTGAAAATGCGAGGGTAGGGGCGGTAATCTGTTACGAGAGTTTCTTCCCACAGATTGTAAGAAGGATCGTGGATAACGGCGCTGAGGTACTGGTACTTGTATCGAACACGAGCTGGTTCGGACGAACGCGTGCAAGTTTCCAGCATGCAAGGTTCGACTCACTCAGGTCGGTTGAAAATGGCATATGGTTCTGCAGGGCAGCAACGACAGGGGTTTCGAGCATAATCGATCCGCGGGGAAGGGTAGTTGATGAAACAAATATCTTTGAAACGGACTCGCTGACCGTCCCGATCAGTATTCGTGAAAAGAAAACTCTCTACACGAAACTCGGAGACTGGGTTCCGCTTTTAAGCGGAATTTACCTCTTCCTGTTACTGGTTGGTGTTTTCATCCTGAAGAAGAATAATGAACAGGAATCGGCTGTTTAACCGAAGATTCAGTAACGCTCAAAGCTCGTTTCTAAAAAGTATTACTACCTGCTCTTGAGTCTTGGATCGAGCGCGTCGCGAAGCCCGTCACCGAGAAGGTTGAATCCAAGTACCGTAAAAAGAATGGCGAGTCCGGGGAATATGCATATCCACGGGGAGCTTTCAATAAGGTTGCGACCTTCCGCGAGCATGATTCCCCATGACGGGGTTGGTGGCTGAACACCGAGTCCGAGGAAACTCAGTCCGGCTTCGGACAGAATATTCGCAGCGACCCCCAGCGTTCCGACAACAATTATAGGCGCGAGGGAATTGGGAAGTATGTGCCGCCAGATGATCCGCAAATCACTTGCGCCCATTGCCCGTGCAGCCTCGACGAAATCCTCCTCCTTCACACTCAGGACCTGCCCCCTCACAATTCGCGCGATGGCGGTCCAGCCGACAACACCAAGCGCAAAGAAAATAGTGAACAGGCCGGGTTTTTCAAACACCGCGAGTATCCCGATTGCCAGCAGGAGCGAGGGGAACGCGAAAAATGTGTCGGTAACGCGCATTAGAAGAGTATCGATGAATCCGCCGAAATAACCTGCAAGCGCTCCGATTGTAACGCCTATCAGGATCGCGATAATTTCCGCGATTACTCCGACAATAAGCGATATCTGGGCGCCATAGAGGATCCTTGAAAATATATCCCGTCCGAATTTGTCCGTTCCAAGGATGAAGAGGTTCGATCGTGCGGAATGAAACTGACCCTCGGGAACTCCCTCGTATTCCCTGTTTATATCGTCCCAGGAAACCCTCGACATGGGCGGCAGCTTCGTGGACGTACGGTACTGCATCGCCATGTCGTGAGGTGATACAAGTGGGGCGAGGAGGGCGGTCAGAATCAGGATAATTACAACGATGAGACCGAACAGCGCGGACCGTGACCGTGAGAGCCTTTTCATCGTCGGGACAAATCCGTAAACGCTTCCCGATTTTCCTGAATGGGGTTTTTTATCTGACAGGCCGGTTTCGGTTTTTTCAGCGGGTTCGGTCACGCAGGTAAATTATCCATATAAGATGCGGTAATGCAAAGCTCCCCGAGACGGGGAGCGTGATTAAGTTCCCGATTTTAGCGGTTTTGGTCAAACTACCTGGCTGCTATGCCCAGGTTGTCGAGCTCCTCATACATGAGTTCATTGTAAGTGTCGAGTGCTCTTTCGATCTCACCGATCTCGCTGTAAAGGACCTCGGTGTCGCCCCTGCACACCTGCATAAGCTTGTCTATGTAGGTAAGTGTAAGGAAGTACAGATGGTTCTGAATCTGCAGGAGTCTTATCGTGACCGGAGCCATGGATGATTCCCCGGCTTCCTCGCGGATAATCACAAGCGTGTTCACAACTTCGTCATGCAGGTTTGAAAGTACCTCTATTGCAAGTTGTCTTTCGCTTTCGCTTATCTGTGGAACGATGGGTTCGTCATCATGTTCGCTCGCGACAACAATCGATGTTGACCGGCTGTTCGCCGAGAGGATTCTGTCGCGAAGGGGAGTGATGCTGTTGATTATGTTTTCCCTGAGATGTTCCTTCCAGGCTATGTCGCTGAGGTCTTCAGGTGTCGCCCTGAAAGTATCGCCGATCAGGAGGATGGAACCGATCATTATTGTAAGTGTAAGTCCTATTAAAGCGAGGTAGTACCGTCGCAATGACATTCTGATTTAACCTCCGTCACTTTCCGGATGGTCACGGGTGAAGTCCCCCCTTCCGGATGTGGTGAAAATATATGTAAAGCGCAACTTTCGCGCGTCTTGACCGTACTTAGTGCATAATCAAAGGGATACTCAGGATCGCGCCCGTTCGATCCTGAAATCAATATATCACCTGATACGGGATCAGTAAATCCCTCTTGATGGAAAAATTGAAAATTATATTTTCTTTCTTACTGGTATCGAATGCGCGGATCGACGTAAGCGTAGAGGATATCCACTACGAGATTGACCATCACGAAAACAAACGCGAACAGCACTACCCCCGCCATCACGACGGGGAAATCCCTGAATTCAATTGCCTGGACGATCTCACGTCCAAGTCCCGGCCACGAAAATACAGTCTCGGTGAGTACCGCACCCGCAAGTAGTAACGCGAAATTTACTCCTATTACCGTGATAATCGGGATCAGCGAGTTCTTTAACGCATGGCGCATGATTACAACCCATTCGCGAAGTCCCTTGGCGCGGGCTGTGCGAATGTAATCAAGATTCATGACCTCAAGCATGCTCGATCGTGTCATCCTCGCAATTATCGCCATCGGAACCGTCGCAAGAGTGATCGCGGGCAGAATTACATTCTGGTGCCACGGAATATTGAGGTTGAATAGACCGAGGTTGAGTTCATGCCAGATGACTTCTCCGTAGCCGATTCCCGTGATCCATCCAAGCTTCGTCTGGAAAAGCAGGATCAGCATAAGCCCCAGCCAGAAAACCGGCATGCTTACCCCTACAAGAGCCCCGGTCATCGTGAAATAGTCGAGGAACGAGTACGGTTTTACCGCGCTCACAATTCCGGCGAAAATCCCGACAATTATCGCAATTATCATAGCAACTGTAGCAAGGTATGCGGTGTTTTTAAAACTGCCGGAGATAATGTCCCTTACTTCGCGCTGCTGGCGATAGGATCTTCCAAAATCAAACCACACTGCAGGTGTTATGGTTGTGCTGGTAATTCTACCGAATCCGATTTCCGCTTCCGGGTTTTCTGATAGAACACCTTCCATTTCAGTAATTCCTGCAGAACTGTCATCGTAAATTGCATGAAGGCTGGTCTCGGTACGTGTCGTAAGCGCGATGTTTACAGTCATTCCCCTGTCAAAATCGCCAACCTCCGAGCGATTACCGTTAAGCATTAGAACCGCGTTGGGAAGCATCTCCCACCCGAACTCTCCACCCGCATCGTCGGTGAAATCAAAGAAATAACTTCCGCCCGATCTCCTGCGGTCCGTTATTGTGAGCGTCATCGGTTCATCGAGAGCAAGTACCTCGGCGGTATTTGACGATGCCTCGTCGTACATGCCATCGATTACCCTCGATTCCTCGAGATCATAAATAACGTTGAACTCCCTGCCTGTGAGGAATCCCTCCGGACGGTAGTAAATTGTGTATGCCTCTCCCGGAGAGGCATTCCCGGTATCTCCCGAACCTGATCGGGTGCATACTTCAAGATCACTACTAACGTCAAACCAGGTCCCGGTTCCCTGGAAATCTTCCATAAGCATCCTGGTCGTTGCTTCGGAATCATCTACTTCGATGAGTGTAAGTGTCGTGCCTCCCGTAATCGCCGGATCGTCGGGTGCATCGCATCCGGACTGCATCAGGTGAGTGAGTACCTTCCTGTTGAACGGTTCGTTTTCAACTTCCCTGACCTCGCCATCCGATGCGAATATCGTGTCTTCGGTAAAATTGAAATGAAGGACCCTCCCGTCCCCGTCATCTTCAAGGAGCATCTTGAAGCCGGGAAGGTCGCCGGGATTTCGGATAAGGTTCCTGACCCACATCAGGTACTGGACGTAGAACGGCCTGTCGAGTCCGAATTTGTGACGGATTCTAAGCTCCGCTTCACGATCGGATCGCTGACCCATGATCGCGCGTACAGGATCACCGGGTATGATGAACGACAGGGTGAACGTAATGATGCTGATCCCGAAAAGGACCGGGATTAACTGGAGAAGCCTCTTGATGATGTAGGCGATCATCCCCGTGATTGTACATCAGATCATGGCGGATACTGAAATCAGGATGCGGGTGATTTCGAAATTATGCATTATAAAAAAGCACCCGGGATTAACCGGGTGCCTGATGGTCACTATTAAATCGCTCAATACAGCGCCCCGATAATCGCGTCGCGTCCGGTCAGGAATAAACCTGTGTTGGAGTTAAACCTGACTGTCTGGGTATCGTTGTGACTCTGTATGAACGCCACTATTGTACCGGACTCCATGTCCACCCACTGGTACATGATCGCGCCGATTGTCCCGAGGTTGCTCTGCGGATTAATCGATCCGTGCTTGTGTTTAATCAGAAGACAGTGGGGATAATTTCCATCGTGTACCGTCACCGAGCCCGCCGATAACACGGTGAATTCGGAGTTGCTGTAATCGATAGCGAACGGTGTTGAATAGTTGTAATAAAGAAGCCCGTCATCTGTTATGACATCCTGCCCGGAATCCGCGTCGAGCGGGAACTGGACATCACTCGATGAGTCCAGCGTCCACTGGTGCGTTGCCATTTTGAGTAACAGCCATCCAAGTCCCGACATGTACGCGCCGTCGAAGTACCCCGAGAATCCCGACGGATTCAGTATGTTCGGGGAATCATCGAAGTAATACACCCACCACGGATCCGGGGTTATTCCACCGCCCGAATAATCGGGTAGATAGGGCCAGTTAACCTCGACAGAGTTCATACCGTACTCCTGGCTGTAGAAACTCGGTGCCCCGCCATATAGCGGGATGTTCGATCCGTTCGCGGTCTGGACATGAAACGTCGTCGATCCTACGATCGATCCAAGGGTGCCCGATGTGAAGTCCCACGATGACACACTGCTGCTGAGGTATGCGTTGAGTGATGAGATTGATGTGGTTCTCCGTCCGCGGTAAGTGTACTGAGATGTCGCCTGGAAATACGATTTGTATTCGGGAAGCGTGAGTTCGTGTTTTTCGTAAACCTCGAAATCAGCATCGCTTATATCGGTGAGTTGGGTGTGATTTACGTCCGTGACCCTGATCCGTCCATGAGTGGTGACGTCACTCAGTCCCGGGGTCCATGACCATGAGCCTGTATTTGCGACATTTCCGGCTCCCGGCAGAGTACTCCATGGTCCCGAGGTTCCGTTTTTCGAAAATTCGATCTCAACGTGAGTTATTACGGAATTTCCTCCGGTGCCCGTATCCCACGTAATATTCTCCGCGACACCAACCTGCCTTGAATCGGACGTTCCGTTCGGATCGGTAACCGTAATGCTCTCGATGCTGAAAACATCGTCCGATGTGTCGTATGGGTCGAGGTCGGATGCGTCGTAAATCCTGATCAGCGCCTGTGTGGTCTCAAGACCGGATGTGTCCCAGCTTTCATAGGTGCCGTCGTTGTCCGTTACCGTTGTTATCGTCAGCCAGTTGCCGCCGTTGTTTAAGGAGTAGTCGATCCTTACAAAATTGATGGAGCCCGGTGCGGACCATGTGATGTCATTCGCGGCTCCGGCAACCCATAACTCTCCACCATTCGGGCTGATAACCGTGATAGTTGTCGGTTCGGTGATCTCGAAATTTGCGTCACTCATGTCGTTGACTGTCGGGTTGGTGGCGTCCGATATCCTGATTCTTCCTGTCGACGTAACATCACCGGATCCCGGTGTCCACGACCATGATCCCGTGTTGGGAACGCTCGATGCGCCGGGGAGCGCGTTCCATGGACCGCTCGTGCCGTTCTCCGAGAATTCGATCATCACGTTGTCGATAACACCGGTTGATGACCACTCTATATCATGCGTCGTACCGGCTTCCCATGATTCACCCCCATCGGGTACCAGCACCGTAAGCGTCTCGCTCTGGGTCGGGATGTTCGGTGACACAACCGGTGTGTGGATACTGTATGCCACGAGCTGATCGTTGCTTCCGATGTAGGTCGTCGGATATCCGTCGTAACCTTCGCTGTAGCTTCCTTCCGTTGAGACGGCAGATATCAATATCTCCTGGTTATAAATATCATCCGGATGACAGTTAGTCAGATCGGCCCTGTAGACCGAGTAATTTTCCGTACCACCGGGCCCAAGAGTCGCGGTAATTATCTCGGAACCCTTGAGCGTCGGGCTTTCTACGCGAAGCTCCTCGATCTCCGCAGGGATGCCGTCATCGCGTCTCATTCCCTGCCAGTCGTAGACTTTTATTTCGAGTACGATCTCGCCACCCCAGTTGCTTTCATCCTTGTAATAAAGGGTGTTAACAGACTCATCGACCTCTATCGCGAATGGCTCCGGCATGTTCGCTTCGATCGGGAAGAACGGATCGGGAACTTCGCCGATCCCGGGACTGGAATTCCCGTCGCCCTCCGGACCGAATGCATGAGAGGCATCGACGGCGTAGTTGAAATCGTAACAGTTAGAGATTTCCCCGAAGTCGAGGGAGTAATGACGCCAGTTAAGTGAAGTCGAAGCGAGGAAGAGGCCCCTGCGTTCAAAATCCATGTCGGCCGGAAACTCCTCGTTCTGGGTCAGGTCGTCGCTGAAGTATTTATATGGATTGAGCGTGTTCCGGAAATGCACCTGCTCGTTCTTCCGTCCATAAAGACCATCGACATAACCTAGGATCGGAATCGATGCTGTCGGGAATTCATACGGATTCCACCATCGGGTCCACCCGTCGGCGTTCAGTAGTTTCGGTTCATCCGGTTCACTCATCGTAAGGTCGCCGTCGGAGTGGAAGTTATCGTACGAACCGTCCGAAATGAAAATTCCCCTCACGTCGAATCCCGACCATGCGTAAAGGCCGGGGAAGGGGTGGGTAAGTCCGACGTTCAGCTCGACGGACGAATTATTGATGATGATATCCTTGAGCTGCATCGTGCTGTAACCTCCCTTTTCAAGGTAGGTTACGGTGTTCACATGCCATTCGGCGGTTCTGAGCGGGATTATTTCGGCCTCGGCGGTTTCAGCGTTGATCCTGACGTGCCACAGTCCCCATATTTCCCTTCCGGATGAGAGCGAATTATTATTATTAGAAATGGAAGGTGAGGGGATATCGGCATCCGGGATTACTGGGGAGGATGAACCTGAACAGCCTGTATAAAGCACGATTACGCATGCGAAAATGAGTGTGAGCCACACATTGCGTGTAATCATTGATGCCTCCTTGTTGTAGTACATGAAACTTTCGCCCGGTCCCCCGACCGCGGGCGTTTTCCATCCATCACGTATTTAATCGTATCACACTATGCATGCCTTGGGAAGATTGACAAAGATGGCGAGATAGTACGGGTCGGCGGGATGACCGAGGGTGGATTATGGCAGCATGGAATCCGCTGATGTATAATTCAGCCCTGTAAGTTTCAGATGATCGGGAGCACTAATTATGTCTGATCCAATTCGGGTTCTGGTTGCGAAGGTTGGCCTTGACGGTCATGACAGGGGGGCGAAGGTAATCGCGCGCGGGCTTCGCGACGCGGGCATGGAGGTTATCTACACCGGGCTGCATCAGACCCCGGAAGCGATAGTCACGGCTGCCCTGCAGGAGGACGTCGACGCGGTCGCGATATCTATTCTTTCCGGAGCGCACATGACGCTGATCCCGAAAGTGGTCAGGGGACTTAAAGAAAGCGACGCGGCTGATATCGCGGTGCTCGCCGGCGGGATTATTCCACCGGAGGACGCGGAGGAGCTTCTTGAGCTTGGCGTGAACGCCGTGCATGGCCCCGGCACGCCGCTTGCGGGAATTGTAGAGAGCATAAAAAACGCCGTCGCATCCTGATCACGATCTGTATTACATGATCCTGATAATAAAAAAAACCGGGACTGATCCCGGGTTTTCTTTCGGATATATTTTCTGTTTTATCGCCAGGTTCGGAGCATGTTAATGAACTGCTCGGAATCCACCGTCCCGTTGTATTTCCTGTAACTGTTGCCCATCTTGTCGAGAAACACCATCGCAGGCGGCTGTGATCCCGCAAGAAGGTATTCGGAACCTTCCTCCATCTGCTCGGTGTTGACCCTGACGAAGAGCCAGTCACGTGTGGCGGCGATTACATCGGGATCGGTGAACACGTCACGCTCCATCATGATGCAGTCACCGCACTCGTCGTTCCTGAACCAGACAAGAATGCGCTTGTCCTCGTCACGCTGTGCGGTTCTGATCGCGTGGTCCACCGATGGCGCCCATGAGATCTCCGTGGGCGGGGGAGGCATGCTGATTACCGGAGATCGATACTCCTCGGGATCGGGTGAGGTGTCGGGAGGCGCGGTACCACCCCCAAGGTAATTGACATCAGTTGCTTCGGTTGTACCGGTATCGGTTGTGGCGGACTGCTCGGGTTCGTCACTGCTGCCGCACGCGCTGCATGTGAGGAAGAAAGCGAGGATTAATAAAATTCTGACTGGTGCGATCGATCTCATTTTAATTCCCCCTGTTATAAACAGGTTCTTATGGTGCCGGGTGGAAAATTTCGCCCGGTTACAGGAAGTATAGCATTAGAATAAGATGCGATGGACGGCACATCAGTTTGAAACAATCTTAATTTTTTTTAAATCAACTTAAACAAAACTGTTATAATATTGCTGAAAGTCTGCTGTTTAAATGCACAGACAATATCATGAGGCGATACTATTGAATGTGGGGCTCATGCAAGTTCCACGGCGTGATATTGTCTTACCTTTAAAAGAACGGACCTGATCCGGCGAAATCCGGTTAAGGTCCGGTAACAAGAGGACGGAGCAACAGTCGTGACTGATAATCCAGACGCACCAGGCGTGCCAACTCCCGATGCAGTAGAGATACCAAGTGTCTGCCCGCTTATACCACTCAGGGATCTTGTGGTTTTTCCCTACCTTGTCGCACCGATCTCGGTCGGACGGCCGGGAAGTATAATGGCGCTCGACGAGGCGATCGATACGCATCGCAAGGTTGTCCTTCTGAGCCAGAAGGACAGCAAGGTCGAGGAACCGGGTCCCGATGATCTGTACCAGATAGGAACCCTTTCGATCATTCTCCGAATGGCGAGGCTTGAGAACGAGGTCAGGGTGCTGGCGCAGGGGCTCGCACGTGTCAAGGTTACCCGGTTCAGCCAGGACAGCCCGTACTACAGGGTGGAGCTTGCCGAGATTCCCGAGGACAAGACTCGATCGAAGACGGTCCAGGCCCTTATGAAAACGGTCAGCGAGCAGTTCAAACGCTGCGCGACGATGGGCAAGAACATATCGCAGGAAATGCTCATGGCCGCGGACGGGATCGAGGAACCTGGAATGCTCGCCGACATGGTCGCGACAAATCTCGACCTCTCCGTCGATGAAAAGCAGGAAGTCCTCGAGACAATCGATCCCGAGGAAAGACTGAGAAAGGTTGTCCAGTTCCTCGCGAAGGAGCTTGAGGTTCTTTCGATATCGTCGAAGATACAGAACCAGGCGCAGGTGGAACTCGGGAAAGCCCATCGCGAGTACGTGCTGCGCGAACAGCTCAAGGCTATCCAGCGCGAGCTTGGCGAGGGCGACGAGAAAGGCCAGGAGATTGCGGAGTACGCCGAACAGATAGAAACATCCGGAATGCCCGAAGAGGTCGCGGACAAAGCCACGAAGGAGCTTAAGCGACTTGAGCGGATGCATCCCGACAGCGCCGAATCATCGGTTGTAAGAACCTACCTCGACTGGCTGACAAGCCTTCCGTGGTCGATCGCCACGACTGACAACCTTGATATTCTGCATGTACAGAAAATTCTCGACGAGGACCATTACGGACTCGACAAGATAAAGGAACGACTGCTCGAATACCTTGCGGTCAAGAAGATAAAACCGGACATGAAAGGCCCGATACTCTGCTTCATCGGCCCTCCTGGTACAGGAAAAACATCACTGGGAAGGTCGATTGCGAGGGCACTTGGACGCGGATTTATCCGATCGAGCCTTGGTGGTGTAAGGGACGAGGCAGAGATTCGCGGTCACAGGCGAACCTACGTCGGTGCGCTTCCCGGGAGGATCATCCAGGGAATCCGTGACGCGGGCAGCAATAATCCGGTATTCATGCTGGACGAGGTTGACAAGCTTGGAAGCGATTTCCGAGGCGACCCGTCCTCGGCGATGCTGGAAGTTCTCGATCCAGAGCAGAACTCCACTTTCTCGGATCATTACCTTGAAGTAGCGTTCGATTTGTCGGGCGTGATGTTCATCGCGACCGCAAACCTTCCGGACACCATCCCGCCGCCACTCATGGACAGGATGGAGGTCATCAACCTGTCGAGTTACACGGAGCGGGAGAAGATAGAGATCGCACGAAGGCATCTGTTCCCGAAGCAGCTTGATAATCACGGTATAAAATCGAAGGAGATGAAAATCTCCAAGACCGGGTACCAGGAGATAATCAGGGGCTACACCCGCGAGGCTGGAGTGCGTAACCTGGAGAGAACGATTGCGACCCTGTGCCGGAAAGTGGCGAGACGAATCGCGACCGATGAGAAGGGCCCGTTCAACATCAGCGGCAAAAAGGTCATCGAGTTCCTTGGCCATCCGACATTCGTCGGGAAGGAAGCTTTCAAGTATGACCGTCCGGGTGTGGCGACAGGGCTCGCGTGGACATCGGTAGGTGGAGATATCCTGTTCGTCGAAGCCAGGAAAATGAAGGGTAAGAACCCTCTTACAATCACCGGTCACATTGGCAAAGTCATGCAGGAATCGGCTATGGCAGCCCTTACATTCATCCGCTCGAACGCGGAGGAACTTGGTCTTGATCCCGAATCGTTCGATAACGAGGAGCTGCACGTTCATGTTCCCGCTGGATCGATTCCCAAGGATGGGCCATCCGCGGGTGTGACGATAACATCCGCCGTTGTCAGTCTCTTCACCGGGAATCGCGTACGACGTGATGTGGCGATGACGGGTGAGATAACCCTTTCAGGCAAGGTCCTTCCGATTGGCGGGGTGAAGGAGAAGATTCTCGCCGCGTACAGGTCGAGAATCTATAACATCATTCTTCCCAAGACCAACGAATCGCATCTCGAGGACGTGCCGGAGGAAGTCCGGAAGAAGATGAAGTTTTATTTCGCCGATGAAATCTGGGATGTTCTCGACGTTGCACTAGAGAAGAAGGTCAGAAAAACGAAGAAAAAGGCGGATGAAACATCCGGGAGCAGCCGTAAATCGAAATCCGGTAACGGAACAGTAAAAAGCAGGAAAAAAACAGCCCGGAAGACTTCATCCCGAAGGCCGGGGGCAAGGGCCTAGAGATATTCTGAAACCATGTTGATTCTGCGATTCAGCAGCAAGTCCGGTAAGTTTGAAATTTCCGGGGTGTCCGGAAGTTCAAATCCGAAGCGGGGTACTTTTCGCCCGCCTGTTGATATCTCATTCAGAGATCATCTTTATACGGTACGTATGGATCTTCCGGGTGTGAAGCCTGACGAGATAACTATTGAAGCTTCAGACCGTGAGGTCCATATTTACGGTCTGAAGGAGCACGTACCCATGCCGGGAGTATGCAGGCTGATGGAATGTCCAGCGGGTACATTTAAAAGGACGATCTCATTCGATAGTCAGATAGAGCCGGATAACATCCATGCTGAAATTGAGAATGGAGTTCTGTTACTGACCGTTCCCGCTCCCGGTACGGACCGTACCCCCACACGGATCGAGATTAAATCCACCGACTGATGATGGCGGTGAAACGTCATCATGTAACCTGATCTGTTTCCCTTATCTGTGTTATCATGGATACGGGTTGAACCTTTCCGGATATTCCATATTCTGAAATGTATTAACCCGGAGACCTCCCGTGGATGGTGTCACATGAACAGATTATTTTTACTCCCCCTTCTTCTGACCGGGCTTCTCGTTATGGTTCCCGCGTCGCATTCCGAAATTTTCACTGATTTCGACTTCTCGGGCGAAAGCGTCTGGCAGGTCGGTGGATTCGAGGTATACGACGTCATGGTCCGTGGCGAAATCGTCGGTGAAGGTAAGGTTGAGTACAGCGAGTTAACGATGATGGACGCGCCCGCGATAAGGGTGGAGTGGCTGGAATCATGGACCGATGACGCGGGAGTCACCACCGAGGTCACCTATGACGTCAAGCAGCGTGCGGATGATATGCACGTGTGGATGTCAACCCGGACACTGAAGGTCGGTGAAGAGGAATGGCGATTCGAGGGCAATTACACCGGTCAGAACCTTCAGTTTGTTTATTACTACCCGGACGAGGAGGAAGCGCAGGAGGCATCGCTGAGCAGGAGCGGACGATATCACGATATGGATATCCTGCCGTTTCTGCTGAGGAATATCATATTCGAGGAAAGTAATTTCTTCACGCTGACCGTGGTTGATGTAGCCAACAGGTCGTTCATGACGCCGATCGCTCGTGTGACCGGAAGCGAAATTGTTGAGACGGCGAACACCCAGTATGACTGCTGGGTGGTAAATATTTCACTTGGCATGGACAGCATCACCGCCTACTACTCCAAGAATGAAAAACACTACCTTGTAAAGGTTCGCTATTCTGACAGGGAAATTGTCCTGAACCATCATTCCTGAGTGGCCGGTATTCGCATATGTAATTTCATGGCAGCGGCGAACGCTGCTTTTTTTCTGGCAGTCGTTCGGTGTTGTACGCGGAATTATTCAAATCCATGATACAATACCGCTTCATGAAAGCTGGAATCGTTAGACTCTTCTGGGTAATCTACTTTATCTGTGTAATCCCCGCCCTTTTTACAATCGGTAAGCGTGCGGATTTCGACACCGGTTTCAACAAGGTCGCGCTGGTTGCTGATTATTACCAGCTAATGGAACTTGCGCAGACCGAGAATACCGATATCTCGGATGTTCTTACACAGGTTCGCGATTCATCCGGAATAAACCATATTGCCCTTCTGGAGGATACTCCTCAATTCCTCGCACTCAGGGGAGAGTGCACGATAATCGAGGGTATCGGATGGCCGGAATGGCTCACTTTGGAGGAACGGGACGAGATTGAACGTAACCGGGGCAGGGAACCGGTCGAGGCCCGTCCTCCCGATAATCACTGGCCACTTCTTCTGGATTTGTCGCATGATAAAACTCACCTGGTTTTTGAAGATGAAGATGTATACCAGCGTGTTCTTGCAACCGCTTTCCGGCGATATGGCAACCTTGCATCGGGTTCTGTAACCGATGACGGTCGTGGTGTTCTGTCCCTTTCGGGTGAGCCTAAGATCACCCTCGAATGGGGACTTGGATTCGATCCGGATCTTGTGGCTGAACTGAAATCTTCCGGCTTTGAAATCTACCCAAGGCTGAAAAATTATCCCGGATATTCGATCGAAACAGTCGAATCGATCATTTCGGAAACGGGCGAAATTTTCCCGGGGATGTTCGTTATTTTTGATGGTGATTCGATAACGGGCGGACGCGCACTCGCAACCGACGTTGCGGGATACATGCAGGCTGCGGATCTTAATGTTGGATGGGTGGAGTTCGCGGAACAGAATGGAGCCGACCTTCTTTCGGATGCGTATCCCGGGGGAACCGCGAGGGTCCATTCGATTGAAGATGAGGAAATGGAGATAATTACCGTCGACCGTGCGGTCGACAGGTACCTTCGGTCCATCAAGGAGCGAGCATGTCGAATTGTCTATCTGAAACCATTCCTGCTTCAGTCCGATTCGCAGAATCGCCTCGATAAAACAGTTGGTCTCTTCGGTGCGGTTCGGGGAGCAGTCGAAGAGCACGGTTACGAGACCGGCGAACCGTCGGTAATTTCCGAACCTTACAGTCCGGGATACCTGACATGGAACGCGATCGCGATTGCGCTCGCCGCAGCTATTATTCTGCTTCTGATGACACTCGGTTTCAGAATTCCCGTCTGGCTCATTGTTGTGACATTCGTTGTGGCGATTGCTATCAGGATTGTTGGCGGAGATGCAGGTCAGAAAATAATTACCCTGGCTATGGCGATAATCTCGCCGACCCTTGCGATATCATGGATCGCGGGCAAGTACGATTCTGCGTGGCCGGAGATACGGAAATTGCGGATCACGCAGATATGGCCTACGCTTTTGTTCTGGCTGGGAGTTTATGCAATCACTCTGAATGGCGCGATTTTAATCGGAGCCTCGATGATCAGCGAGAAGACGATGCTGCAGATCGATGCGTTCTCCGGTGTCAAGGTTGCGCTGTATCTACCGATCCTGTTCGCGATTCTTATCGGAACCCGCCTGATCGTGCCCCAGGAGAACCGTACCCTTGCGGGCGGACTTAAATGGCTCATAAACTACCAGTTAAAAATATGGCATGTGCTGGTCGGTATCGTCGGTCTGCTGGTCCTATTCATAATGCTGGATCGGTCGGGTAATTTCCCGCTTCTGCCTGTTGCGAACTGGGAAAACGATATTCGCGGCTGGCTTGAAAACGCACTGTACGCAAGGCCGCGGACGAAGGAATTTCTTATCGGGCATCCGGCCCTGATAATTGGTTTCTACTATGGATTCGGGATGATACGGATACGCAGACCGTTTATGTATGGCGGCATAATCGTTGGCTCGATCGCGCTGACATCGATTACGAATACGTTCTGTCATATCCATACACCGGTAATGTTGTCGATCTACAGGACTTTCGCGGCCGCGGTACTCGGTCTCGTGATCGGAATCATCATCTCGGTTCTGATTATGATCGTAATGAAGATATTCAAGGTGGCTCCCCAGAAGCTGACTGCGTAAGATGAAGGTCTGGAGACCTTCAATACGGTGGCGGCCATGAGGCCACCACTCGGTGTATTAGTCATCACTCCGATAACTAATTACACCCTGGAAATTTGACCGATTCGTGGTTTTCAGGACTGGGAGCCTCCCGGCTTCCAGCCGTCGTATTTTGCAGTGAATCGTTACAATCCGATAGTTTCATAATTCCTCAATATTTCCCGAAACGGTTAACAATTCGGCCGGATTTTCCACACTTTTCCACATTTTTTACCGCATATTGACCGTTAATAACTAAAATTTTATGCTTTTAGTCCATTTCATCACATTTTACACTTTTAATTAGATTAAAAATCGTATTATAATCAGATATGCACGTCGTGTTCAGCGGTGATACTCGCTGTTTCGACGAGATAGAGGCCGAAGTCGTGGACGAGTACAAACTTGCCGGCCTTCTCGGAATGGTCGTGACTGAGGGACCTCTTCTCCCCGGCCCCATACTCAAGGGGCACTGGAGGGGGTTCACTGTCGAAATTACCGTCGCTCCCAAAATTGCCGAGGAGTTCAACGGTACCGGGACACTCTTCCCTCAGCCACCGGAATTCCAGGTCACTTTCCACCTCGAAAAATCATGCGACATCGTGATGGGAGTCCGTCATCGGGCTATCGATGTCACCGGCCTTAAGCGTCCGCCCCTCCAGGGCGACCGCAAGGTCATGATCCCGCCGGAATTCGGGCGCGATTACCTCGTTCGGGGACCGAATCTCAACTCGGTGAAAGTGATACTGGATGACGAGATGCAGGACCTTGTCAGGAGACTCGAGAAATTCGGGCCTCCGGAGCTGGCATTTGATTACTCGATCATGCGGTACCGGGGGGTAGGGGAATTCGTTGATCGGTACCGCGACCTGCCGGGCATTCTCGGTGCGCTTGTTGAGATCGCACGGTATGTCGACGGCAAGCTGACAGTAGGCCTGGGGAACCGGCCAATCGTCGATTAGGCGGGTACGGAAGAGGGTGTCTGCCGACCCCGCAGGATTTCACGCGTGAGATGGGAATCAGTACTGACGCGTGAATCATGGGCCTTAGATGGGGCGGATCACGATCCGCAGCAGGCCCGACACCGGGTCGTGATGACAGCTACCCGATAATATGGGGTTATTTACAGGTCCCGAAAATTCAGGGAACAGGTTTTTTTTACCCTGTTATTACATTCATAATTTATCACTTGACCGATCAGGTCTGCCATGCAGCTCCAATCTCAACCAGGTTAAAAAAAAATCCCGCCATGGGAGGCGGGATCAGTTATTCAGTCTGTAATCGTACTTATCTGAGAACAACAGGATCGTCAATAATCAAGATGTCATCGACGTACGGGAACGGTGGACCCCAGATCGGGATCTCCTCAAGCTCGAAGATCGGAATATCCAGTTCGAGATCGACTTCGGCATCGACCGTAAGCTGGTACATCGCACGACCTGTTACAGCCTTGACGGCAAGGTAGTAGGTTCCCATCGGCACGTTCTGGCTGTAGTGTGTCTCGAAGCTCGTCGAGCTGCTGACAGTAGTCGCCTTGAAACCGGTGTCGGTGTAGACCTCGAAATCAAGGTTGGCATCGAGTGTTCCGAACCAGTCGAGAGAGATAGCGCACGAGGTTGTTCCCATCGGGATTACGACTTCGTAGAAATCATACGGATCGGATGATGTGTCGATTATCGACTTGAACGGATCCTTGAAAACACTCATATGCATCTCGGTTGTGTCCCATGCGTCGTTCAGTGTTTCACCATGCTGTCCGCATACGCCGATCCATAGCTCATAATCACTGTCGCCCGCCTGGCTCTTTACCCTGATGTAATAGGTGCCCGGATCACAAAGCCATTTGCTGAGTGCTTTAGGGCTGGGAGTGTTTTCGTTCAGGTACGTGATCGGTTCAAGCATCTCATCGTACATGTAGAGATTGACCCATGCAGATCCCGTCCATTCGAGTTGTGTAAAGATCGTCTTTGGATCTCCCGTTACGACCACCTTGTAGTAATCGTTCTGATCGGTTGAATCCGAAATGTCCCCCAGAATAGTCTGTCCGTCCTCGACTGTCATTGCGCTCAGGTTATCGTTGTTCCCCTCTACTTCAGCCACTTCAACCCATTCCATCTTTGTTCCAATGACAAAGTACTCCCAGATATCGGGCATCATTTCGTACATGGAAGGGGTTTCCATTCTCTCGAGAGAAATTTCCTGTCTCCAGTCAGCGCGGGACTGTGTGCCCAGTACGCTTACACACAGGACAACCACAAGCGTCATGAACAGCGATCGATAAATTGCCGATTTTTTCATCGTTGCGTTCCTCCTTTGAACTTATTAAGATTTTAAGACAGTTAAATATGTGATGCAAGAAGTAACCGGGCTGTTTACCCAGTGAAAGCGAAATAATCGCTAACCGGATTATAACGCGCATGGCGTCGGTTTTAGACTGCCGGAGAATTAAGTGGTCCTGATTACTCTCAGCTCAGCGCGGTATTCATCCGGTAAACTCCAGTGTTCAGCGCCGTTCACGATGTGTGCCTTGTATTGAGCACTGGGGATGTGGGTGCCATCCTGCGGAACAGCATAGTACGTAATAGCCTCTATCGACTCGTTAATATTCCCGTTACGGTAGATAACAATATTTTCCCGATTATAGGCGTTTTCCGAAAAATCACGGTCCGGATCGTATCCTTCGTACGTGTCGAGAACCCGCATGTCCTCCTCGGAAACTTCGTAAACCACGCCCCATACATCGCTTCCTTTTTCCTTCAAAATATGTGCCACACCGCAGTTTCGGACAGCCGAATGCCTCGAAAACGAAAGTCGATGGTCTTTCAGCAGTGCAATGCAGGCGAACTCTGACGACGGGCATCGGGCCTTCATCTGTTCCCAGTCCAGGTTCGAGCCATAAGCGAAGTAAAGTACTTTCATTTTATTTACCGGTTCCTTTCTTCCTCACACTTCCCGTTGGGTCCACGCGAGAATAGACGAGGGAAGCGTATGGGCAAGGTAAATCAGAGACACGACAAGCACCGAGTCGATATATCCGAATCCGGCCTCCGCCGCAAGAATGTTAACAAGGACCAGGCCGAGAGTTATCACGGTGAACCATGCGTAAGAATGTCTGAGGGCTTCATGTGCTACCTGGAGCTCGCGTTCGTCAAGGTCCTCCGATTTCATGTGGATCATCTTCCATAAACCGGTTTTCAGGTGTACCAGAATAAAGCTGATAACCACTACGAGTATCATCGCTATCATTCCTGCAAGAACGTAAGGCCTCAGGGGCTGGACATTGACGACTATATTCCAGAGAATCAGCATTAGCGCAAGGCCTGCGTAGTTGATGCCGACTCCCAGTCTTCTGTTCATAATAGATGTTCGCATTTCCATTATCAGTCTCCTTCTTTTTCATCACTGCTGAAAACCACTTCGCTGAGTGGTTTCATCGGGCTTGTTGAAAAAATCGCTTCAATCGGAAGCCCGAAGTACTCACTTATGCGGAACGCGAGGTCGAGCGATGGATTGTATTCGCTTCGTTCAAGGTAGCCCACGGTCTGGAAATTGACTCCGATTATCTCGGCTAACTCCTTGCGTGAGATACCGCGTTCGAGTCGCAGGACAGCGATGCGGTTGTATAGTTTTCGTGACTTCATGCGCTCAATTTACAATT
>Ga0272441_10003985_pt1 | contig 27383 bp, 20 predicted proteins | sample SSMProp6N_FD_193582 | JGI IMG/M metagenome (GOLD analysis project Ga0272441, IMG submission 193582) | Marine sediment archaeal communities from Little Sippewissett salt marsh, Falmouth, MA, United States - SSM-Prop-6N | ecosystem: Environmental > Aquatic > Marine > Wetlands > Sediment ... | reverse complement strand
TTTCGAGTCGCCGCTCGGGCCGGTCCACTCGGCCCAGACCTCGACGTCGCGGTAGGGGTCCTCGTGGGCCCGTCGGGCCGTGAGGGTCACCTCGATTCTCTCCCAGACGTGGACCGCCTCCGCACGCTTCATCGCCGTTTCCCTTCCCGCCCCGGGCGCATGGGCCCCCGCGGCCAGCAGCACACAGAGGCCGAACGCGACGGTCCGTTCCTGTTCTCGTGACATCCCTGGCCCTGCCTTCGCCGTGTCCTCGGAGCGTTTCTTTCCGCCTCTCCGGGCTGGCCGGAAACCGTTGCCTGCGGGTCTTCCGATACCCGATACCCGATTCCTCAAGGGGCTACGTCTTCGGTTGCGGGCGAAGCCCGCGCCGCGCCCCGGTGGTCAGCCGTCCTTTGGCTTCTTCGCGAGCAGCTTGATTCGCCGCTCGGCGTCGAGGTGGCGGACCATGGCCAGGTCGTTGCACTTGAGGATGGCGATCTCGGCGAGATAGGCGACCTCGCTTCCGGGCTCGAGGTGCCCGGCGTAGACCTCCTCCCAGCCGCACGAGACGACGATGTGCAGGTGCGGCTCGCCGTCGGCGATCAGCCCGCTGACGCTCAGCAGCTCCAGCGGCTTGTCGAGGTGGTAGAAGTGGTCCTTTGGCGGGAAGTCGGTGTGCTCGATGTAGTGCATGTGGCACGTCTTGAGCGTGCCGATCCCGCTGACAACCGCGCCGTTGCGGATGTCGTGCTCCTCACACGCCGCCCGGATGGACTCCAACAGCATCTCCCCCGGCTGGATGCCCAGGGCGATCAGTTCCGTCGGCCCGCTGCTCTTGATGACGTTCACCTGGCGATCCTCACTCGAAAGGGCTCAGACCGTCGCGTCGCGCGCCCGGGGGCGTGGCCATTGCCGCCTGCTGCTCGTTGGCGGGCCCCGATTTGCATTGCGTCCCGGCCGGGGCGTGCCGAAGATACGTCGGCGCCTGCGGAGATGCAAAGCGGAATCGGCCGGGGGCGCGGTTCCCTGAATGGGTGAAACCGTTGGGATCGGGACGCGACGGTGAAGGGGGGCACGAAGCGTCGAGGGGGGCGATGTGACGTCTGGACACCGAAGAGGCTGACGGCGCATCCCCCGGCGTGCAAGCCGGGGGCGTTCGGGCGTTTTGTCGTCTGGGCGCCTGGGACGGCGCTGACGGCGCGGAAGGGAACGGCGTGAAGACTGTCATCACAGTAATCGTGACGGTGGTGGTTGTCCTGGGCCTGGTGTACGGGCTGGGGTTCCTGTTCCGCGGCGGGGCGGCGGGGGACGGCGAGAAGCCGCTGACCGTCGCCGTCGACCATCCCGTCCGCGGGGAGCTGGTGGAGATCGTCAGCGCGCCCGGCGAGGTCGAGCCGAAGACCAAGGTGGCCATCAGTGCGCGGTTCTCCGCCCGGATCGTCGAGTTGCCGTTTGAGGAGGGCGACAAGGTCACCGCGGGCGACCCCAACGCCGATCCGCCCGTGCCGGCCTCCGTGCTGGTGCGGCTGGACGACACGGACCTGCGGGCCGCCCTGACCAGCGCCGAGGCCCGCCGCGCCGCACAGGCCGCCGAGATCGACGTCGCCCGCGCCGGGATCGCCGGCCAGCAGAGCAACATCGACGCTATCACCGCCAGCCTGAAAGAGGCCCGCAGCGACCTCGCCCGAAAGACCGCCCTCCACGAGGCCGGAGATATCAGCGACTCCGACTTCGAGCAGGCCCGCCTCCGCGTCGACGAGCTGACCGCCCAGCACGCCGCCGCCCTCAAGACCCTCGAGAGCCGCCGGCTCAACCTGACGGCCCTGCAGCACCGCCTGACGGCCGCCGACGCCGAGATCGCCCAGGCCCGGGACCGGCTGAGCTACACGACGATCACCTCCCCGATCGACGGCGTGGTGACGCAACTGAACGCCGAGGTCGGCGAGGTCGTCATGACGGGCACGATGAACAACCCGGGCACGATGATCCTGGAGGTCGCGGACCTCTCGGAGATGCTCGTCGTCGCCCGCGTGGACGAGGCCGACATCGGCGCGGTCGAGGTCGGCCAGCAGGCCGTCATGGACCTGCGGGCCTACCCGGACGAGCGGTTCGAGGGCGTCGTCGAGTCCATCGCCCTCGTCGGCATGGGCATGCAGCGGGAATCCAAGGAGTTTCGCGTCGAGGTGCTGGTCACCCGGGCGGGCCGGCGGCTGTACTCCGGGCTCAACGCCGACATCGAGATCGAGACGCGGCGGCACGAGGGGGTGCTGAAGGTGCCCAGCCAGGCCGTGCTCGGCCGGCGCGTGGACGAGCTGCCCGTCAAGATCCGCGAGAGCAACCCGAACGTCAACCGCAAGAAGACCTTCGCCACGGTGGTCTACCGCGTGGTGGACGGCAAGGCGGTGGTCACCCCCGTGACGGTGGGCGCCAGCGACGAGACGCACACGGTCATCGAAGGCGGGTTGACGGGGAAGGAGCGCGTCGTCGTCGGCCCGTTCAAGGTCCTCGAGAAGCTCAAGCACGAGGGAAAGGTGAAGGAAGAGAAGCCCCCCGCAACGCAGCCGGCGACGAAGCCCGCGACCCGCCCGGCAACCACGCAGGCCAGAGAGGACTGACGCGCCAACCACAGAGGCACAGTGCAGGCCTGCCTGCCGGCAGGCAGGCTTCGCCCGCAACCCAAGACGTAGCCGGTAGCCCGTTCAGGAATCAGGAATCAGGTATCGGGAATCGGGTATCGGCCAGATGCGCAGGCAGCGGTTTCCGACGAGCTCCGGAAGGGGCGGAAGGCAATGGACGGCGACGAGAGCAGCCCCGGCGGGGCGAAAGGGACATTCCGAGGATACACGCCTTTGCGTGTATGTTGTGGCCTTTGTTGTACAGAGAACTCAGAGGCAGGGACAGACAACATCCAACAGCGGACAGCCAACAGACGACAGTCAGGGAGCCCTGGGCAGGGCAACCGCCGCGTAGTGGGTGGCCCGCCGCCGGGTGGTTTGTCTGTTGTTCTCTGAGCCCTCTGCGCCTCTGTGGTGAGTCGTTCGGATCCCTCCCATGATGATCGAGCTGGCGGACATCACGAAGGTCTACAGGGTCGGCGTCGAGCGGATCCGCGCACTGGACGGTGTGGACCTGGCGATCGAGGAGAACGAGTACCTGGCCGTCATGGGGCCGTCGGGGTCGGGCAAGAGCACGCTGATGAACGTCCTGGGCTGCCTGGACCGGCCGACGTCGGGCACGTATCGGCTGGACGGGCAGCTCGTCAGCCGCATGGGGGGCGGGGGGCTGGCCCGTGTGCGGAATCGGCGGATCGGCTTCGTGTTCCAGTCCTTCGAGCTGCTGCCTCGCCTCAGCGCCGCCAAGAACGTTGCCCTGCCGCTGATCTACTCCGGGATCGGCTGGCTGGGCCGGCGGCGGCGGGCGCGGGACGTCCTGACCCGCGTGGGCCTCGCCGGGCGCGTCCGCCACCGCCCGAACCAGCTCTCCGGCGGGGAGAAGCAACGCGTCGCCATCGCGCGGGCGCTGGTCTCGGGCCCGCGGATCCTCCTGGCCGACGAGCCGACGGGCAACCTGGACAGCAAGACCAGCGCGGAGATCCTCGCGCTGTTCGACGAGCTGCACTGCCAGGGCCAGACCATCGTGATGGTCACCCACGAGGAGGATGTCGCCTGCCACGCCCGGCGCATCCTGCGGATGCGGGACGGACGCGTCTCCTCCGACGAGCGCGTGCCCCGGCCCGCCGAATCGTCCGGCCAGACGGAAGGAGGCGAGACGTGATCCTCTTCCACGCGCCGCTGGGCTTCCTCCGCCTGCTGCTCCGCAGCGTCCTGCTGGCGCTGGGGCAGATCTGGGCCCGCAAGGGCCGCAGTATCCTCACGACGATCGGCATCGTGATTGGCGTGGCGTCGGTGACGGCCGTCATCGCCGCGCTGACGGGGCTGCGGGCGAACGTGTTGGCGGACTTCGCCTCCCTCGGCGTCAACAAGATCTACCTGCACTCGCAGAAGCCGGACCGCGGGCGGGACCGCGACGCGCGGTGGGACGACCTGATGCTCAAGCCCGAGGAGTTCGACGGCGTGCTGGACCAGTGCCCGTCCGTGGCCGCCCTGACGCGGGTCGTCGAGGAGAGCACGACGGTGCGCGTCGGCCGGCAGGAGGCGGACGTGCGGGTGATTGGGATCGAGCCGGCGTGGCACAAGATCGAGAACCGGTCGGTGACGTTGGGGCGGGAGTTTACGCTGATCGACACGACGTCGGGGCGTCCGGTGTGCCTGATCACCGAAAGCCTGCGGGACAAGCTGCGGCTGGACCGGGACTGCATCGGCCAGCGGCTGCGGTTGTTCGGGCGGGCGCATCGGATTGTGGGGATGGTCGAGCCGTCCACGAAGTTCGGCGTCTTCGGTATCGGCCGGCGGACCGAGGAGGTCTTCGTGCCGTTCCGCACGCTGCGGAAGGTGCAGGACCACTGGATGTACGCCATCGCGGCGAGCCGGTCTCCCGAGGCGTCCGAGGAGGCCCGCGCCGAGCTGCTGCATTTCCTCCGGCGCCGGCGGAAGATCGAGCCCGGCGAGCCCGACACGTTCGGGGCCGAGGCGATCCAGCGGTTCCTCGACCAGTTCGAGGAGACCGCCGCGATGATCACGTTGATCGCCGGCGGGATCGTCGGCATCAGCCTGGTGGTCGGCGGGGTGGGCATCATGAACATCATGCTCGTGTCGGTTTCCGAGCGGACGCGGGAGATCGGCCTGCGGAAGGCCGTCGGGGCCCGGGCGTCGGCGATCCTGCTCCAGTTCCTGGTCGAGGCGATCATGCTCTGCCTCATCGGCGGACTGATCGGCCTGCTGTTCGGGCAGGTGATCACGTCGGGCATCGCGACGATCCCCAAGGCCAAGCTGGAACGGGCCTACATCCCCATGTGGGCCGTCGGGCTGTCGTTCGGGTTCTCCGCGCTGGTGGGCGTGGTGTTCGGGATGTTCCCGGCGATCAAGGCGGCCCGGCTGGACCCCATTGAGGCACTGCGACATGAATGACCCCTCGACCCGCGGGCGATGGGCGGCGGCCGCGGTGGCCGTCCTGGCGGCCCTGCCGGGCTGCAATACGCTGATCTCGGACTGGGTCCCCGGCGGCTTCACCGTGCCGGCCGAGCGGCTGCGGCAGGTCGAGCGCCTCCGCCTGGAGGCCGAGACCGCCGACGCCAACGCGCCGGCGCCCGGGCCGACGACGCAGCCGGCCGGGCCCCCGCCGGAGCGGCTCCGGTTGACGCTCGAGCAATGCCGCGCCCTCGCCCTGGCGGGCAACCTGGACCTGAAGGTCCAACTGCTGAACCCGGCGATCGCGGCCCAGTCCGTCACGGAGGCCGAGGCCCAGTTCGAGGCCCTGCTGGCCACCGACGTGTCCTGGTCGAAGACGGACACGCCCACGTCGAGCGACCTGAGCGGCTCGTCGGTGGAGTCCGCGGTGGTCACGCCGTCGCTGCGGGCCCGCGTGCCGACCGGCGGGGACGTTTCCGTAGACCTGCCCGCCTCGCGCCTGGCGACGGACAACCGGTTCTCGACGCTGGACCCGTCGTACACGGCGGACTTGCGGTTCGGCTTCCGCCAGCCGCTGCTGCGGGGCGCGGGGTTCTACACGAACACGCACGCCCTCCGCGTGGCGCGGTGGGAGGTGACGCGGTCGGAGGCGCTGGCGAAGCTGGAGGTCATTCGCGTCCTGGCGGCGGCGGACCGGCTGTACTGGCGGCTGTACGCGGTGCGGCGGGAGCAGGAGGTTCGCCGGCAGGAGCGGGCCTTGGCCGAGGCCCAGCTCGCCCGCGCCCGCCGACAGGTGGACGCCGGGGACAAGCCCGAGGTGGAGATCGTCCGCGCCCAGCTCGGTGTCGCCGAGCGGAAGGAGGCCCTGATCGTGGCGGCCAACGAGGTCCGCCGAAGCGAGCGCGACCTGAAGCGCATCCTCCAGAAGCCGGGCCTGCCTCTCGGCAGCCGGACGACCCTCCTGCCGGGCACGCAGCCGGCCGTCGTGCCCTACCGCCTGGACGTCGGCCGGCTGGTCGAGCTGGCGAAGGCCAACCGAATGGAGCTGCTGGCGCTGGAGCTGCAGCTCGCCCAGGACGCCAGCACGATCGACTTCGAGCAAAACGCGGCCCTGCCGCTGGTGTCGGTGGGCTACACGTACAACATCAACGGCCTTGGCCCCACGCGGGACGACGCGTTCGACCTGCTGTTCGAGAAGCGCTTCGAGGACCATTCCCTCGGCGTGCAGGTGGAGGTGCCGCTGGGCAACGCCGCGGCCCGCAGCCGCCTGCGGCGGGCGATCCTGCAGCGCCGCCAGCGGCTCGCGTCGCGCCGGCAGCGCGAGGTGCTCGTCGAGCAGGAGGTCCGCGACGCCGTCGACCAGGTCCAGGCCAATTGGCAGCGCATCCTGGCCAGCCGGCAGCGGGTGACCCTCGCCGAGCGCGTCCTCGCGGCCGAGCAAAGGCAGTTCGACCAGGGCCTGCGGACGTCCACCGAGGTTCTCGAGGCCCAGGCCTCCCTCGCCGACGCCCGCTCCGCGGAGCTGCGTGCCCTCGTCGAGTACCAGGTCGCCCAGGTGGACCTCGCGGTGGCGACCGGCACGCTCCTGGGCGCGGCGAAGGTCCGCTGGGAGCCGGCCGGCCGGGACGCAAACTAGCCCAGCGTCCAGGCGACCCGCGGGGCCGTCCTCGGCTTCCGGCGAACCATTCGCTTGCCCTGGCCGTAGAAGCGTGCAATCATGGAGTGAACGATCGGCCTTCTCTTGTTGGGGAGTCAGACATGTTCGAGTCGCTGGACAAGGTGCTGCTTGCGGGCTTGGGTGCGCTGTCGATGACCCGCGAGCGGGCGGAGAAGATCTTCGACGAGTACGTCGCCCGGGGCCAGAAGGCCAAGGAGGACCGGACGGGCTTCGTCAAGGAGGTCATGGACCAGGCCGACAAGGCCCGCGCGGAGCTGGAGAAGCTCATCTCCGAGCAGGTCGCCAAGGCCGTCGGCTCCCTGAGCGTCGCCACGAAGGAAGACATCGAGCGCATCGAGCGGAAACTCGACGCGCTGGCCTCGCGGGAGACCTAGCCCTTGGCCCGGCGGAGGTCCCGATTCCGCCGCACCGTGGAGCACGCCCGGCGGTACCGGCACATCATGGCCGTGCTGATGCGGTACGGCTTCGAGGACGTGACCGGCTCGATCGGCCGGCGGCTGTCCGGCGAGGTCGGCCGGCGCGCCGTGCCCGGGCGCGTCCGACGCGCCGCCGAGGGCCGAACCCGGGCCGCGAGACTTCGCCTGGCCCTCCAGGACCTCGGGCCGACGTTCATCAAGCTGGGGCAGTTGCTCAGCACGCGTCCGGACCTGCTGCCTGCCGAGTACATCGAGGAGCTCGAGCGCCTCCAGGACCAGGTCGCGCCCGAGAAGTTCCCCCGCGTGCGGAAGGAGATCGAAACCCAACTCGGCGGGCCGCTGGAGAAGGTCTTTGCCCGCTTCGACCCCAAGCCCCTCGCCGCCGGGAGCATCGCGCAGGTGTACCGGGCGACCACCCACGCCGGAGAGGCCGTCGTGGTCAAGGTCCGGCGGCCGGGCATCGTCCAGACGCTGGCGACCGAGTGCGAGATCCTCGAAGGCCTCGCCGGGTGGCTGAAGTCCGCCCTGTTCGCCGACGACACGATCGACCCCCATCGCATGGTGACCGAGTTCACCTCGGCGGTGATGAAGGAGGTGGACCTGGCCCGCGAGCGCCGCAACCAGGTGCGGTTCGCCCGGGCGTTCGCCGCCGACCCGCACGTGCACATCCCGGCGGTCTACGAGCCGTACTGTGCCGACGGCGTCCTGACGATGGAGTACATCGACGGCATCAAGCCGAACGACGGCGCCGCCATCGACGCCGCCGGGCTGGACCGAAGCCTGCTGGCGCGCCGCGGGGCGGACTTCGGCATGCGCCAGATCTTCGAGCAGGGCTTCTTCCACACCGACCCGCACCCGGGCAACTTCTTCTTCCTGCCGGGCAACCGGCTGGCGCTGATCGACTTCGGCCAGGTCGGCCACCTGACGCGCCAGGACCGCCGCCTGCTGCGCGAGATCGTCCTGTCGGTGGTCGACGGCGACATGCACCGGGCGCTCCGTTCGCTGGAGCGCCGCAACCTGCTCAGCGAGCAGACGGACACGGCCCAACTCGTCCGCGACGCCGAGGAGATGATCGACGCGTACCTCGCCCTTCCGCTGAAGGATATCCCGTTCCGCCAGGCGATGACGGAGGGCTTCGACCTCGTTCGCCGCCACCGGATCCACCCGCCGGCGGAGTTCACTCTCATGTTCAAGAGCATGATGACCATCGAGGCGTTCGCGCTGGGGCTGGACCCGGGTTTCGAGATCCTCGATCACCTCCGCCCCCAGGCCCGGCGGTTCCGCCTGCGGCTGTTCGATCCGCGGACCTTGCTCCGCGAGACCCGGCGGGCGGGCCGGGACCTGGCCGAGCTCGCCGCCGGCCTGCCCGACGACCTCAACCTGCTGATGAGCCGCCTCCGCCGCGGGCAGATCCAGCTCCGCATCCACCACGAGCACCTCGAGAACCTCGCCAACACGCTCGACAAGAGCTCCAACCGGATCAGCTTCGCGCTGATCATCGCCGCCCTGCTGGTCGGCAGCAGCATGCTCGTCTCCGAGCCGGGACACGTCTTCGGGTTCATTCGCCTCCAGATGATGGGGATCCTGGGCTACACCGCCGCCGCCGTGATGGGCATCTGGCTGCTCGTCTCCATTCTCCGCAGCCGGCATTTCTAGCCCCTCCGCGGCACTCACCGCACCGACAGCCGGCCCGTCGTGCGATTCACGGACCCCAAACGGCCTGTGGGGCGGCGGCGTCACCGCCACGCGTGCATCTGCCGAAGGACGCGGGCGCGGGAGAACCAGATCATCAGGAAGGTGGGGTAGATCAACGCCTTGGTGGAGCCCCAGATCGGGCCGAAGAAGACCATGGTCCGCACGTGAGGGGGGTAGATGAGGATCTGGGCGACGGGGGACAGGACGCACAGCACGGCCATCGGGACCGCGAAGAGCCAGTGCAGCAACGCCGCGCGGCGGCGCTGCCAGAACAGCAGGATGCCCCCGGCCAGGAGCAGGCCGCTCAGCAGCGGGCGGAGGACGAGCGTGGCTGCCAGCATCAACTCCCAACTCGGCCCGGCGGAGAGGCCGCCGAGGAACGGCCCGATCCCGCTGCCGCCGCCGAAGCGGCGGGTCAGCAGCCCCGTGCTGATCTGGAGCACGAAGCCGACGAGGTTCAGCAGCCCCATCGAGGCAAACGCGAAGGACACCGCCCCCAGCGCCTGGGGCCAGACGGTCCCCGCTGCGGGCGGTCGGGCGTGCATCGGCGGCGGGGGCGGCTGGGATGCCGGGGGATCGGTGCGCGTGGTCATATCGTCTCCCGTTGCGTGCGGTCTGTCCTTTGTTCGTGCCGACCCCTGTTGCGGTCTCGTGCGTCCGGGTCCGGGGCCTGCACCGGGCGATCGGTGGTCTACGGTCGATTCCCAAGCGGGGATTTTGGCCAGCGGGCGGCCTCCTCTTTGACGGCCGGCCGGGAAAACCAGATCAGCAAGAATACAGGAAAGGCGCCCTCCAGAAGCGGCATGAAGATCGCGTGGAGGATCGGCTGCAATTGCATGCCCCGGTAGGCGATGGTCTCCAGGGCCGAGCGGGCCAGCAGGGCGGCGAGCATCAGTACGGCCCAGAGGCGCAGCCGCTGAATGCCGACGCGCCGGCGCTTGCGGAGAGCCACCCCCCCGGCCAGGAGGACCACCGCCAGCAGCGAGGCCAGGATGTTCACTGCCCAGTACCCCTGCATCCAGCCCAACGGCGTCCTGGAGATCCGGCCGGGGGCCCAGCAGAGCTTCTGTACGAGATCGCCCAGGGCATGGCCGGACAGGAGGATGGCCAGCACGCCGAGGACGGTCGGCCAGATCGGCCGGGCGTAGGCCGGGCGGTCGGCGTTCCGTAGTTCCAGTTGCCGCCGGACCGGGCGATGGGTCAGCCAGACCAGCAGGAAGAGCGGGTAGGCCAGGCCCAGCAGGCTCTTGACGGAGGCGGAGATGGCGTACTCCCAGAAGTGCTCCGGTGCCTGTGTCGCGCCCGCCACGAGGCCTGCCACGGCCAGCGCCCCCGCCGCCGGCGCCCAGACCAGGTGCAGCGCCCGCCCCAACCAGTGGCGTGTGAGCATCGCCAGCCCCGCCCCGGCCAGCAGCGGCGACAGCGCCGCCAGTCCGACTTGCGTCAGGAAGTGCCAGAAGTACCAGGGGGCTATGCCTTGCCCCGCCTGGGCGAACTGGAGGAAGAACGCCGGGTTGATCGCAAGCCACACCGTCATGCCCAGGCCCGTGTGCCCGGCGGCGACCATGGAGTACACCGCCACCACCACCGGCCAGACGGGGGGAGCGGGCGTGGCCGCCTCGGCGTGCAGTGCATCCCCGGCTTGTGGTGCCCCTGGGTCCGTCATCTGCGTGGGCCTTTGTCCGCGCCGTCCGGCCGGGCGGCCGGGACGCCGTGCCGGATTGTATCACATCGGCGGGCCCGGGGGGGGCTGCTGGGCATAGGGATCGGCGGCGGCGGTGGGGACGGCGGTCCACGTGTAGACCTCGTCGACGATCTTCCGCCGGAAGAACCAGACCAGCAGGAAGATCGGGTAGGCCATCCCGAAGACCGTCCCGCCGATGGCCCCGCCGATGAAGGCGGCCCGCATCGGTGCGGGTGCGCCCTCGGCCATGCGGGAAACGATCATCACGGTGATCACCGCGCCGAAGACGGCCATCACCATGGAGATCATCGCGTGGACGAGGTGGAGGGTCCGGCCGGCGGGTCGGCGCTTCAGCAGGAGGATCCCCGCGACCAGCAGCAGGACGCTCATGCCCATACTGATGGCGTACGAGGTCATCTGGTAGACGCTGAACCACGCGGGCATGAACTCGTCGATCTGTGGCGAGCTCGGCGAGAGGGCCGTGCCGGCGACCGAGATCGGGATGCAGATCAGGCCCAGGCTCGCCAGGCTGATGGAGATCACGCCGATGACCGTCGGCCAACTGGACCGCCGCGGCATGGGCGGGGGGACCTGCTGCCACTGGGTGTACTGGGGCTGCTGTTGCGGCTGCGGCGGCTGCGAGTAGGGGTTCTGTGTCATGTCGCACTCCGGGAGGCTACGGTTCCGTGTCGTCGGCGCCCCATTCGCGTTGGGCGGCACGCGCGGAGAGGGCCCACGTGCGGACCTCGTTCACGACGGGGGCGCGGAGGAACCAGACCAGCAGGAAGATCGGGTACAGCAGCCCGAGGGCCTTGCTGATGACGCCGAACCCGCCTCCCATCAGGAAGAAGGCCTTCATCCCCGCGGTCGAGCCGGGTGCGGGGCCCGTGGTGGGCATGGTGGTCGCGGCCGCGGCGGAGGCCTCGCGAATCGCCACCACGAGCAGCGTCACGCCGATCAGCAAGATGAGCATCTTCGACATCGCGTAGATCAGGTGGATCGCGCGGGCGACGGGCCGGCGTTTCAGCAGGAGGATGCCCCCCACGAGCAGCACGACGGCGGCGACGAGATCCGCCCCGGCCAGCATGAGCGGGCCCGTGGCGGCCTCGCTCATTTGCACGCCGGGCTGGGTGCCGGCCGTGGAAACGGTCTGAAAGACGGCCATCACGAGAAGCTGGAAGACCAGGTTCATCCCGTCGCAGGCCAGCGAGAGGCTGGCCAGGCAGATGGAGATAATGCCGATCGGCGTCGGCCAGGCCGGCCGGCGGGGCGGCGGCGGGGCGACGACCACGGGCGGGGGCGGCTGGACAGGCGATGACAGGGGTGCGGCGGGTGGCGGCGAGTAGGGTCCCTGTACCATTTCGTGCTGCCTGTATCGCGCCCGGCGGTGTGGGTTTCATCCGTGCTCGACCGCGATCCCCTGCCCGCGGAAGCGGACAGGCCTGCGTCCACCTTGCTTGCGGTAGCTCCTTCTGCCGTGCGCGGGCGGATTCGTTTGCTAGTGCGTTACGGGCTCGCCGAGGATGGCCTTCAGGGCGGCGATCTTTTCCTGCGTCATCTCCTCGGTGCGGGCCTCGAGGCTCAGGCGAAGCAGGGGCTCGGTATTCGAGGGGCGGACGTTGCACCACCAGTCCTCGTACTGGCAGGTCACGCCGTCGAGGTGGTCGATCTCGGCGTCCGCGAAGGCCGCCTCGACCTCCTTCATCTTCGCGTCCTTGTCCTCGACCTCGAAGTTGATCTCCCCGCTGTGGCTGAAGCGCTTCAGCGGGGCGACCACCTCGCTGAACGGGCGCCCCAGGGCGGACAGGACCGTCACGGCCGTCGCGAAGGCGATCGCGCCGCTGTCGCAGTTGTAGTTGTCCCGGAAATAGAAATGCCCGCTCAGCTCCCCGCCGAAGACGCCGTGCCCGTCGGCCATGGCCTTCTTCATGAAGGCGTGGCCGACCCGCTCGCGTCGCGGCACGCCGCCGGCGGCGCGGATTTCCTCGGCCACCGCGCGCGAGCTGCGGAGGTCGTACACCACCATCGCGCCGGGGCTCTCGACCAGGAAATGCGGGGCCAGCAGGGCGGTCATCAGGTCGCAGCGGACGGTCTGGCCCGTCTCGTCGACGAACATGCAGCGGTCGGCGTCGCCGTCCATGCAGATGCCCAGGTCCGCGCCCTCGGCGAGGACCGCGTCCTTGGTCTGCTGGAGGTTCGCCTCCACCAGCGGGTTGGGCGGATGGGCGAAGCCCTGGCCGATCTCGAAGTTCAGCGGGACGATCTCCAGGCCCTCCGCGCCGTCGAAGACCGCCGGGAACATCTTGCCCCCCATGCCGTTGGAGGCGTCCACCACGACCTTCAGCGGCCGCGAGACCTTCAGGAACCTGTGCACGTGCGCGCGGTAGTCCGCCCAGAGGTCCACCTCCTGCACCGGGGCCATCGACGCCCCGATCGGCATCCGCCGCAGCGTGCTGACGATGTGCTGGATCTCCTTGAGCCCCGTGTTCTGCCCCACCGGCCTCGCCTTCAGGCCGGAAATCTTGAACCCGTTGTACTCGATGGGGTTGTGCGAGGCGGTCACCTGGATCCCCCCGCACGCGCCGAGGTGGTTGATCGCGAAGTACAGCAGGGGGGTGTCGATCAGGCCGATGTCCACGCACCCGGCCCCGCTGGAGGTGATGCCCTGGATCATGGCTTCCAGGAGCGGGAGGCTGTGGGGACGCATGTCCCGCCCAACCACCACCCGGTTGCTCGCCGCCTGCCCCCGCTCGTAGCCGCTGAGCAGGCTGCGCAGGAATTGGGCCGTGGCGTGCCCGATCTTCCACGCGAGGTCCTCGTCGATCTGCTCCCCGTAGAGCCCGCGAACGTCGTACGCCTTGAACACCTTGTTGATGTCCGTCATGGGATGCCGGTCCTTTCTGGGAGAAGGCGAAGTGGATTATTCGCCATCGCGCCGGTCAATGCAATCGGCAATCCGCTTTGACATCCCACGGCGGGGGCCTATAATCCGACCCGCGCAAACCTCCATGGGATGAGGCTGGAATGAATCGCAGCAACTGCCTGTTGTACGTGGCGCTCCCGGTGCTGGCCGGCCTGACCGGCTGCCTCCGCCCGGGAGAACTGGACGATACGCTGATCCGCCGCTACCGCGACGCGCTGACCCGCCGGTCCGCCCAGCCCCGCGAGGCGGCCGAAGGGTTGGGCTCGCTGCGGCCGGCCCGTAGCGCCAGCGGCCCCGAGCTGAAGTCCGAGGCCGTCGTCGACAGCCAGATCACCGAGACCACCGAGGCGTTCAAGCTCATAGGCGAGCACGGAAAGCGGAAGCGAGTCGAGCTCCGCGAGTCCGTCAAGACCACCACGTTCGAGCCGGACCCCAACACCGGCAAGCGAACGCCGCACGTCTCTCTCGTCGAGCGCAAGCCGCTGGTGATCCTGATGGACCGCGTGCCCGAGACGATCCGGGAGGTCGAGGTCGTCCGCGTCGGGGCCGAGACGGGCACCCGCTCGATGATCGAGTCCAGCCGGAAGCTCGTCCCGCTGAGCCTCCACGAGGCGGTCATGCGGGCGCTGGCCAACAACCTGGACATCCGCGTGGTCAGCTATGACCCCGCCGTCTCGCGAGAGGACATGGTCCGGGCGGCGGCGGTGTTCGATTACACGCTGTTCGGCGCGACGGCGTACAGCAAGCAGGAGGAGCGGAGCAACACGCCGCTGTTCGGGAACATCACGCGGCTGCGGACGTGGCAAGCGGGGGTTCGCCAACGGACCGTTACCGGCGCGGAGTGGTCGGCGGAATGGCAGATGACGCGCACCTGGGACGCCTCGGGGTTCCAGAGGCTCTTCCGGACGCGCTACGAGCCGGAAGTGCTCCTTCAGGTTACCCAGCCGCTGCTGCGCGACGCCTGGCCGGAGTTCAACCTGGCCCAGCTCCGCGTCGCCCGCCTGAACACGAAGATCAGCGAGGCGGAGTTCCGGGCGCGGGTCGAGGAGGTCATCACGCAGGTGGTCTCTGCCTACTGGGCCCTGATCCAGACGCGCGACGATCTGGAAATCCAGCGGACGCTGCTCGACGAGACGCGCACGACCTACAAGCGCGTTCGCGGGCGGAGCATGATCGACGCGACGGCCGCCACCGTCGCACAGGCCGAGGCGTCCGTGCGCATCCGCCAGGCCGTGCTCATCCGCGCACGGAAGAACATCCTCGACGTGCAGGACCAGCTCGCCCGGCTGCTGGCCGACACGGACATCAACGTGCTCAACAAGGTCGAGGTCGTCCCCACCACGCCCATGGTGCGAGAACGCGTGCGGGTCAGCCCGCAGGAGCAGGTGCTGACGGCGCTGCGGCACAATCCGCTGCTGGAGCAGGCGAGGCTGGCGATCGCGGCCGCGGAGATCAACGTCTCGGTGGCCAAGAACCAGGCCCTCCCGCGGCTGGACCTGACGGCCTCGGCGGGCATCATGGGCATGGATGAGAACGTCCACGACGCCGCCGACAACTTCCTGCGGGGCGACTACGCCAGCTACAGCATCGGCCTGCAACTGGAGTACCCGGTGGGCAACCGCGAGCGCCTGGCGAACCTCCGCGCCCGCCGGTACGAGCGGACAAAGGCCGTCGTCTCGATGCAGAATATCGCCGACCAGCTCGCCGTCGCCGTTTACGAGCGGGCCCGGCAGGTGCACACGGCCTACGAGGAGATGCTCGCGCAGCGGGCGGCGGTCGAGGCGGCCCGCGTGCAGCTCCAGGCCCTCGAAGACACCGAGCGCATCCGCGCCCAACTGACGCCCGAGTTCCTGCGCGTCAAGCTCCAGGCGCAGGAAACGGTCGCCAATGCCGCCCGCGCCGAGCTCCAGGCCGTGGTCGACTACAACAACGCCATGGCCGACCTGTCCCGAACCACCGGGACCATCCTCGAGCTCCATCGTATCGAGATGTCCATGGATGCCGCCGCGCGGGGCCAGTGGCCCGACAGGGGCCCCCAGCCCGCCGCCGACGCGCCCTGACGCCGGCGCGCGGCCGAATCAGCCCTCTACGCGGTCGTCGCCCTGCCGCCGGCGGCGTGCCCTTCCAGTCTGCGGACGACGGCCGGGGGTGCATCCGCCTGCGCCACGCGTGCGGGGCCCGGTGGTGGCGGGAAGGGGGAGCGTCCGTGGCACGATCCGGACGCGCACCGGTTCTGAAGCTGCGCCTTGAATCACGCAACCTCTTCGTGTAATTCGTGGAATTCGTGGACTACCCTCCTCCCTGCACAGGAAAGGCCAGCAACATGGCAAACGACATAGAGCTTGGCGGTTCGTACGTGGCGCTGGTCACGCCGTTTGCCGACGGCGAGGTGGACTACGACGCGCTGGGGCGGCTGATCGAGTTCCAGATCGACGGCGGCACGCAGGGGCTCGTGCCCTGCGGGACGACGGGCGAATCGCCCACGCTCAGCCACGAAGAGCAGGACCGGGTGATCGCGTTCACCGTCGAGAAAGCCGCCGGGCGCGTGCCGGTGATCGCCGGGACGGGCAGCAACTCCACCGACGAGGCCGTCCGCCTGACCGCCCACGCCCGGGCCGCCGGGGCCGACGCCTGCCTGGTGGTCAACCCCTACTACAACAAGCCCACCCAGCGGGGCCTCTTCGAGCACGTCCGGCGGCTCGGCGAGGTCGGCCTGCCGATCGTCCTGTACAACATCCCCGGCAGGACGAGCGTCGAGCTGGCCGTCGAGACCGTCGTGCGGATGTACGAGAAGATCGAGATGGTCGTCGGCATCAAGGAGGCTACCGGCAAGCTGGACGTGGCCAGCGCGATCGCCGCGGCGTGCGACATCGCGATCCTCTCCGGCGACGACTCGCTGACCTTGCCGATCTGTGCCGTCGGCGGCTGCGGCGTGATCAGCGTTCTGGGCAACCTCCTGCCGGGCGAGATCCGCACGCTGTGCGACCGGATCGCCGCCGGCGACGCCGCGGGCGCCCGCGAGCAGCACCTCAAGCTCTTCGGCCTGTTCAAGGGGATGTTCGTCGAGACCAACCCCATTCCCGTCAAGGCCGCCCTGGCCATGGCCGGGCGAATCCGCAATGAGCTCCGCCTGCCCATGACTCCGCTGGCCGAGCGCCACCGCGCGCCCCTCGCCGCGCTGATCCGCGAGTTCGGCGTGGAGGTCCGGGGCTGACGGTCTGCCCCCGTTCGGATTCGTGGCCCCTTCTTCTTCCGCGCAACCCCGTCCGCATCGCGATTTCGGTTCACGGGGGCATGAAACTCCTGTGCGACCGCGACGACTATCTTACCGGGAACGGTCCGCGCGGGACACGCTCTGCCCTTGTCCCGGCGCGGGCGGGCCGGTATGGGTAAACGGTGGCGTGGTCGAACAAGGAAGAGGACGATGCGTTCGATGAGAACCAGGGATCGCCGTCGTGCGGGCCGGATCGCGGTGATCGTGCTGATCGCCTGCCTCCTGCTGCCGTTTATCGGCGGGGGGATCGTGCTGCTGTCCGCCGGCGGGGACGGCGTGCGGTTCGAGTCCTCCGCGCCGGCCGACTCCACCACGCCGTTTGCCCGGGGGATTCAGTTCGTCGGCGTCCAGCCGGCCGGCAGCGACGACCTGCTCGACGGCGAGGGCAAGGTGATCGGGCAGATGCCCTGCCTGGAATTGGACTGCCACTTCCATTCCAACCAGGTGACGCGGACGTTCCTCTTCGAGCTGCCCGCGACGTCCGAGCCCGTGCATTTCCCCGGCGACGGGAGGGTCCGCCCCAGCGGCGCCCAGTATCGAGGCAGCGGTTCCGGGTCCAACGAGGCCTGCCGGATGACCTACGAGGGCCGGCGGCTCTACGTGCACACCGCGTCGATCCCGGACCACTACTACGAGCACAGCGCGTTCGGCGGGGGGCGGGTGCCGCTGGACCGCGTCGACGTGACGCTCGAGTTCTTCCAGGGCCCGCCGCAGCCGGCCAAGTGGAGCTTTCGCGGACCGTTCGCCGTCGGCAATGCGTACGCCTCCGGCGGGAACCGGTCCGGGAAGCTCACGGTCCTGCCGCCCCAGGGCGGGCAGACCGTGCGGTTCCAGTTCGTCACGTCGGTCAGGGCTGGGCATGGCGAGGACCACTGGCTGATCTACGACACGGCCGGCAAGCGGCACATGCCGCCGATGAGCTCCGGCGGCAGCTACGGCTCGGGGGGCGTCAACGTGACGTGCAATTTCTCGGGCATGGCGTTGGGCGAGATCGGGCGGATCGTCTACGGCGAGCGGCCGCAGCGGCGGACGTTCCGCAACGTGCTCGTCCGCTATGCCGACCGCCCGGACGATCCGTACCCGCAGGACGTTCACAAGATGGCGGCCGCGCTCAAGCGAACAGTCAAGGACGTGGCGAACCGGCGGATCCAGACCGCGGAGGAGGCCCTGGCCGTCGTGGACCTTGTGCGCGGGCAGCGCGTGCAGTGGGTCCGTCACCCTCTGCACGGCGTGCAGTTCGACAAGCTCCCGGCCGCCCAGCAGAAGCGCCTGCGGGACGCGGCGGCGCGATGGGCGGCCGTGCCGGTACGGACGGTCCGCGAGGTGGGGGTCGAGCTGGGCTTCAAGTGGGGCGGGGGCGAGGCGTTCTTCGCCGCCGCGACGGAGATGCTCGACAGCGACGACCGCTACACGCGGTCGACCGGCGCGGGGGCAGTCTCGCGGTGGGGCAATCTCACGCCGGCTCAGATCGAGCGGATTCGCGACCGCCTCCTGGTCCGGCGGGAGCCCAACGTCACGGGCCAGTTGCTGTACGGCTTGCGCCGCTGCAAAGGCGAGGCGGCCGCCGCGGCGTTCCGTTCGCTGGCGTCGGCCCCCGACGACCGGCCCGACCTGTGGCGCGGAGCAATCAACGCCCTGCGGTCCCGCAACGAGCTGGCGGACCCGGACAAGCTGCCGCGGAACTTACGGGCCCGCGTACTGCTCGTCACCGGGGCCGGCGCGGGAGACCGCGACGTGGCGGCGGCGGCCAACGAACTGCTCGGCAAGCTGCTGACGCCCCAACTGCTCCGCGACGACGAGAACTCGTTCAACATCATGTACCAGGCCCTGCTGAAGCGCATGCCGCAGCCGGACGCGATGAAGGTGTTCGTGGGCTTCCTCCGCAAGGCGAGCGCGGAGGACTTCGTACACGACAGCGTCCGCCGCTGGGCGTGGCGGATGGTCAAGCAGGTCAACCTCTGGCATGACAGGGATTTTGCCGGCTTCGGGTGGGACCCCCGCCCCGCGACGACCTGGAAGGGGGGGCAAATGCTCAAGCGGGACTGGCCGGGGATCGTCGGGCAGGTCGTCCAGTGGTACGACGCGGGCAACGGGAGGTCGGCTGGGCCCGCGCCGGGCGAGCCGCCGGCCGGGGCGAACGCCCGAGAGGGGACCTTCGCGGGCGGCAGCAAGAACGAGGCATTTGTGGACCTGGATACGGGGCGGGCCTTCGAGCTGCCAACCGACCTCCAACGCGCCGGCTCCCGCTATAAGTACAAGGACTACGACGCCCTCCGCAAGGCCCAGAAGGCTTGGCGGGACGACAACAGCGTCGACCTGCGGGTCTATAGCGGTAGGGGATACGCCAACCTGACCTGCTGGCTGACCGCCAGCCCCGTGCCGACCGCATGGTGGTCGTCGGCCACCGCCCGGCAGGTCGGCGCGGCCCTGTCCCGCTCGACCGGGCAGGAGGGCCTCAGCACCCGAACGCTCGGCCCGCTGCCGTTCGTGCTGGCCTTTCGCACCGCCGCCGGCCTGGAGGGCCTGGCGATGATCGTCTCTTCCGACAGCCAGCGAGGCACGACCGTCCGCTGGCGGGCGACGTCCGGGGACGCAGGAGGTAGTCGGTAGCCCGTAGCCGGTTCCCGGCCCGGCTCCCGGCTCCTGCTTCTCGCAACGGGCTCCGGGCTACGTATTCCCGTGCGGCGTGTTGTATCCGCGCGAGCCCTTGCCCGCCGGGGGGCGGTTCAAGGTGTGGGCACGGCGTGCCCGCCAACCAGGAGCGGCAGATGAAACGCATGGCGATTCTGCAAATCGGCGCGGCGGCGGCGGTCTTCTTCGCGGCCGGGGCGGCGCTGCGCGCACAAGGCCGGCCGCGGCTTCGGCCGCCCAAGCCCCCGTCGAAGAAGGGCCCGCCCGGCTCGAAGAAGCCTACACCGGGCAAGGACGGGCAAGCGACCTATCCGCCCGCGAACATCCAGGAGCTGATGAAGCTCTACGAGGCCCGCCAGTACCACAGCCTCCAGGGCTCGCTGCCGTACCGCATGCTCCGGCCGGTGGGCTACACGGCGAGGCGGCCGTACCCCATGGTCGTCTGCCTCCACGGCGTGCCCGGGCGCGGGCAGGAGAACTCCCTTCAACTGACCGCCACGTATCCCGCCCGCGTGCTGGCCCGCGCGGAGATGCGTCAGAAGTACCCGTGTTTCGTCCTCGCGCCCCAGAGCAGAACCTGGTGGGGCGACCGCCCGTACGGCGCGCCGCCGGGCGGCAAGCCCTCCGGGCGGGACTACCCCGCCATGACGCTCCTGCTGGAGTGCATTGCCGCCCTCCAGGACGTGTTCAGCATCGACTCCAACCGCGTTTATCTGACCGGGCACGGGATGGGCGCGTTCGGGGCGTTCAACGCCTTGGCCACCGACGCGAATACGTTCGCCGCCGCCGCCGTCGTCTCCGGCGGGGGAGACCCCAACAGCGCCTCGGATTTCTACTGGACGCCGCTGTGGGTCTTCGCCGGCGAGAAGAGCCGCATCCGCCACTACTCCGAGACGATGGTCCAGGCGGTGCGGAAGTTCGGCGCGGCCCCGAAGTACACCGTCGTCCCGGGCGGAGCGACCCGCTGCTGGGCCCCCGTCTACGAGGGGCCGGCCCTGTGGGACTGGCTCTTTGCCCAGCGCCGCCGCCCCAAGCCCGCCTTGCCGACCACCTGGCCGGCCACGATGCCCACGACCGCGCCGTCGCTCCTGCCCGTTCCCGTGCCGCCGCCGAAGACCGACTGACCTCCCGGCCGGTCACGCGTTCGGGAACCACTCCTTCTCGTACGCGGCGCGGAGCCGGGCGAGCGTCGGGCCGTGGGCCGGGTCGCCCGTGACGTGGCGCGTCTCGCCCGGGTCCTCGCGCAGGTCGAGCAACTGCTCCTGCTTGCCGCCCACGTCGTAGCGGATGTACTTCGCGCCGTGGCCCACGACCATCCGCCCGATCTGGCTCTCCACGCCCAGCGTCTCGCGCCAGGACGGGACGGGCTTGCCCTCGATCAGCGCCCGCAGGCTCCGGCCGCGGGGGTCGGCCTGGGCGGCGGGAAGGCCCGCGTAGTCGCACACCGTCGGCAGGATGTCCAAGCCATTGGAGACGAGGTGGGTTCGGTCGACCCGCCCGGCGGGCGACGTGCCCTTGTGCATCACCACGAGTGGAATACGGGCCGCCTCCTCGTACAGCACCGTCTTGTGCTCCATCTTGTGGGAGGCGTCCATGTCGCCGTGGTCGCTGGTGAAGATCACGACGGTGTTTTCCTCCCGGCCGCTCTTGCGCAGGGCGTCGAGCACCGCCTGGATCTGCCGGTCCACGCGCTCGGTCAGGCGGTGGTAGGCCCAGCGATGCAGCCGCCAGTCGTTGTCGTTGTAGGTCTCGCGGGCCTGCCGGCGGAACTTCCGCTCGTCGAGGAGGTACCGAACGCCGCCCGGCTCGTCCTGCTGCGGCTGGTGGTTGGCCGGCAGGGGCGGACAGTGCTTGGCGAGGAACTCCTCCGTGGTCACCCCGGCGGGGAACTGCATGGCCGCCAGCAGCTCCCGGTTGGCCGGCCCGCCCCGGCCCTTGCGCTGGGCGGGCTCCTGGCCGAAGCGGTAGCGGTTGATGGCGTAGTAGCAGATGTCGTGCGGGTTGATCAGCGAGACCACCAGGTAGAACGGCCGGTCGTGCTCGCGCAGGAGGAACGCCGTCGACGCCTTCACGCACTCGTCGCGATCGTTGCCCGTCAGGAACTCGAAGCCCAGCGTCTTCGGGTGCAGCGGCGGGGGGAGATGTGTCTTGCCCGCGTACGCCAGGGCGTAGCCGGCCTTCTTCAGGTGCGCCGCGATGTTCGTGCGGGGGACGGCGTCGGGGACCTTGCGAACCGACATGGCCCCGCCGTTCTCGCGCGGCGGGACGCCCCGGGGCGTCCGGAACGCGCCGGGAAACCGCCCCGTCATCAAGCCGATCCGCGCCGGCGAGCACACGGGGTTGGTCGTGTACGCCCGATCGAACCGCACGCCGTGCGCCGCGAGGTAGTCCATCGCCGGCGTCTTCAGCCAGCGGTTCCCCGTGCAGCTCATCATGTGGGCCGACTGCTGGTCCGTGATGATCAGGATGACGTTGGGCTTCTCGCCCTTCGCCTTGCCCTCGCCCGCCAGCGCGCCGAGCCGCGGGCCGGCCGCCACCGCCGCCATCGCCCCGGCCGCCCTGCGATGAAACGCCCGCCGAGATATGCCGTGCTTGCGCATCTGAATCCTCTCGATATGATCCGGTGTCCACAGACTCAAACCGCGTGGAAGAACCGCTCTGCTCGTGGCACGGGCATCTTGCCCCTGCCGCGGTTCTCCTACACGTTCTCAAACCGCCGCGCCGCCCCGACGGACCGGCCGAGGCCCGACTCGCCCGTCGCGGGCGCCACAAAGCCCCGCTTTACGCGCGGAAGCGGAACTGGGATGATAATGGGGGTCTCCCGCCGGGCCGCGAAAGCGAGATCGAAAACGCGTTCGCAGGACGGAGCGGCATGGCCCGGCATACGAGTCGTTTCCGGCGCAGGACCGGCTGCGCGCAGGGCCGAAGGGCGAACAGCGATGAGCATACACGGACGATGGTCGGGCGTGGCGGCGGTGGCCGGGGCGCTGCTCGCCGCGGGCGCGGCGGCGGGCGGGGCCGAGACGGGGCCCCTGTTCGCCGCCGTGGGCGTCTCCACGAAGCGGGACGCCCTCCAGGCGGCGGAGGCGGCGACGAAGAGCATGTTGGCGAAGTTCCGCGCCCGGCGCCGCCGCCCGGCCGCGGCGATCTTCCTGGAGCGCACCGGCAGGCGCCTGGGGTCCGACGGGCGGGCGATCGGCGAGCGCGTCAAGCAGACTGCGGGCGTGGCGACGTACGGCGCCGGGGGCGCCAGCGGACGGGGCGGCGTGACCTGGTGGGCCAAGCGCGACTTCGAGCCCACGTTCCTCGTCCTCGGAATCGCCGGGGCGGGCGTGACGGTTCGACCGATCTTCACGGCCGGCGCGCCCGCCGGCGGCCCGGCCGACGTCCAGCGGCGCGCGGAGGAGCTCGGCGGGCAGGTCCCGGCCCCGAACGGCGGGGGCATCGGGCTGTTCCTCGGCGGGCTGGGCGGCGCGCAAGGCGGGCCGTTCCTCAGCGCCCTGCGGAAGGCCACACGCGGGGACGTGCCGCTGATCGGCATTGCAGGGCGGGCGGGGGAGTACGTGTACGTGGACGGCCGCCGCCTGGCCGACCCGAACGGCGCGGAGGTCCACACCGCCCAACTGCTGCTTCTCATCGACGGGCGGTTGGAGGTGGCCTGCGGCGGGGCGGTCTCCCGCAACGCCGCCGACGCCGACGCGGTCCTCGCCGAGGCCGACCGGGCCGCGGACCGCGTTCGCCAACAGCTTACCGGGCGGACGCCGGGGCTCGTGCTGGCCTTCAGCGACCCCGGCCGAATGCGGACCAGCGGGCTGGACGCGCCGGGCAAGGAGCTGCGTCGCCTGCGCGCGGCGCTCGGCGCGGACGTGCCCGTCTTCGGGTGCTACGCCTTCTGCCCCGTGGGCGTGGACGATGCCGGGCGGTTTGCCGTCGGCCCGGATCGCCTGGTCCTCGCCGCCGTCGCCGAGGCCAGCGCCGAAGAGGGCGACGGGAAGGAGGCAAAGCCATGATCGCACGCGTCGGCGTTCCCCTGGTCCTCGCCTGTCTCGCCGCCGCCCCGGCCGGCTGCGAGCCCGGAACGCAGGCGCCCGCGCCCCGGCCCGTGGCGCCCCGGCGGCAGACGCAGCCGGCCTCGGCGCCCGCGGCCCCGCCGGGCTTCCTGGCGGCCGTGGGGTACTCCGCGAAGACCGACCCCGTCGCCGCCGCCGAGGAGGCCGCCCGAAAGGCCCTCGCCCCGTGCCGCGCCGCGGGCGCCCACCCGGCGGGCGCGATCTTCCTGGAGCGCATCGCGGGCACGACGCCGGCCGACGGCGACCGCATCGCCCGGGCCGTCGCGAAGATCACTGGCGCGGCGACGTTCGGCCAGGGGGATCTGGACGCGGCGGGTTCCGGCGGCGGCGCAAGCCGGCGCGGCGTCGCGGGCCTGATGGTGCTCGTGCTCGCCGGTAAGGACGTTCGCGTCCGGGGACTTGCCCTCGGCGGGGCCGTCGAGCACGTCAATCCGCACGACCCGGCCCATACCGCGCGGTACCGTACGCTCCGCGAGGCGTGCACGAATCTCGGCCGGTCGCTCGGCGCCCGGCTCGCCGCGACGGACAAGCCCGCCCTCGTGCTGGCCCTTGGGTCGGTCGAAGGCGAGTGGTCCTCGCTGCTGTTCACCGCCCTGCGCGACCGGCTCGGCGCGGACGTGCCCCTCGTCGGCGCCGCCGGCGGGTGGAACAGCTACGTCTGCGCCGAGGGCGCACCGGCCGGGCCGGGCGTACTGGCCGTCGCCGTGGCGGGGGACCTTCGCGTGGCCGTCGAGACGGTCGCCTCGCGCGACCCGTGGGACGCGCAGGTCGCCCTCGCCGAGGCCCGCCGCGCCGCCGCCGCCGTCGCGAAGCGCCTCGCCCCCGACCGGGCGGCGCTGGCCCTGGCGTTCAGCGCCGCCGGCCGGGCCGCCGGGGCACAAGCCGAGCGAACCGCCGTCGAGCAGGCCCTTGGTGCGGGCGTGGCCCTGTTCGGCTGCTCCACCCTCGGCGAGGCCGGCGCGGCCGCCGCCGCCCCCCTCTCCGCCGGCTGCGCCCGCTTCGTCCTCTGCGGCGTGGCGGAACGGGAGTGAGGCCCCTCGCCCGTAATGACGGGGCCCGGGGCGTGCAGAGCGATCCCCGCCGCCACCCGTCAGTGCAACTGCGCGTGAGGGAACGCTGCATCCCCGGCGAACGGCCCTTGCGTGACGAGACCCGCGCGAAGAGAATACCCGAGCGTTTGGCGCGGCGGGTGTTTCCTCTGCTGACGACCATTTGCACGCCGGGGGCTGCTGGGTCCAGAGGATGCGGAAAGCATGTTGACAAAGCTCACCATTCGGAACTTCAAGCGATTCGATGAGGCGGAGGTCGAGCTGGGCAACCCGGTCGTTCTGATCGGGCCTAACAACTCCGGAAAGAGCACTGCCCTTCAGGCGCTGGCGCTTTGGCATATCGGCCTGAAGCGATGGAACGAGAAGCGCAAGGACATGAAGGCGCCCGAGAAGCGCCCCGGCGTCACCATCAACCGCCGGGACCTGATCGCCGTGCCCGTTCCCCGCGCCAAGCTCTTGTGGCGCGACTTGCACGTTCGCGATGCCGCCGATGCCGGGGGCGGCAAGCAGACCAGAAACGTTCGCATTGATATCCTAGTGGAGGGAACGACCGAGAGCAAGGAATGGCGCTGCGGCTTGGAGTTTGACTACGCCAATGAGGAGTCAATCTACTGCCGGCCTTTGCGCCTGTCCGAAGGCAGCTCTCCAGACCGGATGTCCGTTCCCGAGGAGGCCTCCGCCCTGGAGGTGGCGCTGCTTCCGCCGATGTCCGGGCTGGCGGCAAATGAGACGAGGCTGGACGCGGGGGCGATCAACGTCCGTGTGGGAGAAGGCAGAACGGCGGAGGTGCTGCGGAACCTGTGTTACCGGCTGGTTGAGAGCGGACAAGCGTCCGAGGCTTGGCAAGGCCTGCAGGAGCGGATCCGTCAGCTCTTCGGCGTGACACTCGACCTCCCGACCTATGTCCCGGAGCGCGGCGAAGTCACGATGTCCTATCGCGAGGGTTCCGGTACGACACTGGACCTGTCCAGCGCCGGGCGGGGCCTCCATCAAGTCCTCCTGCTCCTGGCGTACATCCGGGCCAACCCCAAATCGGTCCTCCTTCTGGACGAGCCCGACGCCCATCTGGAGATTCTCCGCCAACGGCAGATCTATGCAGTGCTTACCGAGGAAACCCTGGCCGCGAACTGCCAGATCGTCGCCGCCAGTCACTCGGAAGTGCTCCTCAATGAGGCCGCCGCGCGTGACGTGGTGGTCGCCTTTGTCGGCAGGCCTCACCGTATCGACGACCGGGGTTCCCAGGTCCGAAAGGCGCTCAAGAACATCGGGTTCGAGCAGTACTACCTCGCCGAGCAGACAGGGTGGGTGCTCTATCTCGAAGGGGCGACGGACCTCGCGATCCTCCAGGCATTCGCCCAGAGGCTGCACCACGAGACCGCGGTATGGCTCGCGCAGCCTTTTGTCCACTACGTTGGGAACCGTCTGGGAGCCGCCCGTGGGCACTTCCGCGGCTTGCGCGAGGCGATGCCCGATCTGGTCGGCTATGCGCTGCTCGATCACAGGGCGACACCGGCGGATCCCGAGCCGCCGCTGGTCGAACGAACGTGGACGCGCCGGGAGATCGAGAACTACCTCTGCCAGCCGGAGACGCTGCTGGCCTACGCCGACCATCACGCTAAACAGACCGCCGGCGGGCCGCTGTTAGTGCCGGCCTCTGCCGAACGCCATCGGCAACTCATGGACGAGTGCATCGCGGACTTCGTCCCGCCCGCCGCCTTGCGCGACCCGCGGGACCGCTGGTGGGTCGAGGCCAAGGCGAGCGACGATTACCTCGACCGCGTCTTCGAGCGGTTCTTCGAGAAGTTGAGCCTGCCGAACCTGATGCAGAAAAACAACTACCACGTCCTGGCCCGGTTCGTGCCGGAAGAGTTGATCGCTCCTGAGGTCCGGGACGTGCTGGACCAGATGGTCTCCGTTCTGGGACAAGCCAGGCCGCCTGCGGATGCCTAAGCGGTCTCCGGTAAGTCCGTTGCGGTGCCTGCGCAGGACGCGGCTCGGTTGGCAAGGAGGCCGAAGCAGGCGATGCAGAGCATCGTCGATGCAGGCCGACGCCGCCAGACGGGTCGTGGACCAGCAGGAACCCAACATGACTGACCTGAGCCCGCCTAGCCACGCCTCGGTCTGCCGGGGCGGTTCGTCTTTCCGGGGGAGATCCCCGTGATTCCCCACGAAATCCACGCGACCCACGGAGCCCATCGATGACAGGGCGTGACGAAGTGATGTCCCGCCGCGAGCGGTTGGAGGCGGTGATCGCCGGCGAGCCGGCGGACCGCACGCCCGTCCTTGGCGGGTGGATCGCCTGCCCGGAGCATATCTGCGCCCTGGCCGGGACGGACCTGGAGACGTACTGGGCCGACCCCGTCGCCGCGTCGATCGCGGCGTACCGGCGGCTGGGCAGCGACGGGCTAATCGGCGTGTTCGTACCCCGCGGCCGGGGGGATTTCCGCTGCGTGGACGAGCATACCTTCAAGAGCGCCGGCGGGGGGATGTCGCTGGCCGAGGCGGTGGCGCGGATCGACGCGCTGCCGACGGCGGCGGAGTACGAGGCGGCGTTCGACGTCGAGGCGGAGTACGCCCGGTTTCGGGCCGGGCTGATCGACATGCGTCGGCGGTGCGGCGAGATGTTGTGGATGCCCGCCCAGTGGGGCTGCGGGGCGAAGGTCACGTGGTACGCGGACTTCGGCTACGAGAACTACCTCACGGTGGTGGGCCTGCACCCCGAGCGGGCGGCGAAGCTGCTGGCCCTCGGCGGGGCGCAGGGGCACTGCAACGGGCGGCTGGTCGCGCGGGCCGTCGCCGAGGGGCTCTACCCGCGGGCGTGCTTCTTCGGCGAGGACATCTGCTGCCAGCGCGGGCCGCTGATCTCGCCGGCGTTTCTCGCCGAGCACTGGGCCCCCGCGCTGGCCCACGGGCTGGCGCCGCTGCGGGACGCCGGGTGCAGGGCGGTGTGGCACTGC
>Ga0272441_10003984_pt1 | contig 27397 bp, 24 predicted proteins | sample SSMProp6N_FD_193582 | JGI IMG/M metagenome (GOLD analysis project Ga0272441, IMG submission 193582) | Marine sediment archaeal communities from Little Sippewissett salt marsh, Falmouth, MA, United States - SSM-Prop-6N | ecosystem: Environmental > Aquatic > Marine > Wetlands > Sediment ... | reverse complement strand
TTGAGGGCAAGCGGTTCCATCCGCATTACATTCACATGGGAGGGGGATCTGGTCATGCTCCGGACTGTCGGCCCACACGACATCCTCTGAGCTCTTCCCAAACGAATCACGCGAAGTGATCGCTAGTCTTCGACCAGGTCGGGGATGAACCGCAGGCCCGGCCCGACCATGCCGGCCTGCTTCTCGGCACTGGCGAGATACTCGCGCACACGGGGGTACCCCGGGGCGGCGTCGACACAACACTGATAGTAGTAGATGGCGTGCTCGTAGGCCCCCTCGGCCTGGTGGATCTGCCCCATGTAGAACAGGGCGTCGGCGTTCGACGGGCTGATGGCCAGGGCCTGCTCGAACTGGGCTTTGGCCTTCTCGAGCCGTCCGAGTTGGAAGTCGGTGATTCCCCGCTTGAGGCGCTGTTCGAGGCCTCCGGCCTGACATCCGGACAGCGCCAGAAGGCCGATCGCCAGAATCCATCCCGCCAGGGTCGTGCGTTTCATGGCATCGCTCCCGAATTGTCCGACCGCCGGGCGCCTATGCGCGGGGCGCGCCGGGGGAGTATCATCATACGCGTGGAGCGGCGTTTTGTCATCCAGTTGCACACCATCGCCGGCGGGCGGCACTACGACCTGATGCTCGAGGCGGGCGCGGCGCTGGCGACATGGCGGCTGGAGCGCCTGCCGGAAGCCCTGGGCGACGGCGAATCCCTGCCGGCGGAGGCCCTGCCGGACCATCGGCCGGCGTATCTGACCTACGAAGGCCCTATCTCCAGCGGCCGGGGGACCGTCCAGATCGCCGACGCCGGCGCCTTCCGCTCGATCGACCGCGACGAGAACCGGTGGTCTTTCGAACTCCAAGGCCGGCTGGTCCGCGGCCGGTTCAGTCTCCGGCGGCTCGAAGGGGACCGCTGGCTTTTGTCCGCCGGCCCGTCTTGACCGGAACGACATGCAGCGTCAGTTGCCCGTCGCCGATCGTGACGCGTTCGATCCGCACGCGGTGTCGCCCGATGGGCCAGACCAACTCCGGCCGGATGAAGCCCCCGTCCATCATGCCCACGAGGCTGCCCAGCAGGCTCGCCAAGCGGTCCAGCGGCACCGGGCCGGACGGGGCCCGAGGGGCCTTCTCCATCTTCGCCAGCATCCGAGCCAGGCGCGCCTGGCCGCGGGCGATGTGGTCTGCCACCAGGTTCTTCGGCACCGGCATCACGCCCATCCGGACGCCGCGGATGCGTGCGGCGATCTCGCCGTCGTCGTTGTACACGAACGCCAGATCGACGCTGAGGATCTTCTCGGCCTTGCGGGCGCGGGTCATCAGGGTCAGCACGCCGTCGTTCATCGATACCGCCGGATCGCATAGCCCGGCCCGGTCCATCTGCTCCGACGGATGGACGGGGTCCTTGTGCCAGAACGACGCGATGGCGTCCACCGAGGCCAGGTACCGGTTGGCCTGATCGGCGGTGAGGGTCCAGGTGAACGGCTTGCCCTCCCCGCACCCGTTGCCGAACTCGGTCAGGACGTGCTTGTTGAACGCATACATCTGGTCCTCTTGTTCCTCGGGCGACAGATGCCGCCAGCGGTAATCGGCCGGCTTGACCGACAGCAACACGAAGACCACCAGCGACCCGACCACCGCCGCGGCCACCGCCAGGGCCAGGATGCGAAGGAGTATTCGTACCATACGCATGGCACGGTGTTATCGGCGCGGGTGGCGCGAATGTCAAATCGCTTGGGCGGAGGGCAAATGGTTTTCGCGCCGCGCGGGCGGCGCTGCTACACTGGTGTGTTCGCCGTGTGGGTCACGGACGGCTGGCCGGCCAAGGCGGGCCTGGGATGTCGGCAGGAGAAGCGATTCGGCTATGTCCGGAGGTGGCGTTCAACGCCGGCGGCTTCAGGTAGCCGGGCAGGTGCAGGGCGTGGGCTTCCGCCCGTTCGCCTATCGTCTGGCCCGATCACTGCATCTGACCGGCTGGGTCGCCAACACGCCGGCGGGCGCGACGGTAGAGGTCCAAGGCGCGCCGGAAGGGCTGGACGCCTTCGCGCGGCGCCTCTCGGCCGATCGTCCCCCGCTGGCGGAAATCGCCGCCTGCCGGGTCGAGGCCGTCGCGCCGGTCGCCGGCGAGGAGGCGTTCGCGATCCGCCCCAGCGCCGCCGGCGAACTGGCCGACGCCCAGGTCACCGCCGACACCGCCACGTGCGACGACTGCCTGCGGGAGTTGAACGACCCCGCCGATCCGCGCTGGCGGTACCCGTTCATCAACTGCACCAACTGCGGGCCGCGATACAGCATCGTCAAGCGGATCCCGTACGATCGGCCGAACACGACGATGGCGGACTTCGCGATGTGCCGTCTGTGCGCGTCGCAATACGGCGACCCGTCAGACCGGCGCTTTCACGCCCAGCCGATCGCGTGCCCCGCCTGCGGGCCCAGTTGCTGGCTGACCGACCCGCGCGGGCGTCAGGTCGTCTGCGACGATCCGATCGCCGAAGCCGCCAGGATGCTCCGCGACGGGCGGATCGTCGCGGTCAAGGGCCTCGGCGGGTTCCACCTCGCCTGCCGGGCCGACGACGACCGCGCCGTCCGCCGACTCCGCCGCCGCAAGGGGCGCGACGCCAAGCCTTTCGCCCTGATGGTCGCCGACCTGGACCAGGCCCGCCGTCTGGTGCGCCTGGACCCGCCGGCCGAGGCCCTGCTGACCGGGCCCCGCCGACCGATCGTTCTGCTAGGCCGGCTGGATGACGCCGAGGTGGCTGAGTCCGTCGCGCCGGACTTGAACACGCTGGGAGTCATGCTGCCGTACACGCCTCTGCACCACCTCCTGCTGGCCGAAGACCTGCCGGCGCTGGTGATGACTTCAGGCAACGTCTCCGACGAGCCGCTGACCAGGGACAACGACGACGCGGTGGGGCACCTGGGGCGAATCGCCGACGCGATCCTCCTGCACAACCGGCGGATCGAACGGAGCCTGGACGACAGCGTCGTTCAGGCCGACCCGTCCGGACCGCCGGCGGTGGCGCGCCGGGCGCGAGGGTACGCCCCGCGACCGATCGTCCTGGAAGATACCGCCGGCGCCGATGCGCCGGCGGTCCTGGCCCTCGGCGCGGAACTGAAAAACGCCGTCTGCTGCCTCCGGGGTGGACGGGCGGTGCTTAGCGAACACGTCGGCGACCTGAAGGACGGGCGCGTCTACCGCCACTTCATGGGCGTCATCAACGCCCTCGAGGCGTTGTTCGAGATCGTCCCGACGGTCCTGGCCGCCGACATGCACCCGCAGTACCTGTCCACCGAGTACGCCCTGCGCCGGGCTGCCGGCGACTTGGCCGGGCGGGGGCCGGCCGGACTGGTCCGCGTGCAGCACCATCACGCCCACGTCGTTTCGTGCCTGGCCGAAAACCATCACGCCGGGCCCGCCATCGGCCTGGCGTGCGACGGCACCGGCTACGGGACCGACGGAGCGACTTGGGGCTGCGAAGTGCTGACGGCTTCGCCCGTGGGCTTTGAGCGCCTGGGGCACTTGCGGTACTTCGGGTGCCCGGGCGGGGACGCCGGAGCGGTTGAGACCTCCCGGCCGGCGGTGGGCCTGTTGGCGCAGACGTTCGGGACGGACGCCGCCAAAGCCGCCGAGCCGCTCGTGCGGCAGCAGATGATCGCGCCGGATCGCCTGGAGGCGGTGCTGGAGCAGACCGCCGCCGGGGTGAACTGCCCGCCGACCAGTTCCCTGGGGCGCCTCTTCGATGCCGTGGCCGCCCTGTGCGGCGTCGCCGGCGCCAACCGGTACGAGGCCGAGGCCCCCATGCGACTGGAAGCCGCCGCCGGGGACGATCCGGGTGACTACCCGTTCGCCCTGACCGGCGCCGAGCCGTTCGAGATCGACGTTGCCCCGATGGTCGCCGCGCTCGCCAGGGACGTGGCACGGGGCGTCCCGGCCGGCGCGGTGTCCGGGCGGTTCCACAGCACTGTGGCGGCGTTCCTGGCCGCAGCGGCCGAACGGGCGCGCGAGATCACCGGCCTGGGGACGGTGGCCCTATCCGGCGGTTGCTTCGCCAACCGCCTGCTGAGCGCGCGCCTGATCGATCGCCTCCGCACGGCCGGCTTTGCCGTGCTGACGCACCGCGAGATTCCCTGCAACGACGGGGGAGTCGCCCTGGGGCAGGCGGTCATCGCGGCCCACCTCGCGCGGGACGCCGCCAACGCCCAGCCCGAACAGAACGAAAGGACGGCGCATCGTGTGTCTGGCCATCCCCGCCAAGATTGAAGCCATCGAAGGTGACACCGCCACCGTCGGCCTCGGCGGCACGCGGGCGCGCGTCGTCGTGTCCCTGACGCCGCAGGTCAAGTGCGGCGACTGGGTCCTCGTCCACGCCGGGTACGCCATCACCGTCCTGGATGAGGCCGATGCCCAGGAAACCTTTGCCATCCTGAGGCAGATGGACGCGTTGGAGGGCCCATGACGTCGCTGGCGACACTTCGGGCCGCGATCGACGAACAGGGGCGCCGCCTGGCCGCAGCCGGGCGGCCGCGCGTGCAACTGATGGAGATTTGCGGCACGCACACCGTCGCCATCAGCCGGGGCGGCCTGCGCGACCTGCTGCCGGATGGCCTGCGACTGGTCAGCGGCCCGGGTTGCCCGGTGTGCGTGACGGCGTCGGGCTATCTCGACCGGGCAATGCACCTGGCCGCGCGGGCGGACGTGGTCATCGCCACTTACGGCGACATGGTTCGCGTCCCGGGTCGCTCGGGCAGTTTGGAGCAGGCGCGGTCGGCGGGGGCCGCGGTGGAGGTGGTCTATGCCGCCCACGAGGCGGTCGCCTTGGCCCGCCGGACGCCCGGCAAGCAGGTGGTCTTCCTGGCCATCGGCTTTGAAACCACCGCCCCGGCGACGGCGCTGGCGCTTCAGCAGGCCCGGCGGGAGGGGGTAGACAATTTCTCGATCCTCGGCGCCCACAAGCGCGTCGTGCCGGCGATGAAGGCCTTGCTCGGGCTGCCCGACGTGCCGATCGACGGGTTCCTGTGTCCGGGGCATGTCAGCGTGATCATCGGCTGGCGGGCGTACCGGCCGATCGCCGCGGCCTTTGGGCGCCCGTGCGTGGTGGCGGGCTTCGACGATGTCCAGATCCTCGCGGGGATCGGCGAGATCCTCCGGCAACTGGCGGACGCGGCCCCGGCGGCGTGCAGCGTGTATCCCGCGGTCGCCGCCGACGGCAACGTCCGGGCGCGCCAGGCGATCGACGAGGTCTTCGATGTTACCGACGCCACATGGCGGGCGCTGGGCTGCATCGGCGCCAGCGGCCTGGACCTGAAGGGCGAATACGCCGACTTCGACGCCGTCCGGCGGTTCGACCTGCCGGCGATGGTGGACTACGATCCGCCTGGTTGCCGCTGCGGCGACGTGATCTGCGGGCGGTGTCTCCCGGCCGACTGTGAACTGTTCGGGCGGTCGTGCACCCCGCGCCGACCCGTCGGGCCCTGCATGGTCTCCTCGGAAGGCTCGTGCGCAGCCTATTTCAAATATCATTGGCGCCCGCGGCCCAAGGCGAGCCCATGAGCGGCGATGACACCATCCTTCTGGCCCACGGCGGGGGCGGACAACTGACCGCCGAACTGATCGAGGGCGTGATCCTGCCAGCACTGGGCGATGCCGGCGGGCAGGAGCCGGCGTGCCTGGCCGACGCCGCAGTGCTGGACCCGGGCGCCTGGTGCGGCGGGGCGGCCGCGCGACTGGCGATGACCACCGACACCTATGTCGTCCAGCCGCTGGAGTTTCCCGGCGGGGACATCGGCACGCTGGCGGTCTGCGGGACAGTCAACGACCTGGCCGTGGCCGGAGCGACCCCGCGGGCCATGAGCATGGGCCTGGTCCTGGAGGAAGGCCTGGAGATCTCCCTGCTGCGGCGCGTGCTGGAGTCGGCGGGGCGGGTGGCAGTAGAGGCGGGCGTCCGCGTCGTCACCGGCGACACGAAGGTCGTCGAGCGCGGCGCGCTGAATGGGGTCATGATCAACACCGCTGCGGTCGGGGAGGTCTCGCCGCGGGCGGATTTGGGCTTCGGGCGGATCGGTGCCGGCGACGCGGTCGTCCTGTCCGGCCCGCTGGGCGAGCACGGCCTGGCGGTCATGTGCCGCCGAAAGGGCCTGGGCCTCGCCGGGCATCTGGCCAGCGACTGCGCCGCCATTCACGGCCTGACCGCCGACCTGATCGAGGCGCTGGGTTCCGACGTGCACTTCATGCGCGACCCGACGCGTGGGGGCCTGGCCGCGACGCTGGTGGAGATCGCCGCGGCAACCGGGCGGGACATTCAGGTCCGGCAGCAGGCCATCCCCGTCGCTCCCGCCGCCCTGGCGGCGGCGGAGATGCTCGGCCTGGACCTGCTGACGATCGCCAACGAGGGCAAACTCGTCGCCGTGGTCTCTGCCGAGGCGGCCGAGAATGCCGTGGCGATCCTCGCCCGGCACGCCATCGCCCGCCGCGCCGTCGTCATCGGTCAAGCCGGCGCGACAGCCGACGTGCCCATCGTCGAGATGCTCACCGCCGCCGGCGGCCGGCGCGTCGTGCAAATGCCCTACGGGGAAGACCTGCCGCGCATCTGCTGACGGCCGGTGGAGCGGCTCTCAGGATATCAACCCCGTCGGATTGGCCGGGTCCGGACGGGCGTGATCGTCGCGCCACGCGTCGCGGGCGTGCCCGTCGCGCAGGTCCGGCACATCTATCGGCGCCGAGCCGGTGACGCTGGACCGGTGGCCGAGGATACCCGGCAGGGTCATGTCGGCGGCCTCGTACACGTCGATGGGGCTGCTCAGCCCGTTGGCAAGTGCCTCGACCCAATACTCCATCAGTCTCGGGTCGGCCCCGAAGTGTCCGGCCGTGGTGTGCGCCCGCCCGTCGCGCCCGGTTGGCCGATACGACACCGGCCCGTCGGCGTGGCGCGACCCAGGGCGGAATAGGTGCACCCGGTCCGTCCACCGGTCGGTCTCGAACGCCCCTCGCAGCCCGTAATAGCACACCCACAGGCTGGCGGGCTCGCGGTTGACCGCCAGGGCGGCGGCGATGCGGACCAAGGCTCCGGACGCACAGCCGACGAGCATCGACCCCAGGTCGATCCCGCCGCCGGTCCGCTCCATGCGGCTGCCGGCGTGCATGCCGACGACTCGGACCGGCCGGTCGGACCCGGCACGGAGAATCGGCCCGAGCGGGTGCGTGCAGTACAGCAGCGGCGGAAACCAGTTCCGCCAGTGGCCCGTCCCCTCGGGGGACATCAGGTACCGGCAATCGTGGACGTAGTCGCCCTCAGCGTACTGCAGCGCGCCCAAGGCGCCCTGCGCGGCCTGGTGCGTCAGTTCCATCATGCCGCTGGCGTACAGGCAGTTCTCCGCCATCATGTAGGTTCCGCGCGCGCGCTGGGCGGCTTCGACCAGGGCGACGCCCTCAGCGGGGGTGTGGAAAGCGGTGACCTCACTGAGGACGTCCTTGCCGGCGTCGAGCGCGGCGATGGCGGCGCCGGCGTGGTCAGGGCAGTCGTTGGCGACGATGACGGCCTCGGCCGGGGAGGCCAGCAGGTCGCCGTACTCGGCGAAGGTCTCGGCCGCGGAGAACTGGCGGATGAAGTCGCCCCGGCGGGCGTCGTTTCGGTCGCATCCGGCGGCGACCTGACCGGCCGGATGCCCGCCCAACTGACCGGCCAGGTGCGCCCCGCGCCATAGGCCGAAGACCCCGATCGCCACCGGCCGGCCTCGACCGGCGAAGGGCGCCGGCGCGATCTTGCCCGACAGGGCCTTGAAAACCGCCTCCCACCGCTCGGCGTGGTCGGCGCCGCGGTGGTACCGCGCCGGCTGGAAGCCCAGGCGAAGGTACGTGGCCAGTGCCGGCAGGCGATGGTCATCGGTGGTCAGGACGACCTCGCGCCGTCCGCCGCGGGCGAAGTAGTCCAAGACCGCCCGGCAGACGACGCGTCCGAGGCCCTTTCCGGTCGCGGCGGGCTTCGCGCCGACCATGTGCAGCGTCGGGCGCATGCGCCCTCGAGAAAACGACCACCACGCGCACGCCGTCGCCAGCGGCTCGCCCGTGGCGGCGTCGCAGGCGAAGAAGAGTCCGGCCGGGTCGAACCGCGGCCGGTGGGTTAGCGTCTGGCGAACCTTAGCAATGCCGTAGTCGCCGCCCATGTCCGTGGTGTTGATGATGTCCGCCCACGCCTGCTCGTCCCCATTGCGAAAGGTCCGCAGGACGATTCCCTCCGGCGGCGGCGCCGCTGGAGCCGAGGCCGGATCGAGATGAGCCATCGACAGTTGCTGCACAGGTCTGCTCCTTTCGCCGCGCACCGGCCCGCCGCGACAGAGGCTATTTCTCGAGCACGCTGACCCGTGCCTTGGCGCGGACGAGCGCCAACCCACCGACCACGACCGCCACGCCCCCCAGGGTCCGGGCGAGTGAGATTCTATCGGCCGGCAGGAAGATGACCGAGGTCAGATATGTGAAGAACGGACCCGCCAGCATCAGCCCGCTGGCGACCACCGGGCCGATGCCGTGAATGCCGCGATAGTACAGCACGTGCCCGAAGGCGATGCCCAACAGGCCCGAGACCACCAGCAGCACCCATATACGCGCCGGCAGTGACGCCAAGGCGCCGTATTGGCCGAAGATGAGCATCAGCACAACCAGCCCCGCCGTGGTATACAAACTGATGACACCGAACGCCAGCCGAAGGGGATACCCCGCCAGGCAGCGGCGGACGCACACCGCGTAGGCGCCCCAGCACAGGGCAGTGGCCAGGATCAGCGCCAGGCCGGCCGGGCCGGTGCCGGACCCGTCGCCGCCGGGCTGCCCGCCGAACATCGTCGCCACGCCGCCGACGCAAATCGCCGAACCGATCAAGAACAGTGGGCTGCGGGCCAGCGGGCGCTCAGCCGGAATGAAAAGAAAGCCGAACACCACCGTGAACAGAAACGACGTGCGGATGACGAATCCGATGGTCGGCGCGTCGGCGTAGTACGGGCAGGTCGCCCAGCCGACCTGCCCGATGAGATTGCAGGCGGTGGGGACCAGGGCGGCGACCCACACGCTCCGCCCGGCCTGCGGCAGGGGGGCGCCGCCTGGGAGCCGGCGGCTGAGGACCACCACGAATGGCAGCCAGAACACCGCCGCCGTGCCGTACCGCACGGCGTTGACCGTCCAGGCGTCCAGACCGAACTCCGCCCGCGTGAAGTGCCGTAGGAACACCGGCACGACGCTGAAACACAGCATCGCCGCGCAGGTGAACACGACGGCGATGGTCGTCTCCCTGTCGGCTCGTCGCATGGGACCTCCGGGCGGTTCAGCCGCGTGTATACCGGCCGGGGGCGCCCGAAGCAACCGCGTGCGGAGCGCCATAGCGCCTTGACGCCGCGCCCTCGGCCGCTAGGCTGGTCCGTGCCGACGGTTCGGCCTTGACAAACGAAGGGGACGCACGATGAAGCGCTCAATAGGCCGGTTCGCGATCGCCGTTGCGGCGCTGGGGCTGGCCCTGGCGGCGAGCTGCTCCGAGCAGGAGCCACCGAAGCGCCCCAGCCGAAAGCCCCGCAGGCCGTTGACCCGTTTGGTCACCCGCTCGGCGCCGTCGGCGGTGGCCAGGGTCGCCAGTTTGCCGGCAAAGGACCCCGCCTCGGCCGGCACAACCACCCGGAGGGCGGCCGCCACGGCCGCCGCCCCGGCCACCCGCCAGGCCATGCGGCGGGTTCACCTGTTTATCAGCGGGCGCGTGCAGGGCGTCGGCTTCCGGGCGTCCACCCGGTACGCGGCCCTGGAACTGAAGGTCACCGGCTGGGTGAAGAACCTGCCCGACAAGCGCGTCGAGGCCGTCGTCGAAGGCCCCGCCGACAAGGTCGCCGCCCTCATCGAATACGTCCGCAAAGGCCCGCCGCGCGCCAACGTCACCGACGTCCAGGTCGCCGAGGAAAAGCACCAAGGCGAGTTCGACACCTTCGAGGTGCGCTTCTAGATCCGGCCGGGCATAGGGCCATTCGTGCGCCGCGCCAGAGGTCCGGGTCGGAACGGCGGTGGAATCCCTTGCACAACGGCCATCGAGTCGGCATCCTGCCGGACTGATCTTGCCCACGGATTTTTGAGGAGGACGCACGATGCCCGGCAAGGTGGTGGTGTTGGAGAATCGTTCGCTGCGCGTTGAGGTGGATCGCGCGGACCTGGCGGCGCATGTGACGGTCAAGGCCACCGGCGAGACGCTTCGGATGGCGTCGGCCCAGGCGGACGACGTGATGATGTTCGGCCGGCGGGGCGCGGCGTGGAAGTCCTTCGCCGACTCGCCGATCACGCTCCGCAAGGCTGGTACCCAGGCCGTCGCCGCCCGCCTGCCCGCGTTGGGCCTGGCGGTGCGGATCGAACTGGACGGCGCGGATGTGGTCTTCGAGGTCGCCCCCGCCGGGCGGGGCGGGCGGAGCGCCCCCCGCGAGGTGCTGTATCCGCGCCACTTCGTTCTGCCCAAGCGGCGCGGCGCCTACGCGACGTTCCCCCTCGGGCAGGGCAGCATCATTCCGGCCGACTGGAAGGCGACGTTCCACCACCGCGAGGGCTACAGCGAGGCGGTCGCCAGTTGGATCGGCGGGTTCACCGGCAAGACCGGCTACTGCGCGATCGCCGAGACCCCCGACGACCTGTACCAAGCGGTGGACCACAGCCCCGGACAGGCCGCCAGTTGCTTCTTCCACTGGCTCGGGCAACTGGGCGCCCTGGCGTACCCGCGCCGGGCGCGGTACCGGTTCGCCAAGGGCTTCGGCTACGTCGCCCAGGCCAAGCACTTCCGCGCCCATTGCCGGAAGGTCGGCCTGTTCCGGTCCCTGGCCGACAAAGCCGCCGAGAACCCCAACGTCGCTCGCCTCCGCGGGGCGCCGATCATCTGTGCCGCCGCCTGCCATCGGCGCGAGCGCACCATGGAGTATCGGGCTAACAAGTTCACCGACATCGCCCGCTGGGTCGAGCAGTTTCGCAAGCGGACGCGGATCGCCGACGCCGTCGTGCACGTCGACGGCTGGGGGTACTGGGGCTACGACGCGATGCACCCCGACGTGATCCCGCCCAACGACGATTGCGGCGGGGCCGCCGGGCTGAGCGAACTGGCCCGACGGGTGAAGAAGGCAGGGTATCTGTTCGGCCTGCACGACCAGTACATCGACTTCTACGCCCACGCGCCGTCCTTCGACGAGCGCCTCAGCATCCGCCTGGAAGACGGCCAGCCGGTCCGTGTCAACCGCTGGTGCGGCGGGCTGTGCGGGCACCTGTGCTACCACTACATCCCCGATTTCGTTCGGCGGAACTTCCACGAGGGCGTCCGGCGGACGTACCCGATCTACCACAACTCGCCGAGCATCTGGCAGATGGCGGCGCCCACGGCCTATTACCTCGACTGCTTCTGCCGGACGGTGGAGTGTTTCTCCGACGACCACCCGATGACCCGCACGCAGGCCCGCGCCCTGACCGGTGAGGCCTGCCGGATCGTCCGCGACGGCGCCGAAGGCCAGGGCGTCGTCATGTCGGTGGAGCACCCGCGGGACAGCGCCGTGCCGTACCTGGACTTCGGGTGGAGCCTGGGGCACATGTCGATCGACGTGCCGACGACCGCCGGCGCGGGCCAGTACGCGGCCGAGGGCATCCCCGTGCCGCTGTGGCACCTGGTGTTCCACGACGCCGTCGCCGTGCCCGCCCCCGGGAACAATCCGGCCGAGGCGCTGCTCTATGCCCAGGCGCCGTATTTCTGGCTCGGCAGGGGACCCATCCCCGCCGCCGAGATCGCCACGAAGAAAGCCCTGCTGAAACTCCATCAGGACGTCGGGCTGGAGGAGATGACCGATCACGCGATCGTCTCGGCCGACGGGGCGGTGCAGCGGTGCACCTACGCCGGCGGGCTGGAGGTGCAGGTCAACAAGAAGACCGCCCGGTACCGCATCAGCGGCGGGCGGGCCAAGACTCAGGGCACGCGAAAGATCTGACCGGCCCGTCCGGCGCCCGTTCGCCCAGGCCCGCACCTTGCCGGGCGGGGGGGGGCGACGGTAAGGTATGGCCCTCCGGGCGCCGCGCGCCGATCCCAAGACGCGACTCGTCGCTGTCTCGGGGATCCGTCGGCCCCGCAGGAGCCGCAGCCGATGTCCCTCGTCACAGGCCAACGCATCATCCACAACTACGGGCAAGGCGACGTCCTGAAGAACGTGGATTTCGCCCTGCCGGACGGCGCCCGGGTGGGCCTGGTGGGCCCGAACGGCGAGGGCAAGACCACGCTGTTGCGCATCATCGCGGGCCTGCTGGCCCCGTCGGCCGGCGCCGTGCAGCGGCGGCGGGGGCTGACCGTCGGCTACCTGCCCCAGGACCCTCCGCCCCTGGCCGGGGCTACCCTGCGGCAGGCGATGGACGAGGTCTTCGCCGACCTGCGCCGCACGCAGGAGCAGATGGACGCCCTGGCGGGCGACCTGTCGGACCCGGCCGCGCTGAACCGCTACGCCGCTCTCCAGCACGAATTCGAAACGGCCGGCGGATACACCACCGACGTGCGAATCAAGACCGTCCTGACCGGTCTGGGGTTCGGCCCGGACGAGTGGGACCGACCTGTCACGGCCTTTTCCGGCGGGCAGCGCACCCGGGCGATGCTGGGTCGCCTGCTGCTGGCGGCCCCCGACATCCTCCTGCTGGACGAGCCCACGAACCACCTGGACATGCGGGCCGTCGAGTGGCTGGAGCGCTACCTGGACCAGTTCGCCAAAGCCCTGGTCGTCGTTTCGCACGACCGGTACTTCCTCGACCGGATCACGACCAGCACGTGGGAGATCGCCTTCGGGCACCTGGAAACCTACCGCGGCAACTACAGCGCGCATCGGGCGCAGCGGGCGGAGCGGTTCGCCGAGCGCATGAGCGTCTGGCAGGCCCAGCAGGAGTACATCCGCAAGACGGAGGAGTTCATCCGCCGCCACCATGCCGCCAGCCGGGCCAAGGAGGCCCGAGGCCGGCGGACGCGCCTGGAGCGGTTTCTCAAGGACGAGGCCATCGACCAGCCGCAACAGCACCGGCAGGTGCACCTCCGCCTGGCCGCCGGGGCGCGCAGCGGCGAGATCGTCCTGGACACCGCCGGCCTGGCGGTAGGCTACGACCCGGCCCATCCCTTGCTGGCCGTGCCCGACCTGAAACTCCAGCGACGCCAGCGGGTCGCCATCCTGGGCGGCAACGGCGTGGGCAAGACCACGCTGCTGCGGACGCTGCGGGGCGACCTGCCCCCGACGATCGGGACCGTCCGGCAGGGCGCCGGCGTCGAGGCCGGCTATCTCCCTCAGACCCACGATCAGCTCGACCCGGAGATGACCGCGCTGGAGGCGGTCATCCAGGCCTCCGCTGCGCCCCTCGGACCCGAGCAGGCGCGGACGCTGCTGGGGTCGCTGTTGCTGTCCGACGACGACGTGTTCAAACGCGTCGGACAACTCAGCGGCGGGCAGCGCAGCCGGGTCATCCTCGCCACCCTCGCTATCCAGGGCGCCAACCTCCTGCTGCTGGACGAGCCGACCAACCACCTGGACATCCCGTCCCAGGAAGCCCTTCAGGAGGCCTTGGTGGCGTTCGACGGCACGGTGGTCTTCGTCAGCCACGACCGCTACCTTATCGACGCGGTGGCCACGCAGATCTGGGCGATCGACGGCGGGCAGGTTCACCGCGTGTGGGGCAACTGGGCGGCCTTCCTCGAATGGCGCGCCCGGCGGGCGGGCACCGAGTCCGACCCGGAGCCGGGCCCGGTAAAGCGCGCCCCGGGCAAAGCGATCGCCGCCCGGGACGCCCGCAAGCAGCAGCAGCGCCTCCAGCGGCAGCAAGAGAACCTCGAAGACGACATCCACGCCCTGGAGGCGCGCCTCGCCGAACTGACCGACGCGATCTCGCAGGCCAGCATGGACCAGCAGATCCACAAGGTCCGCGAACTCGGGGCCGACTACCAGCAGGCGGAAGCGGAACTGAAGGAACTCTGGGACCGCTGGGCGGCGGTCACCGAGGCGATGGAGGGGTAAGGCCCCCGGCGCCGGTCGCGGCGGGCGTGTCACAGCGTTTTGGCCCAGGTGTCGATCGTCATAGGCCGGGCGTCCACGTGCGCAAAGGCGCGCGTCGGGCGGCTGGACAGGCGGCGGAAGCCCGCACGGGCCAGGGCCGCGGCGATGGCCCGGTTGACGCTCGACGGCGTGGCGTGCACGCCGGGGACGCCCAGGCGGCGCATCCGAGCCAGAAAGGTCTCCAGCAGCACCGACCCGAGGCCCTGCCCGCGGGCCGCCGGCAGCAAATTAACGTGAAACGTGGCGGGAAAGGCCTGAAGAACCCGAGCCGACAGATTCGTCTCGCCGCGCCAGGCGGATGCCAGCAATGACAGGATCGCCCCCCGGGGCTCGCGGCGGCGTAGAAGGCGCTTCCGCACGACCCGCCAGACGATCCCCGGCAACAGAAATGGGACGTAACGCTCGACGCGCGCCGCGTCGGCTGTGCCGGTGAGGTACCCGGCCACCCGCCCGTCATGGCGGCCCGCGACGACCCACGAGGAGTCCTGCTCCCGATCGGTAAAGTATCGCGTCCAGTACTCGGCCCAGACCCACCCGTCGCCGATGCGCCGCGGGCCCGGCCTGCCCAGCCAGGCGGTCTCGATGCAGATCCGCCGGACCGCCGCCCGGTCGCCAGGACGGTAAGGACGGATCGCGTACGCGGACACCACAGAGAACCCCGGGCCCACGGACCGCAGTCCGTGGGAAATGTGCGCCCTTTCATCGTCCGGTCCGACCGCCCGTGTTTCTTCGCCCAGGCCGTCGCCGCGACGGCAACGGTGCAACGCCGACTCGCTGCTGTCAGTCTTCGGCTTTGGCCTCTTGAGCGTTGGCGATGATCTGCTGTTGGACGTTACCCGGCACCGGGTCGTAATGGCTGAACTCCATGGTGTAGGAGCCCTGCCCGCCGGTAACGGAGCGGAGTTGGCTGTTGTACTGCATCACCTCCGCCAGCGGCGCCTGGGCGCGGATGACGGCGATGTTGCCCGGCAGCATGTCCTGGCCGAGGATCCGCCCGCGCCGTCCCGACAGGTCGCTGGCAATGTCACCCATGTGCTGGCTGGGCACGGCGATTTCCAGCATGACGATCGGCTCGAGGAGGACGGGTTTGGCCTTGTTGATCGCGTCGATGAAGGCGTTCTTGCCGGCGGTGCGGAAGGCGATTTCCTTGGAGTCCACCGGGTGGTGCTTGCCGTCCGTGACGACGGCCTTGAGATCCTGTAGAGGATACCCGGCCACGGCGCCAGCCTGGACCACGTCCCGGACGCCCTTCTCGATGGCGGGCACGTACTGGCGCGGGATGGACTCCCCGTACAGTTCCTGGTCGAACTCGAACCCGGCCCCGCGCTCGAGCGGCTCGACGCGCAGGTACACCTCGCCGAACTGTCCGGCCCCGCCGGTCTGCTTCTTGTGGCGGTGGTGCCCATCGGCCTTGACCGTGATCGTCTCGCGGTAAGGGATTTTCGGCGGCTTGGTCTCGACTTGGAGGTTGAACCGCCCGGTCATCTTCTCCAGCATCAGCCTCAGGTGCAGGTCGCCGATGCCGGAGATGACCGTTTCGCTGGTCTGGGCGTCGCGGGTGATCCGGAAGGTCGGGTCTTCCTCGGCCAGGCGCGACAGGGCCTCGGAGATCTTGGTTTCGTCCCCGCGGCTCTTGGGCTCGACGGCCAGGGAGTACATGGGCGTGGGCACGGCCGGGGTGGTCCCGAACACCGCCCCGGCATCGGCGTGGAGGATGTCGCCGAAGCTGATTTCCTCGATCTTGGCCAGGGCGACGATCTCGCCCGGGCCGGCGGCATCGACTTCGACGGTCTCCTTGCCCTGGAGTTTGTACAGATGCCCTGCTTTGATGGCTCGGCGCCCGTCGCGGAGGAAGAACGACGTGTCGCCCGTCAGCGTGCCCTGAAGAACCCGAACCCAACAGATCTTCCCGACGAACGGATCGGCGGCGATGCGGAACGCCTGGGCCACCAGCGGCTTGGCCGGATCGGCGGCGACGTCCACCGCGTCAGCGTCGTCGGCCTGTCCGGACCGCACCGGGCAGGCAGGACGGTCCGCCGGCGAGGGAAGATACTTAACGATCGCGTCCGCCAAGTCCGCCACGCCCACCGAATCCCGCGCCGCGGTAAACAGCACCGGCACGACGGTGCCGGCGAGCATGGCCTTGGCAAAGGCTTCCGCCAGGCGCTCGGAGGCGATCTCTTCGCCGCCGAGGTAGGCCTCCATCATCTGCTCGTCGGCTTCGATAATCGACTCGATCAGGTCGGTGTGGGCGCCTGCCACGTCGCCGAAGTCGGCCTCGCCGGAGTCGTTGACGAAGCAGTCGATGACGCTCTTGCCACCCCCGGCCGGGAGATTCAGGCACTTGACCTCCGGGCCGAACGTCTCCTGGATCGCCGCCAGCAGCGCCGCCAGATCCACGTTCTCCGCGTCGATCTTGTTGATTACGATGGCCCGGGCGAGATGTTCGTCCCCGGCGGCCTGAAACAGGCGGCGGGTGTTGACCTCCACGCCGCCTGCGGCCGAGACGACGACGACGGCCGTGTCCGCCCCGGCGATGACCGAGATCGCGCCCCCGACAAAATCTGGGTAGCCCGGGGCATCGATCAGATTGACGGTCTTGCCCGCGTAAGTGAAATACGCCATCGACGGATCGACTGAGTGCTGGCGCTGCTTCTCCAGATCGAGGTGGTCCATGACGGTCGAGCCATCTTCGATGGTCCCAAACCGCGTGCTGGCCCCGGCCGCGTGGAGCAGGGCTTCGGCAAGGATGGTTTTCCCCGCGCCGCCGTGTCCCAGCAAGACGACGTTACGAATGTCCTCTGGCTTCTGCGCTGGCATAAGCGTCTCCGTAGGCTCCTCCGCCCGCCCCGGCCAGTCCGGCCAGGGCGCCCGGCGGGCGAAAGGCGAACCAGTCAATATACCCTTCCGCCGGTTCGCGGCAAGCATAATCTCGCCCGGTTCGGCCTGGCGCGCCGGCCCGCTGCCCCCGCCGCGGCCAGTCCGCGGGCCTTCCGTTCTTGCCGCCGCACCCGCCAGCCGGTATCTTCTCCCGTGCGCGCGGTCGCACGAACCCATGTAAAAGGGCCAAGCCCATGGATGTCTTGATCACGGGTGGAGCTGGCTTCATTGGCTCGCACCTGACCGAATCGCTGCTGGCGGAAGGCCATCATGTCACCGTCGTGGACGATCTGTCCACCGGGCGGCTGGCCCACCTAGCCGCCGTCCGCGACCACCCGCAGTTCCGATTCGTGCGCGAGTCCGTGCGCAATGCGGGCACGATGGCCGTATTGGTCGAGCGCTGCGAGGCGATCTTCCATCTCGCCGCTGCCGTGGGGGTTCAATTGATCGTCGACCGCCCCGTCCACACCATCGAGACCAACATCCACGGCAGCGAGGTGGTGCTGAACCTGGCCAACAAGTTCGGCCGGCGGATCTTCATCGCCTCCACCTCCGAGGTGTACGGCAAGAGCACCAAGGTGCCCTTCGACGAGGACGATGATTCTCTCCTGGGCTCGACGCGTTTCACGCGCTGGAGTTACGCGTGCAGCAAGATGGTCGATGAGTTCTTGGCGCTGGCCTATCACGACCAGTACGGCCTGGAGGCGATCATCGGGCGGTTTTTCAACACGATCGGGCCGCGCCAGACGGGCGCGTACGGCATGGTCGTGCCGCGCTTCGTCCAAGCGGCGTTGCGCGGCAAGCCGTTGGAGGTGTACGGCTCGGGCCAGCAGAGCCGCTGCTTCGGCAACGTCGCGGACGTCGTGTCGGCGTTGATGAGACTTATCGAATGCGACGGCGCCGTCGGCGAGGTGATCAACATCGGCTCCCAGGAACCGATCACCATCATGGCGCTGGCCGAGAAGATCATCGCGTTGACCGGCTCGAAAAGCGAAATCCGGCGGCTGACCTACGAGCAGGCCTACGGCCGGCCGTTCGACGACATGCTCATCCGCCAAGCGAATATCGAGAAAATCCAACGCCTCATCGGGTTCCAGCCGCAATACAGCCTGGTGGAAACCCTTCAACAGATTATCGAATATGAACGATCGCAGCCGGATTGCCGACGATAGTTATCGCAGCGGCTGGGTCTCCGTCGCCAGATGGCGCTGCCTCCTGGCCCGCCATTGGCGCCCTGCAAGGAGTGTTTGATGGCCAAGTATCTCGTCACGGGCGGAGCGGGCTTTATCGGCAGCAACCTGGCCCGCCACGTTCTGGCCCAGGGTCACCAGGCCATCGTGCTGGACAACCTCGCCACGGGCAAGCGAGAGAATATGGACGATTTCGCCGGGCAGGCGACGTTCATCGAGGGCGACATCCGCGACCGATCGGCCGTGGACCGCGCCGTGGCGGGCACCACGGCGATCTTCCACGAAGCGGCCTTGCCGTCGGTGCCCCGCAGCGTGGAAGACCCCGCCTCCAGCCACGACGTCAACGTCAACGGGACGCTGACGCTGCTGGACGCCGCACGAGCCGCGGGCGTGCGGCGGGTGGTCTTCGCCGCCAGCAGCAGCGCGTACGGGGAGCGGGCCGAATCGCCCAAGCACGAGGGCATGGTGCCCATGCCCATCAGCCCCTACGCCGCCAGCAAGGTCGCCTGCGAATGTTACCTCCGCGCGTACGCCGCTGCGTACGGCATGGAAACCGTGTCCCTGCGGTACTTCAACGTCTTCGGGCCTTACCAGGATCCCGAAGGGGCGTACTCCGCGGTGATTCCGGCGTTCGTGTCGCGCCTGCTGCGCGGGCAGAAGCCGGTGGTGTACGGCGACGGCGAGCAAAGTCGGGACTTTTGCTACATCGACAACGTCTGCCAGGCTAACTGGTTGGCCGCCCACGCCCCGGCCGAGGCCTGCGACGGCACCGTCGTCAACATCGCCTGCGGCGCCCGCACGACCCTTAACGAGATCCTCCGCCTGCTGGCGGAACTGTTGAACACCGACGTCCAAGCCGACTATGCCGATCCGCGCCCCGGCGACGTGAAGCACAGCATGGCGGACGTGTCGCTGGCGAAGAAGGTCATCGGTTACGAGCCCAAGGTCTTCTTCGCCGACGGGCTGCGTAACGCCATTGACTGGTATAAGGCGAATCTGACATGATACGGACCCTTTGGCGCGGCGTACCTGAGCCGGCGCCGACGGCATTGGGGAGTCGCGAAGAATCGCCTCGCATGAACTGAATATCCTGTTCACGTGCGCCGGGCGTCGCGTCGCCCTGATGGACGCCTTCCGGCGTGCCATGGCGGAACTCGACGTCGCAGGCCGACTGATCGCCACCGACCTGACGGACGCCGCCCCGGCCTTCCACCGCGCGGACGTGGCCGTCCGGGTGCCCCCGATCGGCACGATCGAGTACATCCCCGCCGTGCGCGAGATCTGCCGCACGTACGACGTCGGACTGCTGATCCCGTTGATCGACTTGGACTTGCGCAGCCTGGCTCGCCACCGCGACGCGTTCGCCGCCGATGGCTGTCGGATCATGATCGGTCCGCCGGAAACGATCCTCATGTGCCGCCACAAGGTCCGCACCGCCGAGTTCCTCGCCGGCATCGGGCTGCAGGCGATTCGCACTTTCACGCTCGAGGATTTTCGGGCGCGGCCGTTTTTTCCGTGTTTCGTCAAGCCGCTTCGCGGCTCGGCGAGCATCGGCACCGCGGCGCTGCACTCCGAGGCGGAACTCAATGCCCATGTGGCGACTTTCGGCGATCTGATACTTGTGCAGGACTACGTGCCGGGGTCCGAGTACACCCTCGACATCTACCGGACCGCCGCCGGGCAGGTCCAATGCGTCGTGCCGCGCCAGCGCCTGTCGGTCCGCGCCGGCGAGGTCCAGAACGGCGTGACGGTCCACGACGAGGAACTCATCAGCGCGGGGGTCCGCCTGGGCGAGGCGCTGGAGGGCGTCTGGGGGGTCGTCAACGCCCAGTGCCGCCGCCCCGAGGGCGGGCCAGCCCATCTGTTCGAGATCAACCCGCGGTTCGGGGGCGGCGCGCCCTTGTCGATCGCCGCCGGGGCGAACCTGCCGCGGTACGTCCTGGAAGAGCGCCTCGGCCTGCCGGTCTCGGCCGCGCTGGGGCAGTTCACCCCAAACCTGCTCATGCTGCGATACGACGACGCTGTGTTCGTCGAGATCGACGACCCGAAGCGCCTGCCCGGCTTCGACGCCCCGCAGGTCAGACGATAGGCCCCGGTGCTCACAATGCCCTCCCGGCATATCCAGGCCGTCGTGTTCGACCTGGACGACACGCTCTACCGCGAGCGCGACTACGTCCGCAGCGGCCTGATGGCGGTGGGCGAGGTGCTCCGCCAGCGCACCGGGCGCCGCGCCGACTTCGCCGGGTGGATGTGGCGGCAGTTCCGCGCCGGGCGGCGCACGAGGATCTTCGACGCCGCCGGCGCTCGCTTCGGCTTGGCTCTCAGCCGCCGCGACATTGCCGACCTGGTGGCGGTCTACCGCACGCACCGCCCCGCCATCCGCCCCTGCCGGAACGTCGCCGCCCTGCTGCGGCGCCTGGGGCGGCGATTCAAACTCGGCCTGCTCAGCGACGGGTTCCTGCCCGCCCAGCAACTCAAACTGGACGGGCTGGACCTGGGGCTGTTTTTCGACGCGATCGTCTTCACCGAGCAGATCGCCCGGTCGGCGTGGAAGCCCTCCCCGCGCGGGTTCGACGCCATGCGCAAGCGCCTGGGTGTCCCACACGCCGCGTGCTGCTACGTGGCGGACAACCCGGCCAAGGACTTCGTCGCGCCCAACGCGCTGGGTTGGCTGACGGTTTGCTGGCGCCGCAGCGGACAAGTGCACGCCGGCAGCCCCGCGCCGTCTGGCGGCGCGCCGAAGATGGTGATCCGTTCGGGTCCGGAGTTGATCCGCCGTCTGCGCATTGGACGGCGCACGGCGCGCCGGGAGGGGGATGGATGCGCCGGGTTCAGGTGAACAGTCGGATCCGTCCCGGTTCGGACGGTCGAGTCCGGGCGGGCGCCTCGGCCTGATGGGCAGGCGCCGCTTCGGCTGACTCGAAGCCGCAGGCGGCGCGCACGACGTAGATCGGGCGGTTCTTCGCCTCCTCGTACACCCGGCCGACATACTCGCCCAGCAGGCCCAGTCCGGACAGTTGCAGCCCCACCAGTCCGACCACAAGCATCACCAGATTCCACGCCAGCGACGCCCCGAGGATCGGCCAGCAAATCAGCGCCGCCACGGCGTACACCACCGCCACCGACAGCAGCGCCGCCCCCGCCAGAAGAATCAGCCGCAGCGGCATGACGGAAAAGCCCAGCAGTCCCGCCGCGCCGGTCTTCATCATCTTTCCCAGCGTGTAGCCCGACGCGCCCCCGATCCGCTCGGCCACCTCATACTCCACGCCGATCTGGCGGAAGCCGATCCACCGCACCAGGCCGCGGAGGAACCGCGCCTTCTCCCGCGCCCGTCGCAGGGCCTCGACCACTTTGCGATCCAGCAGGCGAAAATCCGCCTGGTCGCCGACATCCATGCCGGACAGGAACGTCACCGCCCGGTAGAACAGCGCCCCGGTCCATCGCTTCCACCGCCCCAGGTGCCGCGTGCTGACCTTGATCGTGTAGACCACCTCGTAGCCCTGGCGCCAGCGCCCGACGAGTTCGCCGATCATGGCCGGCGGGTGTTGCCCGTCGGCGTCCAGGCTGATGACCGCCTGCCCCGCGGCGTGATCGTACCCGGCCGTCAGGGCCTCCTGGTGGCCGAAGTTTCGCGACAGATCCAAGTACTTGACCCGGTCGTCCTCGGCGTGGAGGCGCTGCATGATCTCCAAGGACGCGTCCGTCGAGCCGTCGTTGACGAAGAGGATCTCGTAGGGCTCGCCGAGACGGTCGGCCTCGGCCCGGAGGAGGTTGTGCAACCGGGGCAAGGACTCGGCCTCGTTGTACACCGGCACGACGAAACTGAACACGACCCCCGTCACGTCGCGCGTCGGCTGCTCGGATGATGGCGCTGCGGCATTCATAGGCGACCTTTCGCCGGCGGACAACAGCCTAGACTATTCGCGGCGGATGTAAAGCGCCACCTTTACGTCCCGCGCGTCGCCGCGGCGGCGGCGAGAAAGGCGATCCCGGCCGTCTCCACGCGCAGGACGTTGCGCCCGAGGCGGACCGGGACGAATCCCGCCGCGACGGCATCGTCGCGTTCGGCCGGGTTCAGCCCGCCTTCCGGGCCGATCAGGATCGTCACCGCAGCGCCGGGCTGGACTCTCAGCGCTTCCGGCACAGTCGACGCGCCGGCCGGATCGCCCAGGACCCGCACGCCGTCGCCCGCGCTGGCCAGGAAGCGCCCCAGCGGTTGGGGGGCGACGATCTCCGGCAGCCGGGCCGAACGCGACTGCTTGGCGGCGGCGATACACACCGCCCGCCAGCGGTTACAGACGTGGGCGGTCCACTTCGGCGCCGCCACCGACCGGGCGAAGACCACGGGGGCCAGGACCGCCGCGTCGAGTTCGGTCGCCTTTTCCAGCAGCACGTCGAGGCGCCGGCCTTTGGGCACGGCGAAGCCCAGCGTGACGATCGGTGCGGGCCGCGGCTGAGGGGCTTGCCGAGTCGCGACACGGACGGTCGCCCGTCCCCTGCCGGCGATCTCCAGCGTCCCGGCCGCCAACGCCCCCGTGCCATCGAAGACCTCCACCTGTGCCCCGGCCCGCAGGCGCAGCACCCCCAGCGCATGCCGCGACTCGGACGCCGACAGCGCCACGACCTCACCCGACAGGTCCTCGGCGAAGAACCGTGGCAGGGACCCCGTGATGGAGCCCTGCGCGTCCCAGCCGAACCGCCCCGGCGGTCCGCCGTCCTGACAGGGGTCGGTCATTCGCCCTCTCTCCCGACCGCCGTGGCGCGGGCAGACAGCGACACGTCCCGACCGCCGACGCGGGCAAACGACCCGCCAATGCCTGCGGCGGCATCCTGGGCCTCGGGGCCAGAGCGTCGGAGAATCAGTAGGCCGACATCTGTGACGACGTCGCCCAGCCGGCGAATGGGGCCCTGCAGCCGGCGGGTGAACAGGACGCGGTCGCGCGCGCCCTCGGCCCATTCTACGCAGACCTCCCGTGCCAGACCCTCGTCCGTTATGCGGACCTCGAATTCCGGCGGCGCGGGCCCGGTAAACGGAACGATGACCGTCGCGCATTCGTCCACGGTGTCCGGGCGGCCGGTGCACGCGAAGCGACACTGAAGCAGCGGCGCCGGCTGCGGGTGATCCCGCACTTGCCGCGCGACCCACCCCAGCGGGGGGTCCTGTTCGCCACGGTGGACCTCTGCGGTCAGCCGGGCCCCGGCCAGTGGGCCAACCTGCACACAGACGTTGCCCTCCGCGTCGGCAGTCGTCCAGCGCAGCCGGTCGGCGTCCAAGCGACCGGGCACGTCATCGCCGACCCAGTGCAGGTATGCCGCCGCTTCGCCGTCGTGCGTCAGCGAATCCAGGACGATCATCGCCCGATCTTTCAGCCACACCACGATGCGGTCGTGGACGCCGTACCGCCCCCGGCCGCGCCCGTCATTGAACCCCCACCCGAACCGCCCGGTCCAGTATCCGCCCTCGTATCGCCCGTGGGCGACGACCGCCAGCGGCAGGTCCACCGCGTGCAGCAGCCGCGCGCCCACGTCGGCTTGGTTGCCCAAGTCCAGCGTCATCGTCGCGTGCGAGGCGGTCGCTTTGCCCACCGCAGCAAAGGGGTTGCTCATCTCGTAGTCGAAGATGCCCGGATCGGGCAGCGTGGTCCGCCCGCCGTTGTGCATCTCGATGCTGAGGCGCGACAGGTGCCCGTGCCCGCCGCCCCAACCGCCGGCGTCGAAGCCCCACCACGTCGCGCCGTCGTCCCAGCCGGTGCGGTAGAAGACGTGCCCGGCCGCGGGGAACAAGCCGGCGCGCGGCGCCGGGTCCGGCCCGCACGGCCGGGAGGGACCTGGCGCGCGGGGCGTTTCGGCGCAGACGGCGGCGTGCTGGGCAACGACCTCGGCCAAGTGCCGCCGCCCCTGCGGCGTGGTCCGGAACGCGGCGCGGGCGTCGTTGAAGCCGCAGTCGGCCCCGTTGGGCTTGGTGTGATGGAGGGTGTACGCGTGCATGCGAACGACGCGGGCGCCGTCCAGGCGCAGGCCCAGGTCGGCCCGCCGCCGCCCGAGGCGCCACAGCGCCAGGAACACCTCGCACATCCAGTCGTGGTAGCCGGCGCTGCGCTCCAGGTGGGCCCCGTCGTCAAGGATCTGCCAAGTAAACTCGGCGTTCAGTTCCTCCACGGCCGCCGGCAGGTGGCGCCCGTAGCGCTGCGGCTGCCGCAGCGCCTGGCCCAGCAGGGCGTCCAGGCCGGCGATGCGCCAGTTACCGCGCTCGGCCAAGTGACCTTCGAGCCACCCCAACTGCCAAGTTATCCCATCGGCGATGCGCCCGGCGAAGGCTTCGTCGAAGGCCGGCGAGTCCAGCAGGTCCGGCAGGACACCCAGCCAGCCGGGGAACCGCGTGCCGCCCAAGCGGATGGCGGCGTTGAGACTGCTGTCGCCCGCAGCAGGAGTGGCCGGGGCGTCCGGAGGGTAAGGCTCGTGGGCGTCCAGCCAGTCGGCGATGTAATCGCGGGCGGCCTGGGCGTAGGACTCGTCGCCGGTATCGCGGTAGGCCCGACGCAGAGGGTGCAGTTGCCCGAAGCGGTTCAACTGCGCCCGCCACTCCTGGTGGCGGCGGTGCCCGCCGGACCAGTCAATGCCCCGCCGGCCGACCTCGATCGGCTCGGTGCCGTAGAACAGCAGGATGCCCTCGACGGCGGCGTCGGCCACACGCCGCCCATCGGCCGGGTCCGGATCCGGAAAGGCCTCCGGCACCGCCTGCCGGGACGCCTCAAGTTGCTCACAAAGGCTTTTCATTCCTCTGCTCCGGCCCACCGTGCCACAGCGACGGCAGGCGTCTGGCCAGGGCCATCCCGCTGGGACCTTGCGGTGCGGGTCGGCGGACAGCATAATGCCTATCGCGACGCGACGCGATGGTTCGGACGGGCTCCTTGACGCGACATGACGCGTTGGGATTCCCTACAGAAAGGGATTTTCGCATGTCGGCAACCTTGGCCTGCATCGCCGGCGGCCCTCTTCAGCGGGCCCTGGAGTCGCAGCGCCTGTCGGCCGAGGCGCTGCCGCAGCGCCGCACGCCCTTCGGGCCCGGCGAGACGATCCTCCGCGTAAATGCCCCCGTGCCCTACTACGTCGTTCCCCGCCAGCGGCCCGGGCAGCGGCGGCGGGCGCCGTCCCGGTTCAACATCCAGGCGGTTCTGTACGCCTTGAAGGACTTGGGCGTCCAAGCGGTGCTGGAGTGGTCAGCCGCCGGAGCGATCACCCACGACCTGGAGATCAGCGACATCGCTATCCCCGACGACGTCATCGACATGACGCGCTCCCGTCCGACGACGTTCTTCGAGCCCTGGGGTCTGGGGATGCTCCGGCAGTTTCCGGTGTTCTGTCCGGCCTTGCGAGGCGCCCTGGCGGAGGTCCTGGCGACACTGGGCCTGTCGGCGCGGACCGGCATGATCGTCGCCGCGGCCGAAGGCCCGCGCCTGGAGACCCGCGCTGAGATCCGCATGCTCGCCGGCGCCGGCGCGCACCTGGTCACCCACAGCCTGGCGCCCGGGGTGTTCCTGGCGAAGGAACTTCAGATGTGCTTCGCCGGGGCATGCTACGTGGTCAACTACGCCGAGACGGGCAGTCGCCATCGCCCATTTTCCACCGGCACTTTGTTCGCCAGCGCCGGGGCGGCCTCGAACGGCGACGTGCCGGCCAGCGTAGACGACGTCCTGCCGGAGGTCTTGTCGCGCCTGGCCGAGCGGTGCGCCACCGCCGAGAGGGCCTGCGATTGCGACCGCACCATGGCCGCCATGATCGCCGAGGCGGACCTGCCGGCCGACTGGCACCAGTGGTTCGACCTGCCGGCCGACGCGTAGGCCCGCCCCGACGGGGCGATTTGTGGTGACACAGCCGACAGGGCGCTTCTAGAATGCCCCGGACCCGTAAACCCAGTTCCTGGAGGCCGACCGTGGCTCGAGCGCAACTGGTCGTGCAGAACATTGGCGGCGTCGTCGCCGTGGACATCTCCTACGCGTCCCTCCTGGACGAGGAGACCATCCAATCCATCCAGGAGCCCCTGCTGGAATTGATCGATCAGCAGGCCCAGCGGAAGATCGTGCTGGACTTCTCGAAGGTCCGCCTGCTGTCGTCCCGGATGCTGGGCGTGCTGATCACGGTGCGGAAGCATGCCGAGGCGATCGACGGGGAGGTGGTCCTGGCGGGCCTTCGCCCGGACCTGCACAAGGTCTTCAAGATCAGCCGGCTGGACAAACTGTTCCGGTTCTACGGCACGACCGACGAGGCGATGAAGGCCTTCGGCGTCTCGCTGGCGTAGAAGCGCCCTATCGCCGCCGGGCGGGGGCGCGCGGGTGCAGTCTTTCGCGAAACCCCCAAACTGCCACAGGAGCGCAAGGATGAAAAAGCACATCCGGATCTTCCTCGCCGGCATGATGATCGTGGCGCCCATCGCGGTGACCGCCTACGCGGTCGTCTGGGCCGGGGCCGGCCTGGACAACCTCGCGCGGTCGGGCATTCAGGCGGTTGCGCCGGCGGCCAAGGCTTGGCTGTTCCCGGGGGTGGGCGCGATCCTGCTGATCGTGGCGGTGTACCTGGTCGGGCTGCTGACGCGGGTGTGGGGGTTCCGGTGGATCATGCGCCTGGTCGAGGGCGTCTTCGCCCGCCTGCCGGGGATCAAGGCCCTGTACGAGTCGGTCCGCGACATCCTGAAACTGTTCGGGGGCGACTCCAAGCACATGGGCCAAGTGGTCCGGTATCGGCTTCCCGGCACGGACGCGAAGGTGCTGGGCATCCGGACGTCCACCGCCCCGCGCGGCGCCGCCGATCCGGGACGCGTCGCCGTGTACCTGCCGATGAGTTACATGGTCGGCGGCATGACCGTGTACGTCCCGGCCGACGCCGTCGAGCCGGTCGAGATGAGCGTCGAGGAAGCCCTCAAGATCGCCGCCACCGCCGAGGTCGGCCAACACCGCGACGACCCGCCCGGCGCCAAGGCGCCCTGACCTGCGCCCGGGAGCCCGTGGGCGCAACCCGATCGCCCCGGCAGCATCCCGCCGGCCCGCCGGAGACTGCCGAGTCGATCCGCCAGCGAACCACGAGGGCATGGCCGATTCTCTTCCAGCCGATTGTGCTTCAGTTGCTTGACATGGCGCGGCGTTCGCATAACATGCCCTCGGCTTCGATGAGCAGAAGAAGGAACGGGTGATGACCATGGTTGCCGCACAGGGAAAAAACGAGCCGTAGCCCGTCCGGGCGATCCCGTCGACTGGCTGAATCCTTCAGCACGCAGTTAGTCGGCC
>Ga0272441_10003983_pt1 | contig 27397 bp, 28 predicted proteins | sample SSMProp6N_FD_193582 | JGI IMG/M metagenome (GOLD analysis project Ga0272441, IMG submission 193582) | Marine sediment archaeal communities from Little Sippewissett salt marsh, Falmouth, MA, United States - SSM-Prop-6N | ecosystem: Environmental > Aquatic > Marine > Wetlands > Sediment ... | reverse complement strand
ACGCACGCTCTCCTGGATGTCCAGACTGCGCAGAACAAGGTTCGCGAGCTCAGCAACCCGAAACCCAATGGCGTACGTCCGAGGTGTGAGGCGCCGCAGATAGCCATGATCCTCCAGCGCATACAGGATGGGATAGAGAGAGCCTCTGGATAGCCCCGTGATCTGGCCAATCTGCGATGCGCTGAGCTGATCCGTTTCAGGCCCAAACGCGTCGAGCACCGAGAGTGCCTTCACCACCGATCCATTGACTCGCCGCTTTTCAGCTATATGCGACATACTGTCAATTATACCGCAAATAGCGCGCACCGCAACCTGCTCTGTTTCCCGTCTCCCCAGATCCTCACAACCCGGCAATGCTCTATACCTCGAGTGATGCAATCTCCTCGAAAACCGGAACGAGCGCACGATACGCCGATTGGAATACAGCGTACAGCCGCTCGTAGCGTTCATGAGCCTCTGGATCGGGATCGTGCGTGTCGACGATCTGGATCATCTTCTCAGCGGCGCGGAAGTCCTTGAACAGCCCGACTCCAACGCCGCCAGCGATGGCCGCCCCCAGGGAGGTCGCCTCCTGTAGGAGACGTGGTTTCAGGACACGCTTTCCGTACAGATCAGCCATGATTTGCAGCCATAGCGAGCTCTGGGCGCCGCCGCCGATCACGCACATCTCGTCGACACGCGCGCCCTGGCTCTCCAACGCGTCGAGGATGATCCGCTGATTGAGGACGACCCCCTCCAACACGGCGCGTGTCAGCTGCGCCTTCCTGTGATTCGGCGTCAAGCCGAGGAAGACGCCGCGCGCGCTCGGGTTGTTGCCTTGTTGGATTGGACAGGTCAGATAGCCCCTGCCGAAATCGGATGAAACCGCTGTCTCTCTTGTAAGCTCCACCTCCTTTTCGCCGTGAGGGCGATGTCATTTCGCGTGGAGAAACGCTTTCATCCATCCTCATGCCGTAATTCGGGTATGAACTCCTCAAGGGCAAGCGCTTTCAGTCGCGCGGCGGTTGGCTGCCCACTGTCAACGTCCCAACCGCGCTCGTCGTAGTAGTCATCGAGGATCTTGTCCGTGTCTGCCTTGGCAAGGGTCTTCGTTTCGTAGTAGTCCTGCATCACAATCCGCCCCTCCGGCGATTCCATGGGTCGGAACCAGACTTCGGGGATTGCGTCATCGACGCGACTGAACCCTTCGCGCACGTTGATCAGCTTCGACACGTTGTGGATCCGCTCGCCACATTCGACCATGCCTAGTGCCGTCATCTCGTGCCCGGTGGCCGCCGAGTACAGCTCAGCGATGTCATCGCCAAACAACAAGCCTTGATACGTATAGATCGTGCACAGGCCGATCGCGTTCTTCACACGCATCATGTCCTCCATGTACCGCGTGTAGCGACCGACGTTGAACTTCCCGCTGTAGTCGGATTCGGTGAAGATGTGATCGACTGTCTCTTTCGCCAATCCCCATCGCTCGACCTGATCGCGGATCTCCTCAATCGTCTTGTTCCGGCTGTTCGTCCGGGTGTGTGAGCCGCCGTGATGAGGTCGCGGACGCGTGGTGAATGTCATCATCAGCGGATGGAAGTTCGATGGTCGTGCGTCATAGATGAAATCGACGCCCTTGCAGAGCCCGGCGTACCAGTACTCCTGCGGGTCGAGATCGAACTCACGCTTCAGTCGCATCCAGCCGTCCGCCAGCACGTCGCCGAAGCCCTCGCGATTCACGGTCATCTCGTAGAGCTTCTGGTACGTGACGTAGTCGCGGGAGAGCGCAAGGCCACCGGTCTGCTGGGAGGTCAGCCGTCCCATCTCGTACATCTTGGTGACGAAATCGATCAGCCGCATTGCCGTATAGAAGTCGATCCCGGTTTGCGAGTTGGCGTCCGCGACGAAATGGATCATCTTGCGGAAGTCCTCCTCGCCGAGAAGCATCCCTGAGGTTGCGCTCTTGCTGAACGGGGACCCGAATCCGACTTCACCGTCGAATTCTCCGCCCTTCGTCTTCCAGCGTAAGCGGCATCCGAGGATGCACGAGTTGCACCCGATGACGTCCTCCACGGTCTCCATCCGCGTCTCATCGCCATACAGCTTGTCCCAGCGGTCTTTCGGCCAGATCCCAGGATATTGGGTGTGCTTGAACGTGCTCCAGCCGGCAGCGAGCCCCAGATCGATCCAATGCTCTCGGCGCGGCCACTGCATGATGCCTTCGCGCATTCGTTCGGAAGCCTTGATGAACGTTGCCGGATCGGCCAGCTCCACGTCACCGGTTCCGTTGACGACGATCGCCTTCAGGTTCTTCGAGCCCATCACGGCACCCAGGCCCCCGCGACCCAATGAATTGGTGCGATCGACGATCGTCAAGGCATGACGAACGAGGTTCTCTCCTGAGGTTCCGATGATGATCGTTCCAGATTCGGGCCCTTCTCGCTCGACGAGATCAACCATCACGTCTTCGATCCCGCGGCCCCAGTAGTCGGACGCGTCGACGAGATCGATGTTCCTATCGCGAATCCTCAAGTAGGAGGGGCGCTTCGCCTTTCCCGTAATCAGCAAGTGATGACACCCCGCCCGCTTCAACGCGATGCCCAAGTAACGCCCCCCGGCGGTACAGGCCCCGATGAAGTGCTTGCCGTCCACGGACGCTTCCGTAGGGAACTTGGTGATCACGGTCGTCTTGGGCGTCCCGGGTGTGAGCGTGCCTACGAGCACACCTGGATTGATGCAGATGATGTTCTCCGGCGAGAGAGGATCAATCCCCGGCGGCAGGGCATCGGCCATGAGTCGCCACCCGACACCGGGGCCTCCGAGGTACGCCTGCTGAGTCGCGTCGTCGACCTCGCTCCTCTCGACCTTCCCGGTCGAGAGGTCCACTCGCACAATCCAACTCGTCGGACGCGTCACGATCCCTCCTTGGTCCACGGGCGCACCACGATCTTGTCCTCGCTGGGTCCCTTCTCATAGGTAATGGCCCCGTACTTGCAGGCCTTCGCGCAGGCAGGATCCCCGCCGCACAGGTCGCAGCCGATCGGTTTGATCATCGGCGCTACCCGCCCGCCCGACAGGTCTCGCTCCATCACGATCATCGAGCGCCCAGGATTGAAGGCCCCCGTCTTCTCGAAGGAGCATGCCAGCTGGCAGCTCCGGCAACCGCGGCAGTTCTGGGCAAGAACCACGAGCTTGCCGGGCGCAGCACCGTTCGCGCTTGATCCCATCAAATCACCTTTCCCAAACTCTCCGATCAGCGAACCCGGAATACGGGACGCGGGTCGTCGAAGAACCGCGGCAGGACAAGGATGTCCGGATTCGTCTTCCCAACCGTCTCGCAGGCGACGCGAAAGGCTTCGTCGAAGTCCCTCGCCGGGGTGAGTCCATGCTCGCGAATCAGTCCCGGAACCACGTCTCCAGCGACGATCGACTTTCTCGTCAACTTCCAATGATGCGCTGCATCGCCACACATGAAGACGCTGTGCTTGGGGCTAAACGCGTAGTGATGCTTGTAGGCTCGAAGATACTCTGGGTGATTCCAGAAGTAGTCGGAATGCTCGAAGAACTCCTCGAGGTCATAGCACTCTCGCAACAGCTGGAGAGCCTCGTGATCCGCCGGCCGATGTTTCGAGATGATTCCTCGGACCTGACCCAAGCTGATGAGTGCTCCGCCTTCACGGAGCAACGGCTTCTCTCTCGCCATCCTCAATACCTGGGCGTGCACACCGAGGGTTCCAGGATTGTCACTCATATCGTAGCTGAGGTCGTGAGGCACCCCGTTGATGACGATGTCGAACTGCGGAAGATCGACGACGAAGAGCTCATCCGCATCCGGATACTCGACCTGCTCAAGCTCCGGCACATAGCCGGCGTACGCTTTGACTGTCCGATGCCCGGGCCCCATCAGCGTATCCACGTAGAAGATCCGCTTCCCTAGAACCTCCTCGAGCTTGCGATGGACGGCCAGCTTGTGAGCCCGATAGATATTCTTCTCCGGATCGCACTCCCCGTTGAGCACCTCGCGAGTCTTGTATACCGCGTGACTGTGCAAGCAGTCGAGTGTCCGGGCTCCAGCGAGACCAATCGAGACCCCCTGGCCGGAGTACCCCCCAAAACCGAGCGGCTTGATCGAACCCGCGTAGATGACGAGGTCCGCCTGCTGCACGACGTCGTCGTACTCCACGTGGTCGCCCAAGTCGCTGACGCCGAAGTATGTGTTCCCTTCGGTGCAGTCGTGGTTGCGGATCCTCGACGCTCCACCTTCAAACGGGCAAAAGCGACGATAGAGCTCGGGGCCAAGCAGCTTGTCCCGCAGTTCGAGCGGCATGCACTTGCGATGTCCCCCAACCGCGGCGACAAGTTCGATGTCCTGTTCGGGAATCCCAGCCTTGCCGAGTTCCTCGATGATGATTGGGATGACGTAGAGATTTGCGTCGGTCGTCTTGAACGTGTCGTCGAAGGCGATCGCAACATGCTGCCCGGGTCGAGCGAGCTCCGCCAGCGGCGGCGCCCCGATCGGATGCCGCAACGCCTCGCGAACAGCCTCTTCCGGATGAGGATGAACCTCGATCTCCGGAAACGCTTCGCTTCCGTACTCGAGAACAGTCGCCGAATCCGGAACCCGGATGTCCATCCACGCCGTGCTGTACCGCATCCGCACCGTCTTCATCTCTCCCATCGGTTCTCTCCCGTCTTCTCGATTCACCCCGAGCAAGTGCGTCGACGCGTCTTGCGGCCGGCCCTCGCGTCGCGCTATCGCTTCACGAGCTCGATGGTGTTCCCTTCTGGATCACTGAGGTAACCGATCTTCCAGCCGTTGCTCGTGTCTCGAACGCCTTCCAGACGAATCCCCTTCTTGTCGAGACTCGCCTCCACCGCGGGGAAGTCGTCGACGATGAGTCCGATGTGGCTAAATCCTCCTTGATTCAGTGTGCGCTTCGCGTGAGGTTCCTGGGTCGGCAGAATCTCGACCTCGCCACCTTCCGGTGCAGCGAGAAAGAAGATCGGCGGACGACCGTCCTTCTCAAGGGTTCGTACGACGTGGAACCCGAGCGTGTCGATGTACCAATCGGCCAAGGCTTTCGTGTCTTGAGCGTAGATGCCGAAGTGCTCGAGTCTCATCTGCATCACCCCTCTACTTCGGCGAATCCGGTGACCATCATCCCCTCTGCATCGGGAAGGAGGAGAGGAATGGCATAGGATCGGCGGAGGTTCTTACCGACGAGGGGTTCCACGTTCGCGTCTTCGACGAGGAAAAACTTGCGCCCGGCCTTGAGGAACGCTTTGTGAACGGGAAACTGCGGGTCCAGCGTCTTGGCACGACCGATGTTCTCAATCCCCATCAAGTCAACACAGACACCCTTCAGATCAGAGTGCCCCACCAAGTACGTGGCCGCTTCGACTGAGAAACTCGGCTGTTTGGTGAGATAGCGCTCGGGATCTGTCTTCCGGTATGCCGAGTACCCGGTGTAGACGAAGAGGAAGTCTGCTCCTCGAAGGAGTGACTCGTGCGCGCGCAGCTCATCAACCGCGATTTCTTCCATGTCTTCCTTGGGAATCTCGAGGAGAACGGGGTGCTCGGCGATGAAATCTGCCACGCTGAATGCGCCCAGCTTGGGTCCAGCAGGATCGACGTGAAAGTTCACGTCCATGTGGGTTCCAGAATGGATGAACATGTGGACGAAGCTTGTGTTGTTGTACGAAGCCCACCGTACGGAATCCGGGGCGCCCGCAGGCTTCTCGATCATCCGGGATCGCGGGACGACCTCGGGAGGGGCAATCGGACCAGGCATCACGATTTGCTCAGGCTCTAATAGGTACGAAAACTGCACGAACATTGTGCAACCTCCCTTACAGTGTGTTCTGCACTTTCCCAGTTTCGCTGTGCTTCTTCTACACCCTCTTGTTGCGTCCGAAGGCCTCGATTGTGTCCATGACCACCCCGATGTGAGCGAGGGCGGGTCCACCTTCCATGATCACGGCGACAAAGCAGGCCTCAAGGATCTCCTGACGAGTTGCATGGAGCGCGAGGGCGGAGCGGACGTGGTAGGCGATGCACCGTTCGCATCGCTTGACAAGGGAGATGGAGACAGCGATCAGTTCTTTCTCCTTGCGGGACAGCGCGTCGGCCTTGTGAGCAACCGACGTGAAACCACGCCACGCCTTGAGGTACTCAGCCATTGGCCCAGCAGCAAGATCCTTGTTGCAGCCAGCCATTTCATCGAGGAACTGTTCCACAGATGTCACAGGGCGGGCCTCCTCAGAAGTTCACACCGACGCGCAAGCTTATAAACGTGTGATGACAGCATGACAATCTCAATCATACAGTGAACTCACGGGCTCGTCAAACGCTGATTAATCGAAGCAGGAACGCCCTTTGGCTCCGAAGGAAGGGCGGGATCTCGTACAGCTAGTTGACAAGTGTCGAGCAATCTAAGACTATTAGCACGTCAACATATCAAGCTGACATATCGAATCCCGGCCGTGCCCAAACGGGCATCGGGACAAGGAGGTGCCTCGTGCCGGACTTTGAGCAGCTAGGGCCGAAAGAGCTCGCGTCGTACATGAGCACGTCGATGATCGAGGCGGACGTTACGGAAGAGGATATCGTTGACTTCGTCGAGGCGACGAAAGGATTCGCGTTCGCGTCCCTTGCTGTCGACCTGCTCTACATCGACCTGATGAAGGAGCTCCTGGAGGGCAGCGACCGCAGGATCACGACGGTCTCCTCGTATCCCCTCGGTGGAATGACCACAGAGGTCAAGCTGAAGCAGGTCGCGTACGCACGTGACCACGGGGCCTACGACATTGATGTATCGATGAACTACCTCTGGATCAAGAGCGGACGGTTCGACAAGGCCGAAGAGGAGGTGCGGCGGATCGTTGGCGAGGCAGGGCCGCTCGCAGTCGTGATGATCCCTCAAACCGCTATCCTCACCAACGAAGAAAAGAGGCAAGCCTGCGAGGCGCTCCTCAAGGGTGGCTGCACGGCGATCAAGACATGTTCGGGATTTGGCTGGAAGACCGAAGTGGAAGATGTTCAGTACATCAAGCGCCTGTTTGGTGCCGACATCGAGATTGAGGTGTCCGGAGGCGTCCGAACACGCGACGACACCGTGTCAATGCTGACCGCGGGAGCCGCACGCCTGCACACGAGCACTCCGATGGAAGCCATCGGTGCCCGCTGATGGGTGGGAATAGAGAAGGAGTCAGGATGACCATGCAAGCCGCCGACTTCGCATCGACGATCGACCACACCTACCTGAAGATCCACCGTAGTGATGCAGAGGTGAAGCGAATCTGCTACGAAGCCGCAGCGAATCACTTCGCGTCCGTGGCTGTGTTACCCATTGCAGTTCCGCTGGCTGCCTCCATGCTCAGAGGCACCGGAGTCGAGGTGTGTACCGCTCTGGGGTTTCATCTCGGAGCGTACCCTCCGGAGTTGAAGGCATTCGAAACTGAAGATGCAGTCAAGAAGGGCGCGACAGAGCTTGATCTGGTGATGAACGTTGCGGCGGCCAAGGCCGCTCGTTGGGACCTCCTGAGGGAGGAGTTCAGACTCTTCCGAAAGGCGGCCGGCGAGCACATCGCCAAGATCATTCTCGAGACCTGTCTTCTGACGGATGACGAAAAGCGGCGTTCGTGCGAGATGGCTGTCGAGGCGGGCCTTGACTACGTCAAGACCTCTACCGGCTACAAGAAGGGGGCCACGGTTCCGGATGTGAAGCTAATGCACGATACCGTCGCGCCGGACCTGAAGGTCAAGGCATCCGGCGGGATCCGTACGCTCGATCAGGCTCTCGCGATGATCGACGCAGGTGCCAGCCGGCTGGGAACTAGCGCAGGCGTTGCATTGGTGGACGCGCTCAGAGAGCGTCTCAACTAGCCATGGCAGGTGGCGCTTCGGCGCACAGGGCACCGGATCGCGTTGCGGATACCTCCAACGCGATCCGGTGTCTTCTGTTTCGCTACGGGTTCGCGATGTCAGCGAGTACGGAGTAGGCTGTCGACGTGTGGATGAAGTCGGCTCCCGCGTCGAGCAGAGCGAGGGCTTGCTGTGTTGTTCGGATACCGCCGGACGCCTCAATTGAGATGTCCCGGCCGAATGTTCTTCGGACCAGGAGAATGTCCTCCTGCTGGCATAGTCCTCCATGCCCGTCGGTCTTGATAGCTCGCACGCCCGCATCGAGAAGCGTCTCGCAGGTTCGTAGCTTCTCCGAATGCGTGAGGACCTCGAACTGCGGAATGACAATCACGTCAATGGCTCCTCCTGCCACGTCCACCATGGCGCGAAGCTCTGCGAGAACCGCCTCGTAGTCGCCTGACTTGATCGCGCCCAGATTGAGCGTCGCGTTAATCTCCTCCGCCCGCACCCGAAGGGCGAATCGAATCTGGCTTAGCTTGGTCGCGAGCGTCATGCCGCCCAGCGGATAGGAGATTGCGGCGGTGAGGAGCATTCTTGTGCCTTGCAGGAGCTTCTTCGCTAGCTCGAGGTACGAGAGGTCGACAGCGTAGGCCGAGAATGGATACTCCCTGGCCTTGGCGATGTCCGCGCACACATCCTCCTCGGTGACGTCCACCCCGAGAATCCCGGTTTTGATGAGCCTGGCAAGCTCACTGCTGTTCAAGCTTGCCCTCCTCCCGGAGCTCTCCACCCCACTCCTGCGCGATGCAAACGCCGGAGGAGGTTCGCAGTCGCGATGCACCGGCGCGTATCAGCTCCCACGCGTCCCGAAGCGTGCGAATGTCTCCCGCCGCGCTCACCCGAACCTGCGCTCCAAGAGCGTCCCTCATGAGCCGAACATCCTCGACGGTCGCACCGGCGGCGCCGAACCCCGTCGAGGTCACGACAAAGTCGATGCCCGCGTCCACAGCCAACCTGCAGCCCAGACGCTTCTGTGCGTCGGTGAGTACGCAAGCTTCGAGCGTCGCCTTAAGGACATGATTCCGCGTAGCCTCGCGTAGCGCCTCCATCTCCCTCAACACCCACGCTCGATTGCCCGAGCAGAGGGCCCCCACGTTGGTCACGTAGTCAATCTCCGACGCCCCTTGCGCAATCGCCTCACGTGCCTCGAAGAGCTTGCCTTCGATCGTGAAGGCTCCGCTCGGGAACCCTACCGCAGCTACAAGGCGAACGTCCGATCCACGGAGGTAGCTGGCGGCCCGCTCGCAGTGCACCGGATGGACGATGACTGCACCGATTCCGAAGTGGCGCGCCTCGAGGCAGACACGGCGGATGTCAGCATAGGTTGCAGACGGTCTCAGTTCCGCATGGTCGATCGATCGAAGTAAGTTGGTCTGAGAAGCCTCTTCGCCGGTCATTCTCTTGCTCTTACCCAGCACCGCCCGAGTCTCGCGGGGTCTGTCCAGAGGATTCCTCTGGCCTTGCGGTCCTCTTGAACCGCTGGAGGAATGCGAACGTCTTGCCCCCAGAGCGTGCCGCTCGTAGGCGAAGATTGACGACCACCGCAACCAGAATCACGAGCCCCAAGACCCCCTTCTGCAAGTATGGGTTGGTACCCATGAGGACGAGGCCATTCTTGATGATCGCGAGCATGAACGACCCTATGAACGCCCCGAAGATGCTGCCCACTCCTCCGCCCAGCGCCGTGCCCCCGATGACGGTCGCCGCAATCGCCTCGAGCTCATAGCCCTCCCCTTGCACCGGAGCTACCATGCGCAAGAAGCAGAGTGAGATCAGCCCAGCCAACCCAGCGGCGAACGACGTCAACACGAAATTGGTGATCTTCACGCGGTCGGTGCTGATCCCCGAGAGGCGAGCTGCTTGGATGTTCCCGCCGGTCGCGTACACCTTGTACCCGAAGGGTGTCTTCGCGAGGAAGATCCAGCTGATGACGACAACGCCCACCAACCAGACGATCGGAACCGGGATCGCGCCGAACAGCTCCCCACTCCCGAACACACACGCGACCAGGCCTCGATCGCCGAGGACGCGCGGCCGGCGCTCGGACGCCATCAGGACGGCACTGCGAATGATCATCATCGTGCCAAGTGTGGCGATGAACGAAGGGATCTTGAGTTTGGTTACGATCACCCCATTAAGGAAGCCGACTACCGCGGACAGAACGAGAGCTAGGAGGAAACTCAGGATCATCGGGACGCCGTTTTCCATCATGACGGTCGCCATCACCGCCGACAACGCGAAGGTCGATCCGATCGATAGGTCAAACTCTCCGGAAATAATGAGAAACGTGACGGCCATGGTCATGATGCCGAGAACGGCGCTCTGGCGAAGCACGTTGGTGAGGTTGGTGGTCGTGAAAAAGGTGGTTGTGAAGAATCCGAAGAACAGCATGATCAGGATCAACGCTGCCAACACGCCCGCCTCGCGCATCACGAGGATTCGCCTCAGTAGATCTCTCATCCTTGCCTTCCCCTTCTTCCCTGACGCCCACTCCCGCACATCACGACATACTCCACCAACCCGCTTCGATTCGTGCCGACCATTTACCCGTCCCCTGCTGATTCTCCTACGTGAATCGCGACCCGTTCCCGCTCGAGCGCGTTGATCTTGCGCACGATATTCCGCACCGTCAGGTCCTCGTCCAGAAGCTCATCGATCAGCTTACCTTGACTGATAATGAGCACCCGATCGCAGACCTGGACGAGTTCTTCGAAGTCGAGCGAGACATAGATGATCGACACCCCCTGAGATGCCAGATCCAGGATGCGCTTCCGAATCTCGTTCTTCGCGCCGACATCCACCCCGCGCGTCGGCTCATCCAGCAGAAGGATCCGGGGCCCTGCGGCAAGCCAGCGCGCGAGTAAGACCTTCTGTTGATTCCCTCCGCTCAAGCTGCGCACTTCCGTGTGGATGGACGGCGTCGCGATCTGGAGGTCGCCAACGTGAGTCCTCGCAAGCTGCGAGCAACGCCGACCGTGGATCAGTCCGTAGCGCGTCAGCCGATCGATGATCACTGAGGCGATGTTCGAGCGAACGCTGTGCGCGTAGTAGAGCGCCTCGTTCCTCGACTCAGTTAGAAATCCAATCCCGTGCCGGATGGCATCGCGCGGTGCGCGGACGTTCGTGCGTTTCGAGTCGAGAGACAGTGTCCCCCTCTGCCGCCGCCGGAGGCCAAACAGCGTCTCGAGGAGTTCGGTTCGTCCGGCCCCGCGCAGACCCGCCAGTCCGAGAACCTCCCCTTCGTGCAACTTGAAAGAGATGTCCGAAAGCCCTGCCTGCTCTTGCGTCATGCAATCGACTTCAAGGACGATTTGCGAAGCGTGGTGTGCCCCTCTCTCATTGCGGACGATGTTCTCTAGCTCCTTACCAACGATCTTTTCTGTGAGGAATTCAGGATCTGTATCCCTATAGGTCCCGATGTACTCACCGTTTCGCAAGACCGTGATGCGATCGCAGATTGCGGCCACCTCGTTCAGCCGATGGCTGACAAACATGAATGTCGTGCCATGCCTCTTCAGATTTCGCATGACCTCAAAGAGGATCTGCACCTCTGCGTCGGAGAGCGAGGAGGTCGCTTCATCTAGGATCACAAGGCGCGCGTTCTCAGCAAGCGCCTTCGCGATGAGAATCAGCTGGCGCTCCGCCGGGGAGCAAAGCCCCACGTTCCGCCTGGGATCCAACTCGATCCCAAGGCGCTTGAGCAGCGCGACCGACCTTCGGTTCATCTGCCTGCGATCGAGAAGGAGACCCCGTTTCGGCGGAGATGGGTCCAGGAAGATGTTCTCGGCCACAGTTAGATTCAAGCAAATGGGAACCTCTTGGTGAACGATGCGGATGCCCTCTGATTCGGAGTCTCGCGGGCCATGGAACGTGACTGCCTGTCCGTCGAGGATAATCCTTCCCACATCCGGACGATAGACACCACCCGTCACCTTCACCAGTGTGCTCTTGCCTGCGCCGTTCTCGCCAACAAGGCCGTGGACCTCGCCCGATCGAACCTCAAAGGAAACACCTTGCAGCGCGTGGACGCCCCCGAAGGACTTCTCGATGTCTTCGTAGACGAGAACGTGGCTGTCCCTGGGCGAGCTCACTACAATGCTCCCTTCCTCAGGCTTCCAAGCAGGTACCGCCCCGCTGCTGCCTGCTTGGTGACGCCGACGTCACCAGTAGCCAGCCTGCGGCGCAGTCCCCGCATCGCTTCCCTCCGCGCTACTTCAGAACGATCTCGAAGCTCGTTGTGTGCCGCCAAATCTTGTCGCCCTTGACGACGATCGTATCCACCGCGTCCTTAATCGTTCCTCTGGACGACTCCGCGGACCAACGAAGAAGCAGCATATCCCCCTCGATCTTAAGGAAGTTCTTCGGCGATTCGACTGGCTTCATGTCCGGCATGTCGCGCATTAGCTGCTGCAGAGCACCACCGATCGCCTTCTGGCCGGTGTAGACGCCAGACATGGTGATGAGAACCGCATCCTCCGTGTAGTCGCCGATCATCTTCTCATAGTCGTTGCTCAGCACGGCCGTGTTGTGCTGCTCAAGGATCTCCATCATTGTTCGTGCCATGGAACCCTTCCTTTCCTGGAGAAGCGTAGGAAAAAGTGGGTCTTCTCCAGAGCGAAGAAGACCCACTGTCGCGTTCCAGTGATTCCTAGCGGTAGCCACCGTCTACGAGATCTTCGAGGTTGTACAGCTCCACGTCATCAGCTGTGACGATGTGACCACCGGTGTTCACTCCCGAAGGCTTGAGCCCAAGGGTCGTCCACAGATACAGCTGCATCATGGAGAGGAATCCCTCGGAGTACGGATGCTGATCCACCGTAAACGCCATGCTCCCGTTGCTCAGGCCCTGGACGACTTCCGCCGTTAGGTCGAAGCCAGCCGAGAAGACTTCACCGATAAGGTCGTTATTCTCGATGAAGGTCGCAGCCACAGGGCTCCCGGTTGTATCGACCGAGCAGAACCCGGCGGTGTCCGGATGTGCGAGATAGTAGCTCTCCACAACACCGTACGCGACTCCGCGATCGACGGTCGTGTCAAGCACGTCAATGATCACGCCTTCTGGCTCAAGGATGGTCCTCCCCGCATCCATGCGGTCCTCAAGAGAGGTCTGTCCCGGATTCTCGGTCAGGAATGCAACCCGCTTCCCAGCAGCGTTCCCTGATCCTCCCAAGAGGTCGAGGATCTTCTTCCCCCACTCGATCCCCGCAGCATAGTTGTCTTGGCCGATATAGGCTAGACCGTACTTCTCCGCCGCTTCGTCTCCCGTTGCGATAATGCTGATCGGGATTCCCGCAGCGATGTACTTCTCGATAACGACGTCAAGCGATCCGGGAACGGCGACAAATGCCGCGACCCCATCCACGCCCGACGCGAGAAGCGTCTCCAGTGTGTCCGCGACTTCCTGAATCTCGCCTCCCGGAGGGCCTAGGTGCTGAGCGTCAACACCAAGCATGGCCGCCGCATCCTTGAAGCCCTGGAAGACCGGAACCCAGAACTGTACGGACGTTGCGATCGTCACCATCGCGAACTGCATCGTGTCTCCGCCGCCTAGCGACGCCGGCTCACGACCCTCGAGAGGATTCTCGACTGCCGATACCAGGAGTCCTGCGGCTAGCAGGACCAGCAAGACACCAGCACCAACTCTACCCACGTGTCTCATGTGGCTCCTCCTTGCTTCCCTCGTTGTGCGCCCTAGCCCTCGGCCTCCCGGCGTGCGGACTCCCGCAGGCTCCAGTCAGACGGCGCATGGTCGCCGCCCCCAATACCGGGGTGGCACAAGAACGAGGTTCCCGATCTTGATGGGTGACTGGTCTCAGCTGGTCGCTTCCTGAAGAGAATGGGAACCAGTGATTCGATCTGGCTAGCAGAGAGGCGGTTCCCACTCACGTGTCTTCGCTGTGCGCTCCGTGGAGCTGCTCTCATTCGGATGTCACCTCGCCATGCTGAGGTCTCTGTGCGGGTAGCACGTCAGCCGATCAGGCTGTAAGCAGAGCTTTACGTCATTATATGCTTCTGTCTTGTCGCTGTCAAGATCTGCTTAATCCCGTTCCAGACTGAAGAAGGCGGACATTTGCTCTCACGCGCCTCGCCGTTGCCACATCCCAGCCGGCTGTCCTCTCCAAGCCACCTCAACGAGCCTCAACGCTGCTGGATCGCGGCAAGGCGGCTGCACACACCGCTGATCGCTGCAACGGCATCACGGAAGACTGGAAGAACCTGCTCGAAGTAGGCGACGGCTTCCGGGTTGGGCCTGGTGACCGAGACAGTCTCAGTGAGTGTGTCAACGATCTCAAAGCCCTTCCACAGGCCCACTCCGACACCGCCGATCATCGCGGCACCCAACGCGGCGGCCTCCTGTCCGATGTTCGTCATGACGACCTCAGCATTGAACACGTCAGCCAGCGTTTGACGCCAGATTGGGCTCTTTCCCCCACCGCCTACCAGATGCATCTGCGGAGCCTGGACGCCGAGGGACCGGAAGTGCTTGAGGATCAAGCCGAGGTCGAGGCTCACCCCTTCCATCGCGGCACGAACCAGGTTCGCCCGCGTGTTGGATGGTCCGATACCGACGTACGCGCCCTTCAGATCCGGATTGTCCTCGTGCATGCTCCCTCCACCTGCGAACGTATTGAGGAAGAGAAGCCCGTCCGAGCCAATCGGCGATTCCGCGGCAACCCGCTCCATCACGGAGAATGGATCCTCATCCGCGGCGGCGGCGGCGGCGACTTCCTGGCGGCAGATATTGTCTTGCACCCACTGGTAGGTGCTGCCAGCCGAATAGACACCCATCTGCGGGGTATACATCCCGGGCACGATGTGGCAGAAATTGGCTACCCGAACATCACCCTCCGTGAACGGCTTATCGCTTGCGACGGACATCCAGCCGGACGTACCGATGTAACTGTATACACGCCCCCCGGTGACGACGCCGGCGCCAGCTGCCGTACACGGAACATCCGCTCCACCCACAACAACGGGGATCCCAGCGGGCAGGCCGAGGTCCTTCGCAGGAGCAGGCAGCAGCTCCCCGGCGACGTGCGTCGATGCATGGACGTCAGGAAGCTTCTCACGTGGGAAGTTCGCCGCTTCCAGAAGCTCCTCCGAATACTCCCACTTGTGGATGTCATAGAGCCCGGACAGGCCGGCGTCCGACGGATCTGTCTGCTGGCTGCCGGTCATTCGGAGCACGATGTAGTCCTTGGTTCCAAGAAAGTGGTGCGTCTTCTTGAACATGTCGGGCTCGTTGTCGCGATACCACATGAGCTTGAACCCTGTATAGAACGATGGTTCGAACGCACAACCCGTCAACCGATACCAGGCGTCGAGACCGATCTTGTCGAGCACGCTCTTTGCCTGGCTCGAACTGCGAGAGTCGAACCAGACCATCGCGCTCTCTCGGAGGAGTCGGCCGTTCTTGTCAACCGGCACGTTTCCCATCCCGTGGCCGTCGAGCGAGATGACAGCGATCTCGCTTATGTCAATCCCGCTCTCGGAAAGCACCCCTCGGGTTCCGGCAACGATCGCCTTCCACCAATCTTCTGGGCGTTGCTCGGCCCAGCGGGGCCGGGGATAGATCGTCTCGTACCCGTGGAATGCTTTCGCGACAAGCGTGCCGTCTGCATCGTAGAGAACGACCTTGCTACCACCCGTTCCCATATCGTGAGCCAAGATGTATTTCTTCGCCATTCGTTCCTCCTTCTCGTCTGATGTGGACCAAACAGGGTTTCCACCTGACATCTGCAGTCACTGGGGGCCGGTCCATGGAGGCAACGGACCTAACTGGGCTCTCCGTTTGGAGGAGAAGACCTTGCGGTCCGGCTCTCCTGATCGGATGGCCTGCGGCGAAGCGCATCACGCTTTACCGTGTTCACAAGGCTGATACCCTCGCGAAATCGCGACCTGATGACCTCAACCGGAGAATCATCCTCCAGCGCGTAGGTAACCCCCGAGAGAAGGAGGATTGGGCTCAGCAGAGGAATCTCCAGCAACTCGGCAACTTCTCGCTCGACGACTTCTGATGCCTCAACCCACCGCACGGACTGCTGAAGCGGGCAGTTGTAGGTCTCCTCGAGCGTGGCATACAGGCTCCCGCGGACAAAAGGAGTCTCGCCAAGATGCGGGAACCGTGCCGCAGGAAGGAAGGAATCGCACAGACAGAGGGGATGCTCCTGCAGGACTCGCAGACGCCGAATGAACAAGAGCGGCGTCCCAGCCTCCAGGCCTAGCTGCCCTGCGATGTCACGAGGGGCTCCAAGGATCTGCCGATCTACGAGGTTGTAGGAGACAGCCTCCGGTGAAAACTGCTCAACGGGGCTCATGCTGTCGCTAAGCATTCTCAGCTGCAACCTCGGGTCTTCTTCAACGAACGTCCCTTTCCCTCGAATCCGACGAACCCATCCCTGGTTAAGGAGCTCCTGTATTGCCTTGTTGACCGTCGGCCGACTCACGCCGAAACAAGCTCCAACTGTCTCCTCCGTCGGGAACTGCTCTCCCGGCGCGATCCCTGTCTCGCGGATGAATCGTTGGAGTACCCGTGCAAGCTGAAAATACAGGGGAATCTGAGAATCATTCACAAGTTCAATCTTCGTCTGGCTGGCGTAGCTCTCAAGTGAGTTCACTACATTCTCGGCCTGTTCTAGCATTGATCCCTCCTCTGACTGGCGTAGTTTGCCAGCTTCGCCCTGTTACGTCAAGTCATCCGCTCAGAATGTTGGCATTACAACACAAACCCGCCTGCGTGTGCATCACGAACTCGACGGTTGAAATCTTGCTATCCCGTTAGCTTGACAGGCTAAGCTGACAAGTCTATCATCCGCACGTGGATCACAAGCAGCAGGCACTTGACGACTTCGCGCGGCGGAACCGCGACATGCTTTCCGATGCGGTGTCAGTTCCCCTTTACTACCAGCTCTTCCGTCTTCTGGACCGCTTCATCTTCGAATCCCATCTTTGCCCAGACGACCGCTTCCCTGCTGAGGAAGCCATTGCTGCGGCGTTCAACGTCTCGAGGCCGACGGCAAGTCGCGCGACGCGTGAACTCCTCAATCGTAGCTGGCTTCATCGTGAGCGTGGGCGCGGCACGTTCATTGCGTGCGGCCCACGCGTAGAACTAGCCCTCCTCAGCGATGAATTGAGCTTGTCTGACCAATTCCAGGATGAGAGTCGACTTGCCAGCCGACCGGTCTACTGCCGCGAAGCGGTTGCTCCGAGTGAAGTGGCCGACGTACTGAACGTAGCCGAGGGTAGCTCAGTGGTCGAGCTACGCCGACTGCGATCCATCGATGAGTGCCCCATCTTGGTGAGCGACACCTTTCTTCCCGTTGGACGTTTCCCGAAGTTCGGGAAGGAACCGCTGATCGATGGGTCGTTGCTCACAACGCTTCGAGAAAGGTACTCGGTTGTCGTTGATCGTTGCGAGCGGTGGCTCGAGGCGTTCGAACTGCTTGCCCAAGACGTCGCCGATCTACTGGAAATTCCCCTCCTTGCACCGCTTCTTCTCGTTCGCGGCGTGGCATACACGTCAGATGACGTGCCCGTAGCGTTCATGAGGTCCTATGTGCGTGAGGGAATCTCCTTCCAGGCCACTGCGCGACCCCATCTTGAGCCCACCCCGCGGACAGCGAGGACATTGTCCGAGACAGTGGAATACGATGAAGGGCGACCCAAGTGAGCCGTGACATCGTGTTGGCACATGACTTCGGCACCACCGGCAACAAGGCCACCTTGTTCGCGCCCAATGGCAAACTACTTGCCAGTCACTACCTTGCCTATCAAACGGAATACCCGAACCCCGGTTGGGCTGAGCAAGATCCAGATGAGTGGAAGCGAGCATTCATCTGCTCGACCAAGGCGGTGCTTTCCCAAGCTGGGATCCGGGCGGTGGATCTTGCCGCTGTCTCGTTCAGCGCGCACATGCTCGGATGCATTCCTGTGGCTGAGGACGGGCGGGTTCTACGCAAGAGGATCCTCCTCTGGGCCGACCATCGGAGCGTGAAGCAAGCGGAGACCATCCGAGAGCGGATCGGCTGGGAAGCGTTCTATCGTCGAACCGGCGGTGGGCTGGAACTCGCTCTCTATCCGGCGGCCAAACTTCTTTGGCTCAAGGACAATGAACCCGACGTCTATCGTCGGGCACACCTGTTCCTTGGGACGAAGGATCTACTTGTTCACTGGCTCACCGGACGTTTCGTCACCGACTATTCGGACGCTTCGAACACTGGCCTACTGGACGTGACGGAACGTCGCTGGGCCGAAGACCTCATCGACGAGCTCGGTCTGGACCTCGGTAAGTTGCCGGAAGAGGTCCTTCCGAGCGTCGAGATCGTCGGGCACGTGACGCGTGAAGCTGCCGAACGAACGGGGCTGGCAGAGGGTACGCCGGTCGTTCTCGGCGGGGGAGATGTCCCGTGTGCTGCGGTCGGCGCGGGCGTTGTCGCCGAGGGAACTGCCTACAACTACATCGGTTCGGCGTCATGGGTTGCGGTTGCAGGCTTGAAAGGCGTCTTCGATCCAGAGATGCGGCCGTTCAATCTCTGTCATCTGGTTCCCGACATGTACGTCAGTCAGCTGGCCACGTACTCGGCTGGTGTCGTTCACCAGTGGTTCAAGGATCAGATGTGCGTCTCCGAAGTGCGTGATGCTCAGGCCACCGGGACCAGCCCGTTCGATGTGATGGACAAGGAAGCCGCCGGCGCTCCTGCCGGCGCGAATGGCCTCCTGTTCCTTCCGCACATGCGAGGAGGCGGGGCGCCGTTTCACGATCTTGGTACGCGTGGCGCACTCCTCGGACTGGAGCTTGGCCACACGCGCAGCGATGTCCTACGCGCAGTACTCGAAGGGATCAGCCTCAACATCGGTCTTCTCTGCAGCGCACTGGAACGGGGCACCCGAAGACCCTTCGACGAGCTGCGTGTGATCGGCGGCGGCGCGAAGAGCCGTACATGGATGGAGATCCTAGCGAGCGCCATCGGCAAGCCGGTTGTAACACTGGCCGCCTCGCAGGAGGCGAACTGCCGCGGAGCTGCGATGACGGGATTCGTGGCGCTGGGACGGCACTCCGACTTCCGCCAAGCCGCTGCCGAGATGATCGAAGTCGAAGAGCGAGTCGCCCCAGATCCTGTAGCCTCCGGCCTCTATGAGGAGATGTCGGAGACCTTTCGCAGGGCCTACGAACAGGTCTCACCAATCCATCAGGCGCTCGCGCATCAAGCGTCATGAGAACACATCGATCACAGGTTGTTCTCGCAAGTCAGTGAATCGGGGAGGTGGTGTAATCGGGAAGGATACTGCAGAGAGGCGACAGGCAGCTGAATGGGAGAACGCGATTGACATCAGGAGGTGTAGTAATGCATTGGAAGAGATTCACGATCGCTCTTGCTTTGGGATTGGTCGCTCTGCTTCCACTGGCCGCGTGGGCGGCGGATCGTACGATCGGCGTCGGCGCGCAGGGGCTCTCAAGTCCGTGTCCAACCCGGATGGCCAACCAGTGGCGCGTCGTCTGTGAGGAGAAGGGATGGGACATTCTGAGCGTCGACGGCGGCGGTGATATGCAGAAGGTCATCGACGCTGCGCTCACGTGGGTTCAGATGGGCGTGGACGCCATCCACATCTTCTTCCCTCCGGCTGCGTCGTTGGGCGAGCTCGCGGAGGCGTGCGCCCTGGCGGGCATTCCGCTGATCACGACCGGCTACGGCTGTGCTCAAGGCCAGACGTTTGACGTCGGAATGAGCGACTTCGAGGGCGGCGTCAAGATGACGCAGTGGCTGTTCGATTCGCTCGGGCGCAAGGGTGAGATCGCGGTGCTTCACTGGGATCAGGTTCCGTGCCCGCGGCAGCGATACGGCATGCTCGAAGCGATGCTCCCTGAGTTCCCCGAGATCAACGTGGCGACCAGCCACGTCGCCCAATTCCCAGGCGCCGGGGAAAGCTGCCGTGCGGCGATGGAGAACATGCTTCTCGCGCATCCAGAGATCGATGGCGTGTGGGGAGCCTGGGATGAGCTCACGATGGGCGGCGTCCAGGCGATCGAGGCGGCGGGACGCGACGACATCATCTGCGTCGGCATCGACGGCAACCTGTCGACCTTTGATGCGATCCGGAGCGGCGGGCCGTTCAAGATGACGATCGCCCCCGACTGGGAAGGCGGTGTCGCGATCGCGCTGGCGGAGCTGGAAGCGAGACTGTGGCAGGGGCAGCCAGCTCTGCAACAGCAGTTTTACATTGAGATCCCGATCGTTACCGCGGCTAACTGCCCGCCGGAGGGCTGGTACTACAGTGAGTGGGTCGCAGCCGGCATGCCGGAAGAGGCTAAGTAGCAGAGGCGACTGAGGGTGGCGGAGGCTTCTAGCCGATGTAGCGGAAGCCTCCGCCTTGGTTTCGATCGCACGAGGAGGGCATTCTCTTCTCATGAGCGACGACGGCGACACAGCGCTTCGCCTGAAGATGCGGGGAATCACGAAAGCCTTCCCCGGGACCGTGGCCTGCGAGGAGATCGATTTCGATCTGCGCCGCGGAGAGATCCACGCCCTCGTGGGGCAGAACGGTGCGGGAAAGTCTACACTCATCAAGGTTCTCGCCGGGATCCACGCTCGCGATGCGGGCCAGATCTTCATCGATGGATCACCGGTGGACCACCTGACACCTCGCCTCGCTCACGACCTCGGGATGCGTTTCATCCACCAGGAACTGAACTTGATCGCGCAGTTCAACGTGGCTGAGAACATCGTGCTGGGAGACCCCTACCCACTGCGGCGTGCGACCCGTCTGATCGCGTGGAAGCGGCTCAACCGACACGCCGGCAAGATCCTCGACAACCTCGGGATCTCCATCGATCCGCGAAGATCGGTGCAGTCGCTGAGCGTTGCCGAACAGTGGATGGTTGCCATCGCGCGGGCCCTTTACACGCAGGGTCAGATCCTGGTGATGGATGAGCCAACGTCGTCGCTCACACGCGAGGACGTACGCGAGCTGTTCGATCTTGTGCGCTCGCTTACTGCACGTGGCACTTCCGTAGTCTACATCTCCCATCGACTGGAGGAGATCTTCGAGCTCGCAGAGCGCGTCACGGTTCTCAAGGATGGTCGCAAGGTCACAACAGCCAACGTTGCTGCGCTCAGCCTGAGCGCATTGGTCCGGCTGATGGTCGGAGGCCAGCCTCAAGAACTCTACCCGACCATCCGCGAAGACCGGCAGCTGGGTGAGATTGCGCTCGAAGTCAGCAATCTCACGAGCGCCGATGGACGCCTCACGGATCTCTCGCTCCGAGTCCGAGATCGGGAGGTCCTAGGCATGACAGGTCTCCTCGGTGCCGGGCACAATGAGTTCGCAGATCTTCTCTTTGGCATCGGATCCCTGGTCTCAGGGACGCTCGTCTTGGATGGACGGACGTACAGACCGTCATCCGCCCGACGAGCGATCAGGCGTGGGGTGGCCCTGGTACCTGCCGAGCGACGAAGCCAAGGCGTCGTTGGCGACATGAGACTGTGGGAGAACATCATCCTCGCCCACCTCCGCCGTTTCCTCCTCGACCCGGTTACGCGCATCATCCATCGCGGACGAGCTCGGAGGGCAGCGATCGAGCAGATGCAGGCGCTTCAGATCGTGGCGACCGGTCCCGAGCAGGAGGTTCAGTATCTGAGCGGCGGGAACCAGCAGAAGGCCGTCCTCGCCAAGTGGCTTCTGCGGAGGCCGCGGCTGCTGGTCTTGAGCGAGCCAACACGGGGGATCGACGTCTCCGCCAAGGCCGAGATCTATGGACTCGTGCGGCGCCTCGCAGATGGCGGCAGCACGATTCTGTTCGTCTCCACCGAAGTCGAGGAATTGGCGGGCGTATGCGATCGTGTTGTCGTTCTGCGTCGCGGGCACATCTCCGCCGACCTCGCGCGAGCTGAGCTGTCTCCCCAACGAATCATGGAAGCTTGCTACGGAGAGTGAGTTGACGATGGGGCGAACAGCTCTGGATCGATCGATGAAGCACCGACTAGAACGGATCGCCCTAGGAACGGGCCGATTCGGTACGGTGATCGGCCTGCTGATCCTCGTCGCTGTGTTTGCGGTGCTGAAGCCGAACGTCTTTCCAACCGCCCGGAATTTCCTGAACATTCTCAATCAGATCTCACTCCTCGGAATCTGCTCCGCAGGCCTGACGGTCTGTCTGGTAGTGGGCGAGTTCGATCTCTCCATCGGTGCCGTGGCAACGCTCGGCGCTGTGCTTACGGCGGGGTGGCTTCCTCACATGCATCCCATCCTTGCGGTGCTTGCCGTTCTTGCCGTCTGTCTAGTAATCGGGCTCATCAGCGGCGTGATCATCACGACCCTACGCGTCTCTTCCTTCATGACCACACTCGGGATGATGACCATGCTGACCGGATTTAGCTACTGGTACACGAGCGGAAGCGGGTCGATCCTGTACAGCGGGATTCCGAAGGGCTTCCTGCAGATCGGAAGAGGGGCCTTCCTAAGCATTCCCTATCTAGTGTTCGTCATGGCCGCCGTCCTGGTCACTCTCCACGTTCTTCTGAGTCACACGACCACCGGTCGGCGAATGTACGCCGGCGGTGGTAGTCCCGACGCTTCCCGATTCGCCGGCATCCCTCTCAGGCGCCTCAAGCTCTTTGGGTTCATGTTATCTGGAACCCTCGCGGGGCTAACGGGCGTCCTGCTCGTGGCACGGCTGGGTCTTGCAGAGCCCACGATCGGGGATCGTTTCCTTTTCGATGCGTTCACTGTCGTGTTTCTCGGCGCGGCGTCGATTCGCGTCGGACAATTCCACATCGTTGGTACGCTGATTGGAGCGCTGATCCTGGGCACCATTTTCAACGGCTTCACGTTACTGGATGTCCCATACCATCTTCAGTTGGTCGTTCAGGGTGCCATCCTGATCACCGCGGTGACCTCGGCAGGTCTCTGGCAAGGCCTGCTCCAGTCGGTAAGGCTGCGAGCAGCGCGGCATGAGCCACAGCATGCGGGGAGCGGTCGAGATGTCGAGTAGACCGTCGACTCCGTCAGCACGAGCCGGGTGGGCAAGGGCGATCGGAGTTCTGCCGAAACTTCGCCGATACGGAATCATCGTCTCCCTCGTGCTTCTGTTCGCTTGCTTCTCCCTGATGAGCCCCGCGATCTTCCCCACCGTGGGAAACCTGGTGTCCATCCTGAAGCAAGTCTCCCTCCTTGGGATCATGTCTGCAGGTCTCACTGTCTGCTTGGTGCTCGGTGACTTCGACCTCTCCGTGGCCGCCGTGGCCACATGGAGCGGCGTCATGGTTGCTGCGCTCCTTCCTCAGATGAGCATGTGGGCAGCAATCCCGCTCGTGATCTCGATGGGGGCGGGAACAGGACTCGTGAACGGCTTCTTCTCCGCCGTTGTCGGCATCTCGCCGTTCATCGTCACGTTGGCAACGCAAACGATGCTGCGTGGACTCACGCTCTGGTACACCGGCGGGTACTCGCTCTACTCGGGCATCCCTGCGGCGTTTATTCGAATTGGCAGGGGAACGTATCTCGGCGTGCCGTATCTCGTCTACATCATGCTGCTCGTGTTCATCTTGATCTACGTTGCAGCAAATCACATGGCCTTCGGCAAACGCCTGTACGCCGTTGGGGGCAATCCCACCGCCTCGCGGTACTCAGGAATCCGCGTTGTCCGCGTCCATCTTCTCGGATTCGTCATCTCCGGTGTGCTGGCTGCTTTGACTGGCGTGTTGCTCGCCGCGAGGCTCTCTTCGGGGCAGCCGCGAGCCGGCGAAGGCCTCCTGCTCAGCGCCTTTGCGGCGTGTTTTCTGGGAGCGACAGCCTTTCGCGTAGGACGATTCAACATCCTCGGAACCTTCGTCGGTGTGCTCTTCATCGGCACCCTCAACAACGGCCTCGTCATCCTCGGTGTGCCGTTCTATCTGCAGTACGTGATCCAAGGAGCCATCCTCGTCATCGCCATTGCGGCCTCCGGACTCGCCCGCTCCGGTTTTCGCGGGAAGGTGCGTCAGTCGGAGAGAGAGGAACGTTGAGGACATGCGAGAGAGGCGTGACGCAAGCAAGGTTCGCGGAATCCGCCGAGGCCTAAACTAGAGCGCGTACCTTCTAGTAGGTAACCCATGTGCACTCCGGGGCTGGCTGTCGACACAGGGCTGGCCTTGAAGGAGCGGATTGATGAGCTCCGGCGGTGACCTGGTGTTGTGGAAGCGCGCCTCCTTTGCCGGCACTGAAGTACGCTGCCGGCGAAGAAGAAGCAGCTAGGCCCGCAAGGAGGCGCACAATGCAGTGTGTCGCGTTCGATTCACACAAGCAGTACACGTGGGCGCTCGTCGAGGATGAGAAGGGGAAGATCCTGCGAGATGGAAAGATTCCGCACACGAGCGTTCAAGATCTGGCGACCTCGCTTCTTCCTACAGCAACCTTGACAGGAGCCCGGGGGGACTGGATGTGGAACGCGTTCGTTGGCGTCATCTAGCCGGGATACCAGACGATACGCGGATCGTCTGGGTCCCGTTCGTATCTCCAGGATAGCTCGACCAGCTTCCTCATGTCGTACTCGGGGCGCCAGTCGAGGAGGAACTTGGCCTTCGAGTTGTCCAGCCAAGTCGAGAAGTACGGCGAGCACACACACGTAGTGGGCAATCCTCGGCTTTCAGCCAGGTACCGCCCGAGTTCGCCGTAATCCACTGGTTCGTCCATGCAGACATTGAAGGTCTGCCGGTGAGCGTTTGGGTGGTCGATTGCTGCGAGGATCGCGCCAACAAGATCGTCTACATGCACGAAGTTGCGTTTCACTGGGCGTCCTTTGGGATCGAGGAGTATGGGGATTGTCTGGGTTCGCAGGAACTCGTTCGCCTGCTTCTCCTCGACCATTTCACGCCACCGCGGGCCACCGAAAGGATCTCTGCCGAAAGACAGGTGGTGCTTGAGATCGTCTTTCTCCATGATCCATGGCGCCCGTAGGCAGCAGCCGTTGAGGTCGTACTGGATGCCATATTGCTCCAACATGACCTCTTCCAGCACCTTGGAGAGGGCGTAACCACCTGGGTAGGCAGTGTGTTCTTGCTGCTCCGTAACCGGAACGGGATGCGGGTAGTAGAAGTGGCCAACACCGGCATCCCCGCCGATCAAGATCAGCTGCTTGAACGTCTGGCTGCTCCGACAGGTTTCGAGCAGCCAGAAGAGTCCCTTGATGGCGACGTCCATGATCAGGGCGGGGGTCTCCTTGCACGTGGCAAGATGCACGACGTGTGTGACATCCTTCATGATGGCTTGAACGGTGCCAAGGTCCGCGATCGAACCGCGGACGATCTCCAGTCGTTCATTCGGCTCGAGGACTCGGTGGTGGCATAATGCGCGTACCTCGAACGAGTCATGCATCGGATCGGACAGCACACGTTTGACCAGAGTCCGCCCGACCTTGCCTGTCGCGCCCGTAACTAGAATCCTCTTGGCCTTGGGCATTCAACCTCTCCCTTCTGGATGTGAGCCAGTGTACCTACGACCGTCGGTTCCGTCTGGCGAAGTCGACACGAACGGCCTCGTTATCCGGAGCGTGACAAGAAGGCGAAGCGAAGAATCGCAGGAACAGGCGGGAGTCTGGAGCCTGGGGACTGAATGTGGAACTCAGACACTGGCCGCAGCATGGTGATGGGGTTCACCGCAAGCGGTTGCTCTCCCGCCTGAGACGATGAAGCACAATGGTTCCGTCCTTGATTACAAGCTGAATCTCACGAGACGCTGCAATGTCAGTGCTTGGGTCGCCTGCGACTGCTATGAGATCCGCGAGCTTGCCGGGCTCGATCGCTCCAAGATCATCTGCTCTCTTGATCACGCAGGCGGCATTCGTCGTTCCGGTTGCGATGGCCTCCGGCGGGGAGAGTCCGGATTCTACGAGCAGCTCCAGCTCCCGATGAACTGCCTTGCCGATCACGACGCCAGGTGCACCAGCATCGGTGCCTAGAGCAATGCCCACACCCGCTTCATGCATCTCAGCCACCCAGCGCATTGCGTGGCTCAATGCATCGGGGTACACCCTCTTCATGGCCCATGCCGCGGTGAGTGTCGGCACGAAGAATGTCCCCCGGTTCCGCATTGCGACAATCAGCTCAGCTGGGCACTGAGCAGAACTCGCTCCGGGAAGGACGCCGTGCTCGATGCTATCCGCGCCGGCGGCGACTGCCTCGATGGCATCCTCCGGCTTCCCGACGTGCACCATAACTGGCAGCCCTTGGTGATGGGCCTCATCGACGAGCGCTTGCAGGAGATGTTGCTCAAGCATGGGCACGGGATGCTCAAGATCGAACGGGTTAGCATCCCCATACACCGCTTTGATGTGATCCACGCCATCCAATGCAAGAGATTGCACTTCTGCACGGGCGGCATCCACGTCGTCCAGTTGACGGGTGGCATGCTCCACGACATAGCGGTTGGCTTTGTAGATGGTGCCTGCTGGATGACCTCCTGGGGCTGTGAAGATTGGACCCGCGGCAACGATACGCGGGCCGACAAGCTTGCCTGCGTTGATTCGGTCCCGGAGGCGAAGGATCTGTGGGTGGTTGTCTCCGGCGCTCCGCACAGTTGTGACACCGTTCTCAAGGGCGAGCGCGCGGCGCTTCCTGAAGCCCCGCGTGTAGTCGAGGAAGAACGGGAGGGTTGACCAATACGTGAATTGCCAATCTGGATCTTCAACAACGAACCCACCGAAGTGGACGTGGACATCGATCAACCCAGGCAGCACGGTCAGGCCACGAACGTCGAGCACCTGCGCATCGCTAGGGTAGTTCGCGTCAGACCCAGCAGCAATGACACGGGAACCATCTAAAACGATCGTTGCGTCGTCTACGGGCGATCCCCCTGTGCCATCAACCAGCCGCGCATTGGTGAGAACAAGCATGATCTCTCTCCTTGAGGAGAGAGTAGCAGGAGACAGCCGGTGGGATGAAGCGGCGGCAAGACGTGAAACATGATCAGTCAAGCGAGCGGACATCGATTCGGGAATTTGGATCAGGCGGGAAAGTCGCGCGGGCCCCAAGCGTAGAAGATCGTTTCAGGAAACGCAACAATACGGACGTTGTGGAGCTTGGGGACTGAATGGAGAACGCATTCGTGCACCGCATCTTGGCGGGCAGGCTCGCGAATGGAGTTTCCACGATCGCCATCGGGCTGGATTCAGTGGTGAAGGCCACCTGGGTTCTTGACCAGATCGCGATGTCTCTTGGAATTTGGCAGAGGCTTGCCGATACTGGGAGCGTGCGCAACGAACTGCGTTCGCGGTATCGGGGAAAGGAACACAATGCGTAAGAAGCTTCTACTCATCGGACTGGTTGCGTTGGCTCTGGCGCTAGTTAGCGGCTGCGACGTGTTCGATCACTTGATCGATTCCATTACCGGAACCGGGCCTGGCGGCGGAACCGTCACGCCCGAAGAGCCGATCAGCGGACGAATGAAGTTCAAGCTGGATGCGACCATATGGCGGGACGACAGATATACGGCGGTGACGTCCTATGAGGGCAGTGTCGGAAC
>Ga0272441_10003981_pt1 | contig 27411 bp, 22 predicted proteins | sample SSMProp6N_FD_193582 | JGI IMG/M metagenome (GOLD analysis project Ga0272441, IMG submission 193582) | Marine sediment archaeal communities from Little Sippewissett salt marsh, Falmouth, MA, United States - SSM-Prop-6N | ecosystem: Environmental > Aquatic > Marine > Wetlands > Sediment ... | reverse complement strand
TGCCGTCCAGAAACAAAACCGCGACGTCTACAGATATATGCGCGCCCAGTCCGAAATGGAGCACCGGATCATCCTGCGCGGAAAAACCGTTCGCGCTGCGTGTCTCGCGGAAACCCAGAATTGTCCCGCCCATCTGCCCCTCCGGATACACCGTCACCTTGGCGCCGAAAGCCCCGGCCTGACCGTTTGGCGCAATCGGATTGACCTTGATCCAGTAATTGTTGTTCGCCAGATTGTTGATAATCAGCCGGCTCCTGGTCTCCTTGTCACCAATCACAAAATCCACGTCCCCGTCACTGTCCACATCCGAAAACGCCACGCTTCTCGGATCGATGATGGACGGATAGCCATAGGGTATGGTCGGCCCTTCCTCAAACACGCCCGTGCCGTCATTCAGATAGCAGCGCAGATAGCCGGCGAACACCAGATCCAGATCCATGTCATTGTCCAGATCCGCGAATCCACCCATAAAACCGTTGATATTCTGCCATGCCTGTCCTGAACAGGTAAACGTGCTGTCCCCGTTGTTAAAGTAGAGATACGCCTCATTGGGCGGCCCTTCGGACACCAGCAGCATGTCCAGGTCGCCATCATTGTCCACGTCCCCCATGGTAATGCCTTCGCCCCCCTGATGGGTAATGCCGATCGAAGATGGTGTAACCAGCGTAAAATAACCGGTGCCGTCATTGCGGAGAATATTCAGATCGCCTGACCGGTTCCCGGCAATAATATCAATGTCGCCGTCTCCGTCATAATCCGTATCCGTGCCCCCCTGACCCGCGGGCGCGTCGTACAGGTCGCCGCACTGCACATCGGTCAGCTCGGTAAAATTAAAATTGCCGTCGTTTCTGTAAACTTCATTGGGCCGGCCCGTTTCACTGTCACTGGACCCGGCATAGCCCGAAATGGTGAAAATATCCAGGTCCCCGTCTCTTTCCATATCAAAGGCCAGGACGCCGCGTGTGGTCTTCAGTGTCTGCTCCATGGCCACGGGTGTCTGTTCAATGAAATACCCGGAGCCGTTGTTTTCATAGATATTGTTGTGATCCGGTGTGATGGACGGACGCACAATGGTGGTGCCGTTGACCAGATCATAATCCCCGTCATTGTCCAGATCGGCAAAACAGGCCCCCTGGGAGCCGCCGTCATAATCATTGACCGTGCGTGCAGCGCCTTCCTCGATAAAAGCCCCGCCCGTGTTTCTGAAAAACAAATCGGACAGATCCGATTTGTAGTAAATGGTGACATAAAGATCTGCCCGGCCGTCTCCGGTCGCGTCGGCGAAAGCCGTTCCGTGCGGACCCTGACCCGTGCTGCCCAGTCTGGTCACAGTGGAATCCGCAAAGGAGAGAGCCGAAGGCTCGGGCTCCGGGTCCTCCCACATCTCCCGCTCCGCTTCGGTCAGCCCCCTCTGGAAGACGAACTGAATTGCATCCGCAATTACGATGCCGTTGGCCTGATTGCTGATGCCCACGCTGCCGACTGTTCCCTTGATAAAGGGAAACGTGCCCATGGCGTTCCACTGCCCGTAATTCTGATTTTGTACAATAGTGACCGCAGAATCCAGACCATTGGCATAGGTAATGGTCGCCGGTACAATGGACGCGTTCGGGAAATCGCCCGGATCATTGCCCCGGTACCCGTGCCATTCCTGAACCTCATACCAGCCGGACAAACCGATGGTCGGCACATACAGGGCCGTATTGGCGCCTGTCCCGGACGGGGACCAGGCGAAACCGTCGGGCTGAAACGGACCGTAATTGCGCGCATTATAACAGGCATAGTACTGTTCACCGTCTGAAGAAAGATACCAGGTTCCTGCGGTTTGTATGGGATCGGTACCGGGCGAGGTCTGATTGTTGACATGGTTGTCCACAACAATGGGTGTGACCAGCGTATCCGGAGTCCGGAACAGCATGGCCCCGTCTCCGAAAACCTCGGGATCGGCCCAGTTTGCCATGGCCGTACTGCCCCACAGGACGAGCGGATTGCTGTCCGTAACCGCTTCACCGTTGTTGAAATCCGGATCCTGACCTCCTGCGAACCGGTAATAATCCGAAGGCGCGGAGGGATCAAGCGCCTGCAGTTCTGAGGCATAGACAATCTGCTCCAGACCGGTCGCGTTCACCACGCTCACACCATAGTCAAAAAAACGCACCCAAACACCGTTCGCATTGGGCGTGGATGCCAGGGGTTTGTTGCTCAGCTTGATCATGTCGGTTACGGGATAGCCCAGCTTGCCCTTGGCTTCAAATTCATCGTAAATATGAATATTGCCGTGATGCCCGATCTGATTCCCTTCATCCACATAAAAGAAGGCGGACATCAGAAGACAGCTGCTCAGTCCGAAACGCACCCATTGGTAATTGTTTTTATAGGGTGTGACCGGAAAAGCGGACTGCACCTGCGAAAAGGCACAGTCAAACAGCATGATTTTTGGTGTCTTGGTCGGCGTGGCATCATCCGTATAGATTTTACGCCACCGGCCCCATGGCCCGTTGTAAATGGTCCAGTCCTCAAAGCAGGCACCGTGTATATAGGGCCACACGTTCCAGTCTGTACCGATCTGAACCACCACATATTTCATGTCCGGAATCAGATATTCCCGGTCGTGAAAATCCATAATGCCGCGCTGCCACAGAACGCGAATGCTGTCCACACCGATCTCTTCAATATCCTTGACACCATTGTTGTTCACATCCCCGTAGTACTTGGCCGTGTATCCGGGCCCGCCCCACCACCAGTCGTGGAACACGCCGTCATACAGATCCGTGTCAATTCTCTGTTCCACATCCAGAAGCGCGTGATCAATAAATTTTTTGGGACCGTAGCCGTCTCCCAGATCCACATCGGGACACAGCTCCGTAATATTCATGAGCCAGGTACCGGCCCACAGCAAAATGCGGTTGCCTTCCCAGTCATGATAATACCATTCCTCCGGCATCTCCCCCATATCATAGGCAATCAGGGAACCGCTGGTCCCCAGAAGGATGACATCCGGATTGCTGTCGCGGTAGCGAGTGGCCATGCTGGTTGTCGGCGGAAAGGCGATCACATCGAAATCCTTCAGGATATCCACACTGGCGTAGCTGCGGCCGCTGAATGTAAAAATACCCAGTCTCGGATAAGGCGGATTGAAATCCTGTGCACCGGCAAAGGCCAGCATGCCTGTCATTAAATATGTCAAAATTGTCAATTTCATTTCATTTCTTTCATATCGATATATTTTATAATAATCCAGCAAATCTTTTGCCACAAAATATACTGAAAAAAAGGCATCTGACTGCAGACAAAATAATTAGCATTACCTCCTTTATATATAAGGGTTTACCCTTGTGTTAAAATTTAATCACCAGCAATTTAACTACAATCACCCTATAGTGCTGCTTGTATGATCTGCCTTACAAGGTGCTTAATTTTCATACGGTTTCTTTCCTATATAATTGATGGTGATGGGTGGAGTCTCCGGCGTTCGAGAAATCGGCGCCCGGAAATGTGAACGAGGGAACGCCCGTTTAGGAAAGTGATGTCTGACCCCGCTTCAATATTAAAAATATAATAAGTGAAGCGGGGGAGTTTACTTGACTGGGCGTGACTGAGTGAACATTTCAGACGATTTCTCGCAGCCGGGGTTTTTTCTTCAAACAGTAAAAAATACAATAACTTGATGCCGCGCAGGCGGCGAGCGCCATCCCGATTCTATATTTATATATTATAAATTGAGTCGGGATGGCAAAAATATTAATGAAAATTTATTACTGAATGCACTGGTTTAACCTGTTCATCGAACCATTCCGATTCCATAATTTTTATATATGATTAAGTCGGGATGGTTTTTGCTGATAATAAAAAAAATCCCCGATAGGTCACGGGGGATGCAGTCCAAACTGGTCATTTTGTCTGATTGATATGACCGGAAACCGGTCTATTTGTCGTCTTTAAAACAGAGATCCACAGCCTTTTTTAATGTGGCTGCTCCATCGAGTTTTATTACGGCTTTTTTGCGGAATGATTTTAAACTGACATCGGGCAGAATCAACCGGTCGAATCCGAGACGCTCCACTTCGGCAATACGCTTCTCTATCTGTGAAATGCCCCGCACCTCGCCAGTCAGACCCACTTCGCCGATCACAGCGGTCTGACCGTGAACCGGCTGATCCTTGAGACTGGAAACAAGGGCAATGGCCACGGCCAGATCCACACCCGGTTCATTCAAACGGATACCGCCTGCGGCATTCACAAACACATCCTGATTGCCGAAACGAAGACCCAGCCTTTTTTCCAGAACAGCCAGCAAAATAGACAGCCTTCTGTGATCAATGCCTGTGCTTGTGCGCTGGGGAATACCGTAGCTGGTTGGCGACACCAGCGCCTGAACTTCCACCATGAGGGGACGGCTTCCCTCCAGGTTAACGGTTACAACCGTACCGGGTGTGCCTTCATGACGCTGCGAAAGCAGATGGGCCGAAGGATTCCGGACCTCCATCACGCCATGATCCGTCATTTCAAAAATCCCCACCTCATTGGTGGAACCGAAACGGTTCTTGGCAGAACGCAGCAGCCGGTAAAAATGCTGATCATCCCCTTCCAAAAGAAGCAGGCAGTCAACCATATGTTCCAGAACGCGTGGACCGGCCAGATGGCCGTCCTTGGTTACATGACCGATTAAAAACATGGGGGTATGCAGGGCCTTGGCTGCCTGTGTCAGGCGATGGCCGCTGAAGCGTACCTGACTGACATTGCCGGGCAGACTTTCCAGCTCTGATGCATAAACTGTCTGAATGGAATCCACAATGGTCAGATCCGGCTTCATGTCGTTCAGCATGGATTCAATGGATTCCACATGGGTTTCAGCTGCAAGGAGAAAATGCTCAGACTGGACCTTGAGCCGGTCCGCCCTGAGCTTGATTTGCTGAACCGATTCTTCACCGGATACATACAGAACGGTTTTCCCTGTTCCGGCCAGAGCGGCGCCGATCTGAAGCAGGAGCGTGGATTTACCGATACCGGGCGCGCCGCCGATCAGGTTGACCGAACCGGCCACAATGCCTCCGCCCAGAACCCTGTCAAATTCTTTAATACCGGTTTTAAGACGCTGCCGGTTCTCTCCGGAAATCCCGGAAATCGGCTGCGGTTTGGCAGATGAAACCGTTTTTGCCGTGCCCCGGTTTTTCGATGGGATTACGCTTTCCTCAACAAAAGTGTTCCATGCATCACATTCCGGGCACTTGCCCATCCATCCCGGCGCCTCGTAACCGCATGACTGACAGGTGTATTTGGTTCGTGTTTTTTTCATTTTCTCTTCTTCGACGGGGACGAAGCGGACAAATCGGCCCGCCCTTCTCTGAACTGCTCGATAATTGGATCCCTGCTTTTCTGAAATGCTTTGGCCGAACCCGTAAATACAATGCGTCCGTTGGAAATCATGGCCATATAATCTCCCACCTTGAACGCGCTCTCCATATCATGTGTAACCACAATGGACGTGATGTTCAGGCGGCGGTTGGTTTCAATAATCAGGTCATTGATATTGTCCGCCATAATAGGATCCAGCCCGGTTGTGGGTTCATCAAACAACACGTACTGCGGGTCCATGATCAGCGCGCGGGCAAGCCCCACCCGTTTTTTCATCCCCCCGGACAGCTCAGCCGGCTGCTTCAGATCCGTATCCGCCAGGCCCACAAGTTCCAGGCTCTTTTTAATGCGGGACTGTATTTCTTCCTCGGGCAGTTCCGTATGTTCACGCAGGGCCAGACCGATATTTTCATTGACGGTCATGGAATCAAAAAGCGCGGCCCCCTGAAACAGCATGCCGAATTTTTTCCGTACACGGAAAAGATCCTTGCGACCCATTTGAGTGATATCCTCATCATCCACCAGGATATGCCCCTGATCCGGTTTCAGCAGACCCATAATCAGCTTCAGAAGCACGGATTTCCCGCATCCGCTGCATCCGACCACCACCGAGGTTTTTCCTGCCGGGATTTCCAGATCCATGCCTTTCAGCACGCGTTTACCGTCAAATGACATATGTAGATTCTGAATTTTTATCATAATTAAAAAAGTATGGTTGCCAGAATATAATCACCAACCAGAATAAAGGCCGATGAAAAAACAAAGGCCTGAATAGTGGCCCGTCCCACACCAACCGCGCCTCCGCGTGTATGAAATCCGATGGAACAGCCGATCAGGGCCGTACCCCCGCCGAATACAAACGCCTTGATCAGACCCGACCAGACATTGTAGGCCAGAAAATACTTTTTTGCGCTGCTGAAAAATGTCTCCGGTGAAATATGCAGCATAAAAGAAGCAACCAGGAAGGCGCCCAGATGAGCTACAAAATCGGAATAAATCACAAGAATCGGCATCATGGTCCATCCGGCCGTCACACGCGGCGCGGCCAGATACTGCACAGGATCAATTGCCAGGGATTCGAATGCATCGATCTGTTCAGTAACCCGCATGGTGCCGATTTCAGCTGCGATACTGGCCCCCACACGTCCGGCCACCACAATACCGGCCAGTACCGGGGACAATTCAATTAAAATAGCCGCACTGACTGCCGCACCCAGAAAATCCAGAGACATGGCTCCGGGAATCACGCCCTGAAACTGATAAGCAGCCTGCCAGGATGCCACAGCACCTGTAAAAATACTGACGACAGTAACCAGGGGCAGTGAATTCACACCCATTTTAATCATCTGATTCAGAACAAGCCTTCGGTGTTTCAGGAGATAGCCGGTGCTTTTAATAATGCGATAAAGCAGTATTGACCATTTGCCGAGCTCGACAAAGAATTCAATGCTTCTGCGTCCGACTTTTTGACAATAATCGTTTATGATCACCGGTACAATCCCTTTTCTTCAATATAATCATAAACCGCATCCGGTACCTGGAACCGGATGGATTTCCCATCCTTCATTCGCTGCCGGACTGCAGAGGATGATATGGATACAAGGGGTGCGTCGACAATGGTCACTTGTTTCAGAAAGCGTTCTTCAGCCTGTTTCCAGTCATATCCGGGGCGCGGTACAACAAGCGTATCAATGATGCTTAAAAGAGCATCCGGCTCGCGCCATGACGGCAGATCCAGCAGACCGTCTGCGCCGATAATATAATAAAGCGTGTGATCTGAAAAAATATCATTCTGAAGGGATCGAACGGTATCAATGGCATACGCGGATTCCTTTTTATAGACCTCGATCGTGGAAACTTCAAACTGCGGGCAGGAAAGAATGGCCAGCCGGACCATTTCAAGCCGAAGCTCAGGATCAGAATAGCTTGAAGGTGTTTTGTGAGGCGGACAGCCGGAAGGAATGAATACAATACGGTCCAGACCGCAGTTGCTGCGGACAGACTCGGCCACAATCAAATGGCCCTGATGGATTGGATCAAACGTTCCTCCGAACAGTCCGATTTTCATTTAAGATTGTGAACCTCCAGGTTGTGCCGCTTCCTGCTTTTTCTGCTGCTCCTGCACGTCCTTCATTTTTTCTTTTGCTTTTTCAACCAGAGGACTATCCGGATACCGGAGAATCAGTTTCTGATAGGCCTGAATGGCATCTTCATATTCCATAATTTTACGGTGGCACTCGGCCTTCCAGTAAAGTGAATCGTCCACGTACCGGCTGCTGCTGTATTCCTGTATAACCGCGTCGTAGGAAATTATAGCGGCCCGGTTGTAACTCATTTTTCTGTATAATTCACCCGTTTTATACTCTTTTTGGGCAAGCCGGTCATGACAGGCTTGCCGTCTGGCTTCGACCTGCACCCTGAGTTCCGAATCCGGATATTCTTCTATAAACATATCAAACTGCATGATGGCCTTATTGGTATATTCCTGATCAAGATGGTATTTGGGTGCCAGCTTATAATAACACATGCCGATTTTATAACGGGCATTATCCACATAAGGACTTTCAGGAAGACTCCGTATCAGTTTCTCATATTCAGCAATGGCAAGGATATACTCTTTTAAATGATATGAGGATTCCGCAAGAAAAAACTGTGCTTCCTCAACAATGGTGCTTCCGGGATTGTTCAGCACGAGAAGTGAAAACTGCATTTTGGCTTTCAGGTATTTCTTTTTATTAAACAGACCCCTGGCATAGGAAAGCTGCTCCGGTGCTGTCATACTTTCAAAATTCACACGCTCTTTATTGCATGCGCTCAGCATGCCAAGGAGTAAAACAACAAGTAAAAAAACGGCTTTTTTACGGAGATGAATCATACAGGCTCCTTTATCGTTTACTGACTGCGAATGGTATAAAACAGAATGGATATCGCTCCTGCTGCGCCAATAACCAGCAAAGGCTCCACCCAGCGCTTTATAGCAGGATCTGGCGGACGAGCCGGTTCCGGAAGAACACTTCCAAATTCTGCGTAGTCCAGCAGAGCAGCCGGGATCCAGTCATCCTTTGTATGGACAACATCCGCGATATGGTGAATTTTACCGGATACCCTGTCAATAATTTTTATGTTAAATTCCGCATAAACAGAGCGGTGAATCGTATCCTTTTTATATCCCGATGTTCTGTTATTGTCATATCGGATATGCATATTAACGGGATTTAAAGAAAAAAGAATTCCGTACTGAACCGAATCGGTATCGGTATAAACGTCAAATCCCGCCTGATACAGCAGCAGCATACACCGTTCTGAAAGAAACCGGTGTAGCGCTGACATGCCCTGTTCCACGATTACCGGGACGTCAATGGTTAATGATGAATCCATTAATACCATCGTCAAGCCGTCATCCACCGCCTGAGCCAGCAAATCATCATTTTTTGGAAAAGGTGACTGAGCATTTCCACCCGGCAAAATGCAAAGCATAAATATAAGCAAAAATAAACTGGATTTCAAATGATTCATTTGTTTGTTTATAGTCCTTCTTCGCTTTAAAAGTTCCCTTTATTGCTGTCTATGACACGTATCCTGAATCCGATCACCAGACACGCAACATCATGGAAAGAATGAACCAGCGGTTCATACAGGCAGGTTCCGACTCCCAGATCATGGCAATATTAAGCACAGGCATGATCCGTTGAAAACGCCTTTCCTGGGGCTGGATAACATTGCCGTTAAATAAACCGATGCCGCAGGAATATACATTGGTTTTATCATCCGAAATGCGGTAAAAACCGCCGCGCAGCATGACATGGGAAAAAGGCATCCATTCCATTCCGATATGGGGTTCCCTTTCTGCTCCGCGTTCTTCATCACTGACATTGCGGACATCCAGACTGAGTGTCAGAAAACGCCACGGTGTAAATGAAATACCAATATTCAATGTTTCATCTGCCAGACGTTCCAGTCTCATCCTTTCCTGACGATAATCATTGGGGAAATCGCAATAACTCAGGCCCACGCTGACAGAGGGACGCGGCTGAAGGATCAGCCCGTAACGGTAGCCGACATCAATAAGCTTGCTGTCTTCAAGTGCCCTGGAGTAAAAATCCGCTGCCAGGCCCAGTGAAACGCGCGGTGCGAGAGCCATGGACAGTCCCACGGTTGAATTGTAATGCCATTCGTAGTCTGATCCATCAAAAAAATTCGGTCGCTCCAGACGTTCAGAATTGCTGAACATCTCCTCTCCAAAAAGAAGCCCGAAACTGTATTTCCCGGTCTTTACGCCAAGCCCCCTCAGCACCCACGCAACCGGCGTTGCCCAATGGTTTATTGTCTCTTTGTTCTCATATATCAGGTAAGGCGCCAGTGGATTCAAAAAACAGGACACCTGGAATCCGTCTGTTTCAGTCTTCAAATCAAATCCTGCGGGATTAAAATCCAGAGATGAAAAGAAATCCCTGCGTGATATATAGGCTCCACCCATAGCCAGAGGTCTGGCACGGACCGAACTTAAGGTCACTAGATAATCGTGGGTCTCATCAGCCGCAGAAACCATATGAATATTTGAAAACAGCAGGATCAATGCGGCAGTCAGTTCCTCTATTTTAAACCGTGGAGCCCGAATGGCGGTCAATCCTTTCGTTTTTTCTTTAAAATGAAAGCAGCCGCAGTCAGCAAAAAACTGACCGCTGTAATCATCCATGGAAACCAATGACCGTGTTCTGTAAAAAAGGTACGGCCGTCTGAAAAGGATATATTTTCGGTCAGCACGGCTGTTTGGTTATATGATGTGGATGCGATGATACGTCCCAGGGGATCAATCACTTCAGATATCCCGGTATTGGCGCATCTCACTATCCAGGTTCGGTTTTCTATGGCCCTGAGAACGGCTATTTTCGCATGCTGACGGGGTCCGGAAGTATTGCCGAACCAGCCGTCATTGGTAATAACAATTAAAAATTGTGCATCGTTCCGGAAACCCTGCCGTATGGTGCAGGGAAAAACAGAATCATAACAAATGCCCACACTGAAAGCCGCTTCTTCAGACCGGTTCTTCGGTTTAAAGCGGAAAACCGTCATCGAATCACCGGCTGCATAAGAGCCGATACCCAGATCAAGTTTGTCCAGCATGGAAAACAGACCCGGAAGCTGTTCCGAAAAGGGTACATGTTCACTGAAGGGAACCAGCCGGACTTTATGGTATACATCCATAACATCCTTTTCAGGCTGGATGAAAAAGGCTGCATTAAAAGTCACAGCCCCTTTATCGGTCCACTCATAATCCGGCGCACCTGTCAGGACAGGAATATTGATGGTTTCAACAAGGTCCTGTACACGTCTGTAATAGATGGTTCGGCGTCTCAGATAACTCGGAGCCGCTGTTTCGGGCCATACAATAAGATCAGGTTCCTGTTCGGCAGCTTTCAAACTTAATTTCTTGTAAATCACAAAATTGGAATCAATAAAGCTGGATGTCCATTTTTTAAACGGATCGATATTGCCCTGTATCAAAGAAATTTTTAAATCTCCGGACTGTAAAACCGGATTCCGCAAAACAAAATGACCGTGAATCCATGGCGCAATGATGAGAACAGCGGCCGCGCCCAGTATCAGAATTCGTCTCTTGAGTTCCAATCGGGAGCGGAAGAACCGGTATATCAGAACATTGATCATAATGACCAAAAAGGTGACACCGTACATACCGGTTACAGAAATATATTGTATCTGCTGAATATGGAACGTCTGTGTATTGGCCAGTGTGTTCCAGGGAAAACCCATGGGACCCAATGCGGATAGAATTTCCACAGATGTCCAGATAAATGGAGCCGACCATAAAGCTTTTTGACCCCACTTTCGAATAAACCATGTCTGAATAAGGGCATAAAATGCGAAATAAGACGCAAAAACCAGTAAAGAACCGATCAGGCCTGGAATCGTTGCCCATCCAATCCAGTAAATGGTTCCCGAACCCCAAATCAGACCTATCAAAGCGCCTGCGCGGAACGAGGTCCAGCAGGTTTTGTTATGTAAAAAAAAGAAAAACGGGACCAGTGCTATAAATGCGAGAGATCCCAGAGGAAAGGGAGGAAAAGCGAGTATCAGGCAAATGGATGTGAACAGAATGAAAAGGAGATCACGGTTACTCAATGATCCTCCCCGGATCAGCAAGCAGAGACCCCTTTTGAAAATCCATATAATTTTGTAATATCAGCACAGAAGCGATCTGATCGATCTTCCCTTTCTGCCGGCTCGGCTTAATCTTCATCGTTTTCAAGTACCGTTCTGCCTCTGCGGAACTGAGACGTTCGTCCCACTTTACAATGGGTACGGATAACCGTTTTTCCATTTGCTGAATAAAGCGCTCCACCATTTTTACTGAATGACCCTTTTCACCACGAAGCGTTAGTGGACAACCGATGACAATGGTACCCACTTGATGGCATTGTACAAGACAGGCCACTCTCTCTATGGCTTTCCTGTCATCGCCCTCCTCGAGCGTTTCGAGAGGCTGTGCGGTAATTCCAAGTGGATCGCTTATGGCTATACCAATACGTTTCCGGCCGTAATCCAGACCGAGAATGCGACCCATATCTGCTCTATTCCAGCGGTTTCTTCAATACTTCTTTAAGCAGTTTGCCGGCCTTAAAATGGGTTTTTCTTCTCGCCGGGACATAAATTATTTCACCCGTTTTGGGATTTCTGGCTTTTGGTTTCGGTTTGGTCTTTTTCACCTCAAAAACCCCAAAATCTCGAATCTCGATGCGCACTTCTGGATCCGCTTCGGTCATAAACTCTCTCAGTGCCGTAAAGACGCCATCTACAATCTTTTCGGTAATGTAAATCCGCTCACCGACCAGCTTGGCTGTACGTTTCGCTACATCCTTTTTGGTAATCGTCACCATTTTGCTCATCGATCACTCCTTTGATTTGTGATTGAATTGGTGGATTATTTGATATCCATTTCATTAAATCGATTGACGGACAAAACACCTTTTATGTTATATAACCTTCGAATAACCTTGGTCAAATGCGACAGATTTCTAACCTCAATAATTAAAAATACAGTGATCAGAGAATTTTCTGTTTTCATGTCTACCTTTAAAATATTGGTATCCATGGAAGCCAGCTGCTCTGTAACGTCTTTCAAAAAATCCTTACGTCCCTCGGCCAGAATCTGAACCTGAACCATAAAATCCCTCTCCCCATCCACATCCCATTCCACCTCAATACTCTTTTCGGGATTTTCAAGCTGTTTTAGTACATTGGGGCAATCACGTCTGTGAACAATAATACCACGGCCTTTTGATATAAAACCGACAATAGGATCACCCGGAACCGGATGACAGCATTGTGCAAAACGGATAAGCAGATTATCCATACCCTGCACACGGATCCCCTTGGCGGTTCCTCTTGCTCTGGATACAAACCGTGTAATCAGTTTCTTATCTTTATTTTTCTCACTTGTTACTTTTTCAGGAGCAAAAAACTCCATGACTTTTCGGATGGATAAATCCCCCTGCCCCAGCTCGGCGTACACCTGTTCCAGATTTGATTTCCCGCTTTGCTGAGCGTATTCACGAAGCTGTTCCTTGGTTGCTCTGATCCGGTACCGCTTAAAGGACTTTGCAATCATTTCTTCGCCCAGTTTGATGGCTTCCTGGTACTGGGCGTCCTTGATCCATTTTTTTATCTTGCTTTTCGCTTTTGAGGTCTTTACAAAGGTAATCCAGTCCCTGGTCGGCTTCTGATTGGCGGAAGTAATAATTTCCACGCGGTCACCGCTATGCAGTTCTGTGTTGAGCGGTACGATCCGGCTGTTTACTTTTGCTCCGATGCAGTGTAATCCGACATCAGTATGCACCGAAAAGGCAAAATCAACCGGTGTGGATCCGGCCGGCAGCTTCAGCAAATCACCCTTGGGCGTAAAAACAAAAAGCTCGGATCTGAATAAATCGGTTTTCAGAATATCCAGATATTCTTCAGGATCAAGCGTATCCTTCTGCCAGTCGATTATTTCGCGAATCCAGGCACTGTATCGATCCAGTTCGTCCTCGGATTTTTTGCCTTCTTTGTATTTCCAGTGCGCTGCGATACCAATCTCCGCCACACGATGCATTTCGCTTGTGCGTACCTGTATCTCTACCATTTTGCCCTCCGGTCCGACCACCGTGGTATGCAGAGACTGATACATATTGAGTTTGGGTGTTGCTATGTAATCCTTGAAACGCTCCTGTACGGGTGTAAAAAGCGTATGGACAACACCCAGGGCAAAATAGCACTCATCCAGTTTTTCGACAACAATCCGAATGGCCAGAAGATCAAAAATTTCCTCAAAGGGTTTCCTGCGATTCTTGATCTTTCGATAAATGGAATAAATTGATTTCGGCCTTCCCTGCACTTCCGCCTCAATCCCGTTTTTATGCAGTTCATCGCTGATGGGTCCTGAAAGTTTACGGATGTACCGTTCTCTCTCTTCTCGACGGTCCGATATTTTCCGTACAAGATCATTGTAACTTTCAGAATCCAGGAATTTAAGAGACAGATCCTCAAGCTCCCATTTGATCCGTGCTATCCCGAACCGATGTGCCAGCGGTGCGTATACTTCGCGTGTCTCAAGAGCAATGCGTTTGGCCTTTTGTGGCGGCAAAAATTCCAGGGTTCTCATATTGTGAAGACGATCTGCAAACTTGATCATGATGACACGAAGATCCATGGCCATTGAAAAGATCATTTTTCTGAAATTCTCGGCCTGCTTCTCAGCCTGGCTCTGAAATTTGAGTTCACTGATTTTGGTCACACCATCGACAAGCTGCGCCACTTCATCACCGAATAATTCCTGAATTTCTTCAATATTGATCTCGGCATCTTCCACAACATCATGCAGCAGGCCGGCTGCGACCGTAACCACATCCATGCGAAGCTCAACCAGAATGCCTGCGGTTTCCAGACAGTGTTCTATATACAGCTTCCCGGATTTGCGAAAATGATTTTTATGGGCATCATAGGCGTATTTATAGGCGTGCCGCAGCAGATCAATATCCGGGTTTTTTGAATATTCCCGGATCTTCCTGACTATACGGTCAAACTTCCGCTTATACCGGCTCCTGACCGAGGGTTTAAGGCTGACCATCTCACCCTTTGTCTGCCGGTTTTTACTTTTTGACTGGTCTGAACGACTTTTTTTCTTGACAGCAACTTCCATGATTTTCCTCTAAAGCGGCAGCCCTGCTGTTTCATCTTCGAAAGCGGGATTTTCAAAACGTGCGTATTTTTTGATAAAACTGAGATTCACGGTACCAACAGGACCATTTCTCTGTTTTCCGATTATCAATTCAGCGACACCCTCAAGTGAATTGCCCATATCATCCGTTGCTTTACCATAAAATTCAGGCCGATAAATAAACAGAACCACATCCGCATCCTGCTCAATGGCACCGGATTCCCTTAAATCGGATAACATGGGACGGCGGTCACCGCCACGCATTTCAACAGCCCTTGAAAGCTGGGATAATGCAATCACTGGAACATCCAGTTCCTTTGCCAGCGCCTTAAGCGAACGGGAAATCGTTGAAATCTCCTGCTGCCGGCTCTCAACACCCTTTGGCCCCTGCATGAGTTGAAGATAATCCACAATGACCATCTGAACATCTTTTTCCTTTTTAAGACGTCTGGCCTTGGCACGCAGTTCCAGTACCCCCATACCGGGTGAATCATCAATATAGATGGGTGCTTCGGTTAATACACCGACACACATGCTGAGTTTCTGCCACTCCTTTTCAGCCAGCCGGCCTGTCCGTACACCGTGGGCGTCCACCCTGGCCTCGGCGCATAGAAGACGCATCGCCAGCTGGCGTTTGGACATCTCAAGACTGAAAATGCCAATTGGCGCTTTGTCTTCCACAGCCATATGCCGGGCCACATTCAAACAGAAAGCGGTTTTTCCCATGGAGGGACGTCCGGCAACAACAATGAGCTCTCCCTGCTGAAAACCGGAGGTCAGTTCATCCAGCCTTGTAAATCCTGTTCCCAGGCCGGTGACGGCTCCCTGCCGTTCATGAAACCGTTCAATGGTTTCAAAGGCATCGTGCATAATGGGCGAGATATGCTGGAAGGCCCGCCTCAGCCGGTTTTCAGATAATCCGAAAATTCTCTGCTCCGAGCGGTCCAGTATATGATAGGCATCTTCACGCGCTTCATAACATTCCTGCGCAATGGATGCAGATTCAACAATCAACTTGCGTAAAATGTATTTTTCAAGAACGATCCGGGCATGATATTCAACATTCGCAGCCGAAGGAACCGATTGGGAAAGTTCTGTCAGATAATAACTGCCGCCAACCTCTTCCAGAATTTTTTGTTTTTTCAGCTCTTCCGACAGGGTGACCAGGTCAACGGGTTCATCCCGTTCATAAAGGTTCAGTGCGGCCATATAGATTTTCTGATGTGCGGTACGGTAAAAAAATGAGGGCTCAAGGATTTCAATCGTTTTACCGATGGAATCATCATCTATCATGATGGATCCAAGTACAGACATCTCGGCCTCAACAGCCTGGGGCGGCACCCTGTCAAAGGGGGATGTCGCCTTTTTATTCTGCTTGTCTATCTTTTTGGCGGATTCCATTTCGGTTTATCCCCGACGGTTTTATCATAGTGTTTTCTTAACATCTGCATATCTTCCCAAGTTGCTCTTTTCCACTGCGGATTTCTCAGCAGTGCGGCCGGATGGTAGGTCACGATAAGTGATGCGTTCCCGAAAGGATGAATTTTGCCGCGCATTTGTCCCAGCGAAACCGTGCTCTCAAGCAGGGTCTGGGCAGCGATTCGTCCCAGGGCCAGAATGATGGCCGGTTGTATTATTTTTATCTGATTCATCAGATACGGCAAACAGTGTTCGATTTCATCAGGCTGCGGATCGCGGTTACCGGGTGGCCGGCATTTCAGAATGTTACCAATGAATACTTCATTCCTCTGAAAAGCAATCGACTCCAGTATCTTGTCGAGCAGCTGACCGGCTTTGCCCACAAAGGGCTTGCCCTTTCTGTCTTCTTCTTCACCGGGGGCCTCACCGATCAGCATGAGATTCGCCGAAGCCTGCCCGCTTCCGAATACAAAATGACGCCTGGTCCGCGAAAGAGCACATTGTGTACAATTTTCAATCTGCTCGCGATAAGTTTCCAGGGATTGAGGAGCCGCTGCCATGGATGGCATGACGTTGATATCCCCGGTATACAGTTCATCGCCGTACAATTCGGAATGAGACACAAGATATCGCCGGACATCCTGCACAATTGTATTGTCTTCCTTCAATGTCATGTGTCCCCTTGTTTCTTATTCATCAGTTGTTCAATCCGGTCCAGAATTTTACCGGCTGCCTGCCATTTCGGCATCAGTGCCAGCTCCTCACGATTTTCACCGGCATCAATCATTGTCAGCTGATTGGTATCACTTTTAAATCCCGAACCTTCTTTGAGCGGGTTGTTGAGACAGATCAGATCCAATTTTTTTTCATGCAGTTTTTTTAATGCACCCTCATCAGCATGATCCGTTTCAAGTGCAAATCCGACAACCAGTTTTCCGTTCTGATGTGAACCCAGACTTTTTAAAATGTCCACTGTCGGTTTCAGTTCCAGGGCCCATGAGGTCCCGTTTTTCTTTATTTTAAGTGTTTGCTTCTCTGCAGGATGATAGTCCGCCACGGCTGCCGCCATAATCAATATTTGATGTTCTTCCCACTGTTTTATAACAGCCTGATGCATTTCTTCTGCGGATGTAACATGAATGGCCGTTACACTGCTGAAAGGTCTTTCCTGTACAGGTCCGCTGATCAGTGTTACACGGGCGCCCCGGAGCGCTGCTTCTGCTGCCAGTGCATATCCCATTTTCCCGGAACTGTGATTGGACAGGAACCGGACAGGATCCAGATCCTCACGTGTGGGTCCGGCTGTAATCAAAACGGGGATATCCTTTAGCGACGCGGAGCCGGACAATGCTATTCTGGTATAATCTAGAATCTCTGCTGGTTCTGCGAGACGGCCGGGACCCTGTGCGCCGCTGGCAAGTTCGCCTTCTCTGGTCGGAACAAACAGGAATCCCAGTTTCTGCAGTTTTTCACAGTTTTCAATGTAAACAGGATTCTGAACCATACGAAAATCCATCGCAGGTGCGAAAACAATCCGTGACCGGGCGGCCATAATAACGGTGGTCAGAAAATCGTCTGCTATGCCGGAAGCGACTTTCCCGATAATATTGGCCGTTGCGGGACAAATAAGCATACAGTCGGCCCATTCGGCGATTTTAACATGTCTGGTTCTGTCTACGGGTCTTGAAGGAAATAAATCCGTGCAAACCTCATATCCTGAAAGGGTTTCAAAGGTCAGGGGTGCAACAAAATGCTGCGCTGACTGTGTCATGGCGACACGGACCCCGGCACCGGCACGCTGAAGTATTCGCAGTATCTCACATGCCTTGTATGCGGCTATACTCCCTGTGACACCCAGTAATATTTTCTTCCCTTCCAGCATTTTCATTTCCGTCTGAAGGTTTTTATTGATTCAAAGATAATCAATTGGAAAAATTACTTTTCTTCCTTTGGTTCTTCCTCTTGCTCATGGATAAATTCATACTTGATCTTCCCTGCAGCCATTTCTTCAATAGCCAGACGGGATGGTTTGGGCAGTTTGATATGCTCACGCATTAAAGCCTCACGATCGATTTCGACCTCATCAAAATCTTCATTTTCCTTGTTTTCCGCGACCGGTTCAGTATCTCTTTCCATATCAAGAAGAAGTTTCTGCTCATCGGTAATCTGCCTGGCTCTTTTTGACATAACAACCACTGCTTCATAAATACTGCTTGCTTCTTTCATTAATTCCTCCACTGAAATTTCTGCCATATCTATAATCTCCTGTCTTTTATTGATTATGAATAATGGCCAGAACCTCCTGTACGGTTTTTTCAAGGGTCAGATTAATGACCTGAAAATCATAATAATCGGCCATGCTGAGCTCTTTTTCAGCATTGCTCAGCCTTAACTTCAAATCGTCGCCGGATTCCGTCCCGCGCTTGATCAGTCTGTCCTTCAGCACATCCAGAGACGGGGGCAGGATAAAGATTAACATTGCTTCGGGCTGTTTTTGTTTGAGATCAATGCCGCCCTGAACATCGACATCCAGAAGCACAGGCCGTCCCTCATCAATCTGCTTTTTTACCTGCTCCTTGAGGGTGCCGTAGTAATGCCCGTGAACTTCTTTCCATTCAAGGAAGGCACCTTCATCAATATTCTCAATAAATTGATCTTTATCCCAGAAAAAATAATCAATTCCGTCTTTCTCTCCCTGCCGGGGATGCCTCGTGGTTGCAGAAACGGAGTAGCCCAGTGATGGATCCTTTTTCAGGATCTGTTCTATGATGGTACTTTTACCTCCGCCTGATGGTGATGAAATGACAATCAATTTTCCCTGCGCCATATCGTTGTATTACTCCAGATTCTGAACCTGTTCGCGCAGTTTTTCAATTTCCTCCTTAATAATGACCACAAGATGGCTGATATCTGCATGACAGGCTTTTGAGCTGATTGTATTTGCTTCCCGGTTCATTTCCTGCAGAAGAAAGTTCAATTTCTTGCCGACTGTATCTTCATCCTGTAATGATTCAATAAACAGTTCATTGTGGCTGTGAAGCCGGACACATTCTTCAGTGACATCCATTTTATTGGCCATCAGGGCGATCTCGGTATTTAGACGATCCGCATCAAAATCGACATCCCGAATCATGCTTTTTATTCGGCCTGAAATTTTTTCGTATTTCTCCTTCTGGGATTGCCTGGCAAGTTTTTCTACGGACCGTACCTTTTTTTCCAGTATTTGAATTCTGCCTGAAATATCTTTAACAAGGGCCTTTGCCTCCCGGGCTCTCATTTTTTTCAGATCCCTGAGAGCCGATTCGAGTGCTGTTTTTACCATCGCCCAGGTTTTATCCGTATTCTGGGAATCATTATTGGACTGAAAAATTTCAGAAAATTTCAGTAAATGTTCCATCCGGACAGAATCTTCAATTCCTGTCGCATTTTTCAGATCAGTCAAAACGCCGGCTACTGATTTTGCTATCACCGGATCGACATGATAGTTGGTACCGGCAGTCTGATCGGATTTAACGGAAATATTCACATATAATTTCCCGCGGTGTATTTGCTTCCGGATCATATCACGAACCTCGTATTCGAACTGGGATAAACCCTGAGGCATCCGGCAGGAAACTTCCAGATAACGGTTATTTACTGATTTTAATTCAACGCTATAGGTGTTCCCCGATTTTTTTACTTCCCCGTACCCGACACCTGTCATGCTGTAAGCCATGTCTGCCTTCCTTATGGTGCGCCATCAACTAAAAGTATGTATAATCTGTATATTTTACAAAATTTTAAGGCAATAGTCAATATGCAATTTTGACTTTTTGAAAATGAATGAAAAGGATGTTGAATTAACGGTCAAATGGTTGGCCGGTATCCCAAAAGAGAGTTAAAGAAATCCGATGGGTCTCTCCAAGATCCGGATGATGCAAAAATCCGTAATCTGCCTGGATAAACTTAAATCTTAAACCAGCGCCGGTGGCAAACCGTCCCCTGTCCACACCCAGTCTGACTGCTGTGCTTTGACTGTAATCCACTTCAATACCGCCTGAAAAATCCCATCCGGATGATCCGACGGACAATTGACTGCCTGTGTCCCGGTTTTCAAAATTGACGGCTGCATCAATAGCCGGCAGAAAGGTGAATTTGGAAAAACGGAACGGATATGCGGCTCCAAAATGAAGCTGGGGAACAATCAATTCTTTTCGTCCTGTTGTCCAGGTCACCCATGTTGTCGTTGCATCCTTTAAAACCAGACCGAGGTCAAGCTGCCTGTAGGGATGCAGTCTGAGACCGAAATCAAATCCCAGTCCCCAGGCGCTTTCAACGCCGTTGGATTTCCTTATTATTTTTATGTTACCGCCAAAAGACAGATCAGGGCCCCTGCGTCTTGCGTAGGAAAACACAAAGGCCATTTGCTGGTCATTCACATATTGATAGGCATAGGGCACATTGGTTACAATTTGTCCGGATTCGTCAACATAGGTCTCATATTTCGGCCGGGTCGGGTCCATCAGCGCTGTAAACGGGATATCATCGACTCCCAGTCTGAAAAAACCGAGTCCCATAGCTGCATCTTTACCGGCCGGCAGTCCAACACCGATAAAATCCCAGTTAACCGTTCCGGCGAATCTTTCCGAGTGCATACCATGAAGTTGAAGGGACTTCACATGGACAAGCCCTGCGGGATTCCAGTAAATCGAGGTTATATCCGAAGAAATGGCAATATGGGTACCACCCATGCCCAGGGCTCTGGCTCCGACGCCGATTTCAAGAAAGTCTCCCGCATATTTTGCAACAGCGGCGTGTGTTGATACCGGCAAATAGAACAGGATATAAAGCGCGGCAAACTGTAAAATACGTTTTTTCAAATAAGCAACCCTGTACCCATTACTCTAAACTTATTAAACATACAGAATTACACCTCAAAAAGCAAGTACAAAATGTGCTTTAAGATTATATGATCATTACAGTTAAAAAGTTCCTAACAACATTGGGAGCAACATGGATGCATCGCATCCAGATCCTCAATAAAAATTTCAATTTCCAAGCACCAAATTCAATTTCCAAGCACCAAATTTCAAATAAATTCCAAATTAAAAAAATCAAACGAAGATAGTTCGCATTCGCTGGTTTTCATTTAAGATTTGGAAATTGGAAATTATTTGTTATTTGGATTTTGGTGCTTGTTAATTAGGACAGATTGTTATTACACATAATAAATTCAGGATAATATAAAATTTAAAAAATGGTTGTATCTGATAAAATTCCTCGAAATCATAAACATCCCGGGGATTGAATAAATCAATAGTTATTAAAATTGATCATAATAATTTAGGTGGATCCGTCGATATCCAGCATCCGTGTACCCTTTAAATACTCCTTGGTTACAGGATGGGTAATATTGGCCAGTTTTTGTGTGATATCGCGGATACGCAGGGCATTTTTCACGATGATACGGAGACGCTTTCTGACATCCTCATCCTTTATTTTCTCGTCCTGCAGCAGGAACTGGGCATTACCAAGAATCGGCACCAAAGGATTGTTGACCGCATGATTGACAGCCACGGATGTTTCAACAACCGCTGCAAGACGGTCCGACTCGTTGAGATCATATTCTGTAAAATCATCATCAAAAATTGATTTTCCGATTCCCAGTGCACCGATTATTTTACCATCTCCATTTTTCATCAGAGAAATTGAAACATTCATCATGATGGTCTTTTTATTTTTACGGATCAATATGGTTCTGTAATTCTGAACTTTCTTCAACTTTCTCAGAAGGGCGCTTATACGCAGAAGTTCAGTCGGACCCTTTTCCAGAAACTGACTGACCCTCTGACCGACAAGTTCCTCAAAAGTATATCCCAGGATTTCCTCGCTGGCCCGGTTGCAATAGGTAATGACGCCCCTGCGGTCTGTTGTGATAATGGAATCCACAGAACTCTCAACAACCCTTTCCAGAAAATCCTTCGCTTCATGAATGGTTTCCCAGAAACGGACCTCCTCCATTTTAACCTGATGGGAGGCCATAACATCTTCAACAAATTCATTGAGTTCCTTCGGACTGAACGGTTTACCCAGACAGGCGCTGAATCCCATGTTGTACAGCTTCGAGCGTTCAACATTTCCATTTTCTGTAAGACAAATAAAGGGGACATCCCGCAAATTTTTATAAATTGGATCACTTAAAAAACGTGTATAGAATTCTTCTCCGGTATAATCCATTAATGAGTAATTCAGCACCACCAGATCCGGTTTTTCAGTATCAAGAATGTAAAAACCATCTTCACCGGTTTTTGCTACAGAACAGCTGTACCGTCCGTTATTGAAGGCCATCTTGGCGCGGTTTCGATACTTGCGCTCCTTATCAATATACAGTATTTTTTTCTTCTCTTTCATCCGGGATTTATCCAAAGACCATTTTAATAAAGACGGAAAAGCGATACTGGTAATGCATGGTGTGAAAAATCAATTGCCAAGTCTGTCGTAGACAAGCTGTTTCAGAGCCAGCAAATCCCAGGGTTTTGACAGATACAGGGTACCATCTACTTCATTTTCCACAATGCGGCCGAATCGGAGTTCCAGATATCCGGATGTTAAAACCCTCACTGTCTTGGGATTTCGTTTTTTAATCTTATCAAGAAGGTCGGATCCTGATGCATCAGGAAGCTTTAAATCAGAAAGAACAAAATCAATCGGATGGTGATTGATGATCTCCATTGCTTCCCCTGCTTTTGTAGCCGTATGCAATTCATATCCTTCCTGCGTAAAAAGATCAACCAGGATTTCCAGTATCTCTTCCTCATCATCAACAAACAGAAGGGATTTTGATTCGCTCATTATGCCTCCTTCAACCTCCGATTCATCAGCTTAGCGTTTGATATCATTTACATTAAGGTCAAAGGCAACATTCATGCCATATCGCATCGGCCCGAACTCAGGCTTGTTTTTAATAGACTTAAGTCTTAACTTTTATGTCCGGTTTTACCGGAAAAGGGGAGTAAAAAAGGAAAGCTTTTCCCGACTGGGGATCAAATTACCTAGCCATATTTTCAGTTATACTTCTATCCCTTCTTTTCGATATTCATTCAGCTTATTGCGAAGGGTTCTGACACTGATACCGAGGATCTCCGCGGTCTTTGTACGGTTGTTTTCATTGGTACTGAGTGTGGACAATATCAGATTCTTTTCTGCATCACGTAATGTCGTTGATGATCCGGTCGTCTGAAAACGGTCATCCGGTATGAGTTTGTCATGAAGTGAAAAATGATGAATATCCAGGGTATCTACATCCGGTCCGCACATCACAACGGCTCTCTCAACACAGTTTTCAATTTCCCTTACGTTCCCTGGCCAGTCACGCTGTGAAAAATGAATCATGGCTTTCTCAGAAACATTTTTGGCTTTTAATCCATTTTCTTCAGAATACCTTCTGACAAAATGCTGAATGAGAAGCGGAATATCTTCCCGTCTTTCAGCAATAACCGGCAAATGTATGGGCACCACATTTAAACGGTAATACAAATCTTCTCTAAACCGGCCCTCCTCAACCTCTTTCTGGAGATCACGGTTGGTTGTGGCAATAATCCGGACATCAACCGAAATGGGTTTTCCCCCGCCCACACGCTCAATTTCTCTTTCCTGCAGAACCCTTAATAATTTCGCCTGCAGACCCATACTGATTTCACTGACTTCATCGAGAAGGAGAGTCCCTCCGTTGGCCATTTCAAACCGGCCTTTGGTCGTCTTGTAAGCACCTGTAAAGGCGCCTTTCTCATGACCGAAAAGTTCGCTCTCAACAAGGCCTTCCGGAAGAGCCGCACAATTTGTGGTTACAAAGGCATTGTGCTTTCTGTCACTATTATAGTGAATTGCCCGGGCCACAAGTTCTTTTCCGGTGCCACTTGCGCCCTGAATCAATACGGTCGCCTTGCTCTTCGCCACCATACGGATGGCCTCATACACACGCCGCATTGGCTCGCTTTTGCCTACAATATTTTCAAAATTGAATTTTCTGTCCAGTTCCGATCTAAGGTACTGATTCTCATCTTTCAGACTCTGGAACTGAAAATATTTTTCCACCACCATTTCCATTTCATCAAGTCCGAATGGCTTGGTAATATAATCAAATGCCCCCTGTTTCATGGCCTTGACTGCATTCTTGATGGAACCGTAAGCTGTAATCATGATAATGCCGAGATCCGGATGTTTGGCATGGGCCTTGGACAGAATTTTCATTCCGCTTACATCGGGCAGACGAATATCGGTAATTAATAAATCATATTCCTGTTCATTGAGCTTTACAAGAGCTTCCTTGCCATTCTCCGATGTATCAATGTCATATCCTTTTCTTTGCAGAGCCTCATTAAGAAGTTCCCGGATTACTTCCTCATCATCCACGACCAGAATACGCTTCACATCTTCAACCATGATTTATTTTCCTTTCAAGAATTCTATAGATAAAATCTGATGCGTTCCTTTTTTTCGGGAATAGGCCACTGATCCCTTCAATGCTGCAGTCATTCTCATAACAATAGCCAGGGATAATTTGGCCTCAACCGGTGTGGCCACTTCGATCAACTGATTGATATCCTTCAAATTATCCGGCAGTGTTTTGTCTATAAAATGAAAATTTACAGTGACGGAATTGCCGTCTTCAGCAGTAGAATCCACAACCTTGATTTCACTGCCAATACAAGACACAAACTGAATGGTATGGAAAAAAATATGGTGTATGAATTGAGAATCAGCAATCACAATACAGGACCTGTCCATTTTATTGAGCGTAAAGGGTAATTCACACACCCCATCGTCATCTTCAAAACAACCGGTCCATGTTTCCTCAAGGACTTTAAATACTTTTACTTTCTCATTTTTGGGTCGGCTGTGTCTAACAAATCCCATCAAATATATTACAAAATTATTCAGCTTTTCCACACTCTCCAGAATGCGATAAACCAGTTTTAACCTCGGATCATCCTTCTCAAGATCCCTTTCCAGAAGCGAGGCAAATCCGCCTATTCCCCCCAAATTGTTCTTGATTTTATGAACCACTTCAGCCAGGAATTTCTCTTCAATTTTACCATTTGTGGTAATTGAGGGAATACCATTGGCATTATTATCCGAAGCCTTCGAACTCAGAGCAACCTCCTGAATACACAATTATGTAGTAACTAGGCAAAAATGTCCTATGCCGAAACCATGCCATAAATAACAAAAACAATCCATCCGGGTGCTTTTTTTTTATACCTGTGGATAGACTGAGCTACAATAGCTACTTATAATTTATTGTTATTATAGTAATTATGGTTTAATTAATAACAATGAAAAACATCTATCAATGTCATACAGTGGGGGCATATATCAGAGGATGTTCAATTTGGCATAAAATGAAAAGAATTAAAAAGCTTCCAAAACGTAATAGTTGTTTCAATTTGGAAAAACATCAGGCATTGAGGATATTGCGGACTTCATTCAGTAGAGGTCGGACCTGAAATGGTTTCTGAACAAATCCGGAAAGACTTTGACTAAAGGTTCTTTCAATATGTTCACGTTCGCCACGACCTGCTGCTGCAATAATTTTGGACTTCGGATTTACACGCCGGAACCAGCCAAGTACCTGTTTTACATCCATACCGGGGATAATAATATCAAGTATGATAAGATCAATCCGTTTCATATACTTCTTGTAAATAGCCACGGCCTCCTGTACACTTCCGGCACAAATAACCTTATAACCGTATCTTGTAAGCATTTTTCTGGCTGTGTCTTTTAATATTTTTTCATCATCAATCAGCAGAATGGTCTCTTTCCCCAGCAAAGGCTTTTCTGTAGACGGGATGTGCTCTTTTTCCTTTTGAACACGGTTTTTCGTTGCAGGCAAATACATTTTAAATACCGTTCCGGTGCTTTTTTCACTGAAGACAGATACGAATCCACCATGTTTCTCAATGATTTCATGCACCATGGATAATCCAAGACCTTTTCCAGGCTTCTGACTTTTTGTTGTGAAATAGGGTTCGAAAATACGCTCCTTGGTATGTCCGTTCATCCCCTCCCCATTATCACTGATTTCCACAAGGATATAGGATCCGGCCTGCCGTCCTTCACTCAAACGTGCGTCACCGCTGTTTAATTGCAGGCTGCTTGTCTTGATGATAATCCGTCCGCCGTATTCCATAGCGTCTCTTGAATTCAGTGCAACCTGTAGTATGGCTTGTTGAATCTGACCCGCGTCCGCACGTATGGCAAACAGATCCTCTTCCAGTTCTGCCCGGATCGCAATTCGCTTATCGAGGGTCCGTGAAAGGATTCCTGCCACTTCCCGAATTAGCTGATTAACATCAAGATTATTAATAATATAAGACTTACCCTGAGCATAAGCCAGTAATCTGGACGTCAATTCCGTGGCCTTTTCAGATGTCTCTCCTATTTGCTTTATATCATTATAATAGGGGCTGTCATTGGATATTTCTTCAAGGAGCATCGAATTAAACCCCAGTATCGTGGCCAGTAAATTATTGAAATCATGGACAATGCCTCCGGCCAGAAGTCCCAGGGATTCCATTTTCCTGGCCTGGATAAGCTGTTCCTGGAGACGTTCCCGATCCCCTACATGGATCCACAACCAGATTTCACTTGGTGTTCCGTCAATAATGGTTTGAAGTCTCTCACATTGCACACAGATTCTCTTGCCATCTTTTGATTCAACAATGAGATTGTTCTGATTTTTACGGGTGTCCCCGGCTTTAAGTATCTCTTCATAGACAGACTGTGAATCGGATGCTATTAAGTCCTGAAGGTTTTTCCCTTCCAGTTCCTCCCTGCCGTACTCCAGCACTTTCTCGACCCAGCCGTTGGCCATCTGTACAACACCATCACTCACCACGAGAATTCCAAATATGGAGGTATCCATGATGACAGCCAGTTGATGAGAATCTGCTGCAACCGGCTGCTGCAGAACGGTTTTATCATGCAGCGGGAAAAGTGGCGCATAGGTTTCAATCAATTCAACATCGGATACCTGCCATTTCTCCGGCAATCGATGGGTCGTAACCAGAAAACTGGTCATCTCATCTTCCGAAGGAATGGGAATAACGGCCAAAGATTCAAATTCGGCAAGTAAAAGAAGATGTTCAACACCATCAGAGGGCTTAAGATGTGCAATCGTTTCTGATAGTGAGGAAATGATCAGACTGCCGGTTTCCGTAAAAACCGCCAGTTCTTTTTCTCTGCACATATCTGAAAATTGTTGCCAGGCATCCGGCAGCCACCGTCTGAAATCAGCGGATTCCGATTCGGGTTTTTCCACGCCTTTCCAGTTTCCGCAGGAAAAATGCTGACCGTTTTGATTTTTGACAAACAGTCCGATTCCCTCGGAATCCATACAATCCTGAATGGTGCTCAGTGCTTTTCCAGCTTTTTTTCGAGTG
>Ga0272441_10003980_pt1 | contig 27417 bp, 19 predicted proteins | sample SSMProp6N_FD_193582 | JGI IMG/M metagenome (GOLD analysis project Ga0272441, IMG submission 193582) | Marine sediment archaeal communities from Little Sippewissett salt marsh, Falmouth, MA, United States - SSM-Prop-6N | ecosystem: Environmental > Aquatic > Marine > Wetlands > Sediment ... | reverse complement strand
GCCTGCTTGAGCCAGGCTTCGAAGGTCGCGCGGTCGGCCGTCTTGTTGCTCTGGAAGGTCTTGTGGACGGTGCTTTCCTTCCAGAAGCGCTCGCGGTCGATCTCGTCCCATTCGTCCTTGACGAAAGTGCCGAGCCTGGCGGCGAGGGCGCGGAGCGTGTCGAGATGCTTGGGGAGTGCCGCGCGGTCGGCCCCGGCAGCAGCGCGCTGTGCTTGCGCGAAGGTGCCGAACTGGGCGAGCACAGGGTCGCCCGAGCCTTCGATGGTGGCAGTGAGGGCTTTGATCTGGTCCTCGAGCGTGCGGATCTGCTTTGCGAGGAGGCCCTCCTGTCGGCGCCTGGCCTCGGCTGCGACCTTGGATCGGAGTGCAGTGCGGCGGCCCTCGGCCTCGATCATGAGGAACTCGCTGCCTAGGCGCGCCTGGATCTTGCCGTCCGCCTCGAGTTCTGCAAGATCGGCTGGCCAGGCGGGCTGGAGCTTCCCAAGGCGGAGCCAGGCGGCCCAGACGACCCCGCGGTCGCGGCTGCGGGTGGCGGCCTGGACGAGTGCCTTGCGGTCATCGAGCGCGCTGGCGGCCTCCAGCGCGTCCATGCGGTCGGCGATGGGCTTCACTGCGGCCGAGAGGGCGGCATCACCCTTGAGGAGCGCGCCCTTGAGCGTAGCAGCGGATACCTGTGCGAGCGTCTTCCCTCCAGCATCGGCAAGCTTCTCATCGGGCAGATAGCAGACCTTCAGCGCGTCCTCGATGCGTGCCACGCTGACCATCACCTCGCCGGTGCTCTCCCGCCAAGTCTGGTAGGCTTTGGCGATCGCATCCCATTGCGTGGTGAAGGCAGGGGCGGCGAGGTCCGGCACGTCGCCCATCCAGGGGATGGCCTGGAGGCCCTTCTGGAGTTGTCCCTCGCGTTTGGCGGCAGTTCGGCTGGCGAATGCAGCGTACCAGGGGCGTCCGGCGAGCTTGGCTGGCCCATCGGGCAGACCCTCGGGGAGGTCGTTTCCAAGCTTCGCGAGGGCCTTCTGGAGCCTCTCCACCTTGCCGCGCAGGGCGAGATACTTGTCGGGGCTGCTGCGGAGTTCCTCGGGTCGGGTGGTTCCGACGATGGTCTTGAGGCGCTTCCCCCACTCCTGGTTGAGGGCGGCGCTGGCAGGGAACTTGAGGGCGAGCACACCGGCAAGCCAGCGCTGCGGGTCGCCGAACCAGTTGAGGAAGGCGGCGTTGACCTCTTCCTGGAGCTTCTCGGCCTTGCGGCGAGCATCGGCGATGCGGGCTTTGAGGTCGCCTTCGTCCTTCTTCACGTAACGCCCCTTGCGCAGGGCGTCGATCTGGTCGGTCACCTGCTTGAAGTTCCCCTGCCGGAACTTCGCTGCCCAGGCCACGACCTCCTGCCTGAAGCTGGGGTCACACTCCTTCTCGAGCCTGGCCACGTCTGCTTCCACGCCGCCGAGCGCCGCAACGACGGGGTCGACCGGCACCCCGATGACGTAGTAGTTCTTGACCTCGGCGAGCCATTGCCGCAGGGTGTGCTCGGTGACGGCGCCGTCGAAGTTCCGGTGGATCGGGCTGTCCTTCCAGAACGTCTCGCGGGCCACCTTGGCCCAGTCGCTCTTGAGGAAGGCCTCGAGGGAGGCGGCAAGCTGCTGCACAGCCTCAAGCTTCTTGCCGAGTTGCTCGACGCCTTCGCCTTTGGCGCCGCCGGCGTCCGAACTGGTGGCGGCGGCGACGTATTCTCCGAAGTGTTCGAGGATCTTGTCGCCCGAGTCTTCGATGGTCTTGCGGGCGGCCTCGATGCGTTCCCAGGTGTTCTCGACGCTGGAGCGGACTCGGTCGAGCTTGCGGTGGAGGTCGAGCACGCTGTCGGCGGCGGTGGCCAGGTTGGCCGGAGGGTGCTCCTTCATCGTGAACTGTGGCTTGCTGAAGCTCACGAACGATTCAAGATAGGCGGCCGGGCTTTTCCAGCCGCGCCCCGACCAGGCCGTTGCGAGTGCGCGGACGTCCTCGGCCTTCTGCCATCCACCGGCAACGAACGTGGTCTCGACGAGCTCGACGACGGCGAGCGCGCCGTTCGTCTCCTGGACAGCGTTGCGCGTCTTTGCACCTTCCGGGGGGGCGGCCATGAGGTCCTGGAGAATCGCGCTGGGCTGGCCCGCGATCTCGCGGGGGTCGAGGCGGCGGCTCTCGGCCTCCTGGAAGGCCTGGACGATCTTCTCGAGTTCGGGGTCGGCGCGCCAGCGGACGCGTCGGGCCTCGGTCATCTCGCTCTGGAAGGCGGCGAACCAGTAGAGATAGGCGTGGCACAGGTGCTGCCAACGCTCCTGGCTGAAGGCTTGGGGGCCATTGCCGCCGTTCCCACCCCCGTTGCGGTTGATGACAAAAAAGGCCACGCCCGCGACGATCGCGAGCACGAGCACGCCGGCGACAGCCAGGATGGGGCCTTTGGATGCCGCGGCCTCGCGAAGCGGCTCAAGCTGCTCGGCGATCTGCTCGAGCGTGAAGTCGCCGGGGTTCATGAGCAGTTGGCTGCACAGTTCGCGCCAGCGTTCGCCCTTGCGGCCGAGGCGCTGCCAGGCCTCGGAGGGCGCCACGGCGCGCTGGCCGAGCCGCTGCGGCGCCTTGTGGAGAACGAGCTGATAGATCAGCTCGCCGACGGCAGCGACGTCGCCCTCGATGGCCGCGCTCAGGTCGAGCCGCTCGCCGGGAAGCGGGTCGGTCAGGTAGACGCGGGTGCGGCTGATGTCGTCGCCGCTCGTGATGAGCACGTTGGAGGCTTTGAGGTTGCCGTGGGGCCGTCCCCGCTCCTGCTTGAGCTCCTGGAGGCCGAAGACGACGGATTCGACAATGACGTGGATGGTGCGGGTGTCGAGCTGCACGCGCATGAGGTCTTCGGCGGAGTGTGCGTAGTAGTCGGTCACATAGTAGGCTTCATCCTCGTGGGTGCCTGCATCGTGGATGGGTGCCCAGTGTTCGCCCTTGCCCTGGGCCAGCTCGCGCTGGAGGCGTGCGGCATCGAGGAACTGCTTGAGGCCGGCCTTGTCCTCCTGCTCGCCGACCGTGAAGTCGATGGGGTGGAAGACTTTGACGACGAACTGCTCGAGCTCGTCGGACTCGGCGCCGACGGGGCGGGCCGTCCACACCGTCACCAGGCCGGTGTCAGCCGTGCTGCTCACCGTCTCGTAGCCGCCATAGATCGCCATGATGCCAACCTTGTGCTGCCGGGTGGCGGGTCTGGAAGCCGTCTATTCTGGCTTGGGCGGAGTGTGGCAGATGAGCCCGCTGGGCGTGATTTCGAGCCAGATGACGCGCTTGCCCCAGAAATAGCCCTTCCAGCGCTGCTTCTCGAGCGGGAGGATGTTGCGCCGCAGATCGGCGTTCCCGAGTTGGTCTTCGAGCACTCTGGGGTAGTTGACCATCGCGAAGAGCTGTCGCGACCCCTTCGCCTCCCATTCGCTCCAGATCTGGTGGGATCGGTAGAGGATCTGCCGCGCCGGCTGCTCCTCGCCGAAGGTCATCACGTGTGCGTACCCCTTGCGGACCGCGGTGATGCGCTGCGGGTGGTCGGGCTCCCAGTACTCCGTCATGGACTTGCGGTACCACTCGGGGTACTCGACCTGGTTGACCCCGATGAGGTTGACCTCGACGGAGGGGATCGTGCCGAGCTCTCCCTTGAATCCATCGCGGTCCAGGGTCACAACGACGTCGAACCGCCCCATGCCCGAACAGCCGACGATCCCGAGGAGGAGCAGCAGGGGCGTGAGGCGACGAGCGCGGCCTGCGAGCGATGCCATTCTGGCCATCCTAAACAAGAGGAGCTGCGGGAACAGAAGCGGGAAACGCAACACGGCTCTGGCCGCGCTCCCCCACGTCGGGCTCGGGCTACGCGGGTCCGCCGGCCTCAGAGCCGTCGGGCGAGCCGCCCACGTGGCCGCGGATAACCGCGTAGATCTCCCTGTTGAAGCGCCAGTCGATGACGATCAGGCTCCGGGTTCTCAGCAGCAAGCTCTCGAGATCGCTGAGAGCCCGGTCGAACACTTTGTGGGGCCCGCCTACGGGCGCGTCGCCCAGGTCGCGGCACGTGCTGTCCGGGCCTACGCCGGGGAAGGTGCGGACGACCATGGCCAGCGTGTCCCACCACAAGTCGGTCGGCACGAGGTCGAAGGCATCCTCGGGCGCCACGTCTTCGTAGGTGAGGCGCTGGGGGCCCAGGGAGAGCACCCAGCGCTTATCGGTGTCGAAAAGCCTGCGGATCCGCGTCGCCAGGTCGGTCGTGCCGTCGTGATCGACGGCCACCTGATGTGCCAGGCTGAGGACCTCGTCGAGGGAGACCGGCAGGCTGGTCTTGTTGTCGACCAGGAGCGTGCGCACGGCGAGCACGCCGAGGCTGTAGAGGTCGCACGGCGTGCTCAGGAGGGGGACGATCTCGAACGGGGTGTTGCGCAGGGGCACGCCGGCAGCCGCCTTGAGCGCGGCGATCTGCCTTTCCTCGAGCCGCTGGCCGATGGTGCGGAAGCGGATCTCGCCCGTAGCCAGCGCCGATTCGGGGTCGAGGTACCCATAGAGGTCCATCCGATCGTGGCCCAGGTTCACCCGCAGCCACAGCAGGTCCATGTGTCCCGCTTCGAGCTTCTCCTGGGTGTCGAACGTGCCCTCGAGGATGGACTGCTCGCGCGTGCCGAGGACGACCTCGCGAATGCGCACCGTCCCTCGCCCGCGGATGGGAGCTCCGGCGGAAGCCGGACGATAGACGGACGTGCCCGCGGAGCCTGCCCGCAGGTAGTAGCGGGCATCGCTGGCCACAATGGGCAGCGAGATGGCGTCGCCGGGGTTCGAGAGGACGCTGCGAGCGGTCCACAGGAACGGCAGCCCGTGGCCCGGGCGTCCCAGCTCGATCTGGAAGCTGTCCGCACTGAGGTTGAGGAGCGGGCGCTGGTGTTCCTCAGCCACGGAGCGCACGCCCCCAATGGCATCGGCCAGGAGGCGCAGCTTGAGGTGGAACGTCTCGATGATGCGGCCCCAGCGGCCGTGTTCGCCGAGGAACACGCGCCCGCCGAGGGGCAGCGCGGGGTCGGCCTCGTTGAGTTCCTTGGGCGTCACGCCCGAGGGGATGGCCGTGCGCCCGTGCAACTCGCCCTCCCACGTGGCCCCGCTCAGCAGGTCGCTGAACTCCTCGTAGCCCACGGCGTTGTACTCGCGGACGAGCATCAGCCCGCCCGATGCGTTCAGGGGCACCACGCCGCGGTGCTCCCGCAGCATGTCGTCCATCGACCGGGTGTTCGTGTTCGTTGGGGCGTCGGGGGTCACGGGGACGAACGTGGTCTGCTCCCCTTCCTTGGGCAGGAACAGGTAGCGGTGAAGGGTGCTGCTGTAAGCCGGCAGGCCCATCTTCGTGAGCAGAGCGTCGTCCCGGCACAGGGTCCAGTTCTCCTCGACCACCGGGTCGTCGGGGTGGACGGGCTCGAGTGTGGACAGATCGAGGAAGGTGGGCAGCGGGTGAGCCGTCTCCCAGCCGGTCCTCACCACGCCGCCGGCGTCCAGAGCGTCCATGACCTGGAACTGGTGGGTCCAGCGCTCGTCGAGCACCCTGTTGGAGAGGGCTTCGCGGCAGGCGGTGACGGTGGTGCTGATCGAATCGAGGTCCTGCACCCAGATTTCGACCCAGCGCTGCACACGGCTGCCGGAGTCGAGCACGCACCCGAGGAACACGCGAGCATCGATGTGGTCGCGGAGCATGGCGAGATGGCCGCCGATGGGGTCCGGCTCGCGGCGGACGAGAGCGCAGATGCGCAGGGGGGTGTGGATCTGGTCGGCGCTCACAGGGATCGCGACGTAGCCGTCCGGCAGCCCGGCGGGCAGGTCGTTGGCATCGGCACTGGTCATCGCGGCTCCTCCGGAGCCGTCGCAGGCAGGCCGCCTTGCAGCGCCCCCTGCCCCACCGCTCGTGGCGGCACGTGCTCCGACTCGTTAAGCGACCCGGTCACAGCAACTCAAGGCGGCTCATGGGGAGCGGGTCGCGTTGCAGTCGGACAGCGACCCTGCCGCCCCGCCCCGGAGGAGCCCACTCTGGGCCATGCCTCCACTGCTCCGGCGAAGTTACAGTATAGTCGGGAAAACGAACCTGTCAACGACTTTATGGCCCCCACGGCGTGCATTACCCCACACAATGCCCCTGGAGCAAGGCGCCGCTATCCGCCGGGGCCGCACTACAGTCGTCCGGGAGCAGGGAAGGGAGCCCGGGCCACGCCCTCCGGGCAGGCTAGCCCCCGATGAGCGTGGTGCGGGTCGGAATCAGCGGAGGCAGGCCGAGAAAAGCCCCGCAGGACGTGAGGTCCATCGACATGACCCATCGAGCCGCGGGCTGGTTGTTGATCAAAACGGTCATGGAGCCCGTGACGATCTTGGGGTTGGGCCCGACGGGCGGCATGGGCGGGTGCACGGCGCCCTGGTTGATCGCCCCCGAACAGATGCACTCCATCGTTACGTGGGCCGCCGGCTGCCCTTCGATGACCACGGGCGGCGGAGGCCCGAAGATGACGCCCGAGGGCACAATCATGTCGTGCGTGAGCATGTCTCCGACGCGGGCGGCTGGGAACATCGCAGCACTCCTCTGGCCTGATACACGTCAGCTTCTGTATTATACCGTGCCTTTCCCCAAATGCAACGCCCCGTCACATTTCCCCGGCTTCGCGGCCCGGAACGCGGATCGGCGGGGCGCGCGCTCACTGTGGCAGCTTGTCGAGACGGGCCAACCCGTCCTGGAGCCTGGCCTTGCGGGCAGGGTCGCGCTCGCCGGCGTGGGCCTGTTCGAGGACGAAGCGGGCGACCTTTGCATCCTCGGCGTATCGGACGACCTTGGCCGCGAGGTCGCGGCGGAGGTCGGCGTCGTCGGCGGCCAGGAGCTCGGCCGCCGCAGGCACGGACGGGCGGCCGATGTGGATGAGCGCCTCCATGGCGGGGTAGCGCTCCCAGAGGGGCTCGGGCTCCCGGATCGGCGGCCCCTTGGGCTCGAAGTCGATGCGCTGGATCAGGGCGCCCACGCCCTCGGCGAGCCGGTGGCGTCCGATCAGGTAGATGGCCCCCGCCTGCACGGCCTCGGAGTCGCTCGTCTCCAGGTGCTCGATCAGGGCGCGGGCCAGGTCGGCGCGCTGGGAGTCCACCTGGGAGAGGAGCTTCATCTGATCGTCGTCGCTCAGCGATGCCAGGTTCTTCATCATGCCCATGATGCGGTCTTCTATCATCTCTCCTCCTTCCGGGCAGGGGGGTCAGGGAGCGGAGTAGTGGTTGTCCGTCGGCCCGGGGAGCGGGGAAATCGCGCCCGTGCTCAGTTCCTTGTGGGTCACCTGGGGGGTCTGATCGCGTTTCCAGCGGGCTCGCCAGTACCAGCCCGCGTGGTCGGAGCATCGGTCGCCGTTCCACTCGACCCACTGGCGGAAGTTGTCCGACCGCTCGTAGGAGTCGGTCACGCCGAAGTCCGCGATGTTCGGCGCGTCGCGGTCGTAGATCTTGTCGTCGTTGTCGGGCGTGAGCCGCTGGAATGAGGCGTGCGACGTGTCGGGCTGCCAACTCGTGTCCCATCGGCTCGTATCCTGCGCGCCGTCCTCGAAGTCCCGCCGCATCTTCTGCCGCTCGAACGTCCAGCCGGCCCGGACGACGGCGTGGACACCGGCGGGCGTGATGGTAGCGACGGGCACGACTTTTCCGACGGCGGAGTTCCCGCTGTCGTACGACTGCGCACCGAGGGTCTCGGTGCCGTCGTATCTCGAGCCATACTGGACGGCGTTCGCCGGCGTGGTGCCGCTGGTGTGGTTGGTCACGGTTGCCCAGAGAATCCACACGTCCACATGGTCGGTCACGCCGCCGAGTGCGGCCTCCACGTGGTACCTCGTGCTGGTCGACCGCGAGAGTCTTCGCTGGTTCGGGTGGCCCGTGACGGCGGAGCCGGAGTCGCCGGACCAGGCGATCTGACGCCAGGTCTCCTCGTTGTTCGGCGTGGTGGTGGCCTGCACGATCACGTCGTCGGTGGATTTCTTGACGGCGGCCCAGTTCTTGGCGCCGGTGACGTTGGTCTGTGTGGCGTTGTCGATGACGGTGAGGCTGACGAGCTGGGAGGGGGTGGCGTGTGGGCAGGGCTCCTCGGAGCCGCCGGTCTCGCGGTCGGAGGGCGGGCTTCCCTCGACCCCGCCGCCGTTGGCTTCGTAGAGGTCCATCCACTCGCTGCGCAGGGCGGCCTGGTCGGGGTCGGTGGCGTCGAGCGGCTGGCGGTTGCCGTCGGCGTCGTAGAGGGCGTTGGGCCGCGGGTCGCTCTCGTGGCGGCTGTAGAGCTCGTCGTCCGCTGCGCGGGTGGCCTGCGGGTCGAGGGGTCGCGTGGCTCGGCGGCTCATCGCTGTGCCTCTCGGAGTGCGAAGGTGGCGTGGTCGTCGATCCAGTCCATCTTCCCGGTCCCTGTGAGGCCCTCGGAGCGCAGGATGTCGCCCGCCCAGGAGGTCTGGGGCTCCGTGTCGAACTCAGCGCCGAAGGTGACCATGCACTCGAGGTAGCGGCGGACGTCGAACTCTTTGGTGACGCCGTAGGTGCGTGCTCGGTCGATGCCGTCGCGGATGAAGGCCCGCAGGTCGGGCTCCTGCATCTTCTGTGTCTGCTCGGGGAATCGCGACCGCAGGTGCGCGACCATGCGGTCCTCGAATCTATCGAGCATGTACTCGCTGAGTGCCTGCATCTGGGCTTTGCGGATCTGCATCCCTGGGAAGTCCCCTCAGGTGAGGAGTGGCCGGCGTTTGCCGACGCAATACGCCAGATCTCCCGGCCCAGCCTGCGCCAGGACAGCCTGGAGCGACCGTCCCGATTATGGGGCCGGCGCACCGCGATGTCAAGCATCTTCGGAGATGCGCGTCGGAGCGCATTGAGGGGTCGCACGCGCTGCGATGGCCTGCGCCGAGCCGCGCCAGGGCTCAGCCCAAGTCGTCGGTGTCGGGAGCGTCCAGGTCGGAGAGCGTCCAGACTTCGCCGAGCTGGATGCGCAGGCCCTCGCGCCGGCCGTCGAGCTTCAGGTAGGGGCAGTTTCCGTGGCCCTCGTGGAGGGCGAGCTCGGGGTCTCCGGGTGCAATCCACTGCACGCGGCCCTCGCCGATCCACCTCGCCAAGTCGTAGTCGTAGTCGATCTCGGGGTCTTCGGCTTCCCCCCACTGCACGGCTCCCTCGGGGGAGAGGTATTCGTAGGATCCCATGCCCCAGGTGTCGGGCCGCAGCACGTCCTCGGGCAGGGGGTCGGCGTAATAGGCGATCGGGAAACCTGTGTGTTCGCCGACAGGAACCGATGAGACGACGGCCACAAGCCCTTCCGTGCGGAAGAGCCGCGATATGACGTAGGGCACCTCGGGGCCGGGCTTCACAAGGATGGGGATCTCGGGCGGCTCGCCGCCGAGCTTCAGAGCGCCCGACAGGCCGTAGAAATGAGGGCAGTGGGCCTCGGGGTCTGGGCGCAGGGGCTGGTCGGAGTCCCACCACAACCCGTCGATGCCCAGGTTGTCGATGGGATAGACGAGCGGTTTGCGGCAGAAGGGACATCGGCTGATCGCCACGCGCGGCAGGCCGGCCAGATAGTCCTTGCGGATCTCCTCGAGGCGGTCGGAGATCTCATCGAGCCGCTGACCGATGGACTCGCTCTCGTCCTCCCCCACGGCCTCGTAGTCGCCATCGAGCTCCTCGAACTCGGGCATGAGCTCGAAGGCTTCCTCGAGCAGCGCGGCGCGCTGTGTGGGGGTGAAGCTCTCGGGCACAGGGAGTCTCCTTTATGGGCGACGGCCTCACTTGGGCAGGGGCCGGGACTTCGGCCGTGGCGGCACAGGTGTGGCGTAGGTCTCGCGGAACTGGTAGCCGGGGCCGAAGGACGCGAGGGCCTCGCCCCTCGGCCTGCTGCTGAGCTGGGGCGTCTTGGTGTGGCCGTCGACGATGTTGTAGTACATGTCCTGGTTGCGGCGGAAGGTGTCGGGGCTGTCCTTCGGCCAGGACATGTGGTCGGTGTGCTGGACGTTGATCGGTCCGCCGCGCAGGTCCTTGCACACGGCGGCGCGCTCGGTGTCGCTGAGCGGCTGGCCGAAACGGCCTTTGAAGTCGAACAGGTCGTTGTCACCGGTGAACGCTTTGCCGTACCCTGGGTTGGGCTTGCCCCGGATGGTGGCCCGGTTGTCGATGACCAGCCCATTCTCCATGCGGTAGCGTCCGAGGTTCTTCTTGAGCCGGGCATGCTCCGCGATGTCCTTGGGGTCGGCCTTGCCCAGGCTGATCCTCTTGCCGAGCTTCTTGAGCCGCCGGTTGAGTGCCTTCTGCTGAAGGACTTCGTCGGCGCGGGACTGGAAGCGCCCTGTGATTTTCTTGTAGAGCGTCTCGTCCTGGGCCTTGATGGCCTCGAGCGCCGCCTTGTCGGGCAGCTTGGGCTTGAACCCGCCCACCTTGCCGATGTCCTTCGGGTTGGCGCCCAGATAGTCGACGTCGATGCGGTTGAGCGTCTTGTTCTTGACGAAGCAGGGCTTGGGCGAGTGGCCGCGGTTGCGCCACTGGACGGACTCGGGGTTGGTGGGTCGGAAGCGCGCCCACACTCCACGCTTGTTGGCCACGCGGAAGGCCTTGCGCGCCTGGTTCTTGCTCATGCCGGCCACCTGGGCGGCGCGGGTGATCCGGAGGTTGCGCTTGATGCGGGCGGAGGGGTTGAGCTTGAACCACTGCTTGGTGAGCAAGCCGGTGGTCTTGTGGTAGGATCGACGAACGACGCGGCTGACGTACTTGCGGGCGGGCTTGAGCTTCTTGCCGACCCACTTGAGGCCCCGCTTGACGAAGGGGATCTTCCCCGCCACCAGCAGGGCGGCGTCGAAGGCCATGGCCCAGGCGGCGGCGGTGGCGGCACACTTGTAGTTCACGGGGTCGCCGCGGCGCCACTGCTCGAAGCAGCTGCCGGCGAAGGCGCCCGCGCCACTGCCGATCACGCCGCCAACGTAGGCACCAACGGGGCCTCCGACGAGCGTGCCGACGGCCGTGCAGGCGCCGGCAATGCCGCCCTCAAGGGCACCGGTCCAGAAGCTCCCGCCCATGGCCGAGGACATCACGCCGCCGATCACGGCGCCCGCCACGGCGCCAATGGCCACCGTGGCCAGTGCAGCCATGATGAGGAACGTGCCGTAGGGGTCGATGCAGTTCCACGGGTTGTTCTTGCAGTAGGCGTAGTAGGCGGTGCCGAACTCCATCCAGTTCGGGTCCATCGAGATGTAGGACCGCAGGGTTGGGCTGTAGTAGCGCCCCAGGTTGTAGTGGAGCCCGGTTTCCTCGTCGTGGTACTGGCCGACGAGGCGGAACGGCTGGCGGACCTTGTCCACCCGCACGCGGGCCTCGCCGAACGAGTCGTAGGTGGCCGACCACACGGTCGTGCCGTCGGCGTCGAAGGCGCGGATGACGGCTCCGCGAGCGTCGCGCTGGAGCCAGTAGGTGTCCTCTCCCTCGCGGAAGGCGAGGGGGGCCATGCCTTCGGGCATCCAGAGGTAGTCGCGCCGCTCGGGCTCGGCGTCGGAGGTCGCCTGGTATTCCTCCCAGAGGAGGCGGTAACCCGACCAGCCGAAGCGCCAGGTCTGCTTGCCGTCGGTCTTGGAGATGCGGCGGCCGAGGCCGTCGTAGCTGTAGCGCCACGTGCCACGCCCCGTGGTCGCCTGACGCAGCGTGCCGTCGGCCGACCAGGCGCACCCGATGGGGCCTCGCAGGCCGGGCAGGCGGGTCATGTTGCCGTTGTCGTCGTAGCCGATGGCCACGCCGCCGAAGGTCCGGGGCTCGTCCATCAGGCCGATGGCGATTCCTGTGGCGCCGGCGCGGACCATGTTGCCCTTGGCGTCGTAGTCGAACTCGGTGATCGGCTTTCCGGACGCGGCGTCGGTTTCAGCGGTCAGGCGGTGGGCATCGTCGTAGGTGAAGCGTCGGCGCAGCGAGGCGTCGGGGGTTGTGCCCCACGAGTCGCTCATGGCGGTGAGGCGTTCGCAGGGGTCGTACTGGTAGGTCTGGTGGCTGCGGACGCGGCCGTCACGGCCGACCACGGTCGCCTCGGCCATCTGCCCGAGGTCGGGGAACTTCTGCCGCTCGATGAGCTGGTTGGGGTAGCGGATGGCGGCCAGACAGCCGTCGGGGCCGTAGTCGAGGTGGATCTCGCGCCCCTCCCAGTCCACCACGCAGGCCACGCGCCCATCCTCGTCGTACTCGTAGGCCACCTTCTCGCCGTGCGGTGTCTCGATCGAGGTGAGCTGTCCCTCGGAGTCGTACTCGCAGGTCACGTCGCCGGCGTCGGTCGTCTCGACGACGGGGCAGGCGTCGTCGTTGAGATCGAAGCGGGTGGTCGTGGTGGCCGTGGTGGCGGCGACCACGTTGCCGTCGCCATCGTACTTGAAGCGGGTTTCCGAGCCGTCGGCCCAGGTGGTGGTGCGGATCATGCCCTGGTCGTCGAGGTGCATCTGAACGGGGGAGCCGTCGCGGAGGACGATGGCGGCGACGTCCTCGTCGTCGAAGTAGCCGTAGACCTGCTCGGAGCCGTCGGGGAAGGCGATGCGCTCAAGGGCGCCGGCGGTATCGAGATGGAAGCGAAGCGGTCGCCCGAGCGGATCGGTGATCGTCCGCACGCGCTCCTCGTCCGAATGCGTCTGGGTGGTCATGGCGCCCGTCTGGTCGGTCATCGATGTCAGTTGGGTGCCGGTGGCGTAGGTGAAGCGGACGGCCTTGCCACCGGGGTATTGGAGCGAGAGGAGGCGCCCGTCGTCGTCGTGCTTGAGCTGGTAGGTGCACAGGCCGGGGCGCCGCAAGACGGTGAGATGGCCGTTCTCGTCGCGCTCCATCTCGACGCGGCGGCTGCCGGGGTGGACGACGGCGGCAACGCGCCCCTGCTCGTCGTGCTCGTAGTGGCTCTGGAGTCCGGAGGGCTCGGTGACGGTGCGGATCAGGCCGTCGTCGTTGAACGAGAAGCGTCGGGTGCGTCCGAGGGAGTCGGTGGCCAGCACGTCGCCCGTCTTGGGGTCGCGCCCGGCCTGCGCGCCAAGGTCGCTGAGGTTCTGTCGCAGGACCTCGGGCGCTCCTTTGCGCAGGGGCTCCCGGAAGGCCTCCATCTGTTCCTTGCGGACCTGCATGATCGTGGATCCGTTCTGTTAGACGGTATCGCCTCATCGGTCGCTCAAGCAGCCTTGGGAGGGTGCTGGCGCCCCTGCTCGGATCTCCCTCACTGTCGCGCCAGCCCCCGGGCAATCACCACAATTATCGTGCCTGCCCACCGTGATGTCAAGCACACCCGGGCGCGCGAGCGCGCCATGGGCCAGTGGCCTCAGCCACACGTGCTTGCGCCGCTCGCGAGGCATGCTATCCTGTGGAGCGGGCCACGGAAACGAACGAGCGGGATACTGTGGTATGAAGGTTCGCCGCGCGAGCAAGGCCGATATTGAGCAGGTGGTGGCTCTGGGCGTGCAGATGCACGCGGAGGGGGCCTACGCCTTCCTGCCTTTCGATCCGGAGAGGGCGCGCGCGTTCGTCGCCGAGTCCATCGAGGAGGAGGAGCAGTGCCTGTGGGTGGCGGAAGAGGCGGGAGCCGTGGTGGGGATGCTGGCGGGGTCGGTGAGCGAGTACTACTTCTGCTCCGAGCTGGTGGCGTGCGACCTGGTCTTCTATGTGGAGAGGAGGCACCGCCGGGGCTCGGCGGCCGTGCGGCTGATCGGGGCCTTCCGGGAATGGGCTCGGGAGCAGGGGGCGCGCGAGCTGGCGCTCGCCACGTCGCTGGGCGTCCCCGGCGACCGGGCGGGCCAGTTCTACGAGCGGCTGGGATTCACGCGTGTGGGTGGGGTGTACAAGCAGCGCCTGGACTGAGCTCCCCCGCTCACAGGAGGCGCAGGAAGATGCCGATTCCCTCCGCTTTCACCTCGCGCTCGATCTCGATCAGGCCCTTGCCCAGGGTCACCTGCCATTGCTCCACGTCGCCGTTGCGGTGGGAATGGGTCCAGAAGGAGAGGACGGGCGGGTCCTGGGAACCGAGCTTGGGGGCGTGGAAGTCGTCGGCGAGCTTCTTCACCGTCTCCGCCTGCTCGTCGTCGGTGGTCTCCACGTCGTCGAGCTTCTCGAGCAGCTTGAGGCCGGGATAGCATAGCTCGACGAGGAAGGCTGCCATGGCCGTGGGCTCGTCGGCGAGGCGCCTGGTGAGTTCCTCGGTGTTCCAGAACTGGGCGAGTTCGAGCGTGCGCTCGGGGTCGTTGACCCACAGGGGGATCTTGTTGTCGTCCACGGCGATGCGGCGGTCGCTCGTGGGCTCGATGTCGGGGTTGCACACGTCCCACACGAGGTGGTGGTTGAGCTTCACGGAGCCCTGCCAGGGCTCGATGGCGAGTTGGGAGGCGTCGACTTCCTCGATCTGCGCGCCTCGGGCCAGCGCAAGATCGCGCAATTCAGTGGTGGCATCGGGGCTCATCGTGGAGCATCCAACAAAGAGGAGAGCAATGGCCAGTTCACAGCGCACGGGCCAGCCTTCCAGCAGCCGCTGCGTGGGCCGGCCCACGACGCAGCAGAGGGCGTTGCGCTAAGGGATCCCGTAGGATCTCTTCACAGCATCCTCGAGGGTGCCGTCCTTCTTCATCTTGACGATCAGATCCTCCTGCTGGTCCTTGAGCTTGGGGTTCTTCTTCTTGAGGGCCTCCCAGACATCGGCCTCCTTGTTGAACGCCTTCATCTCGCGGCGCAGCTTGTCGGCCTTGGTCTTGTTCGGGGTCTTGTCGAGCACGTGGGTGCCTTCGTGGGCCGTGTGGGTGGCGGCCAGAGCGTCGTTGGTCTTGGGATCGATGAAGATCTTGTCGCCCACCTTCAGGGCGATGGTATCCTTCCCTTCCTTGTACTTCTTGCGCACGTCGTCGTTCATCTCGTACATCTTGATCTTGCCGTCGTTGATGCCCTTGGCGATGTCGTCGGCCTTGCCGCTTTCCTTGAGCTTGGCGACGATGGCTTTCTTCTTCTTGTCCGAGAGGGGACATTCCGCCTTGTTCGCGCACTTGGCGGTAGACTTGCCGGCTTTCTTCTTGGGCTTCTTCTTGGCGGACGCGCCGGTCTTCTTCGCTTTGGATCCGGAGAGGCACATGCTCGGTCCCTCACATCGGCGATTCAGGCCAGCCACTTGTCGAGGAAGGCCATCGATTGCTCGTAGAGGCGGTCGACGCGCGTGTCCTGGGGCGCGGGGGCGCGCTCGGCCAGGGTCTGCTCGATCCAGGGGAACTGGGGATCGGTGTCGAACCCGGCGCCGAGCATGAACATCAGGACGAGGCAGAGGGCCGGCCCGCGGTCGCCGCGCAGCTCGTGGTGCCTGGCCCGCTCGACGGCGGCGGTAACGAGGACGTCGAGGACGTCGTCGCCCAGGCGCGTGCACTTTTCGGGCCACAGGGCGTGGAGGACGTGGATCGCTCGGCTCTCGAAGTTCCCTGTGGGTGGCTGGAAGCGTTCGAGCGGGGGCTGCTCGCGCAGGCTTGCCATGGCTCGCCGCACGTGCTCGCCTTCCTCGCCCGCCACGGCAACGATGTAGTCGACTGCTCGGTCGAAGAGCGTTTCGGACTGCTCGGCGGGGTCGCGGAGGGCCACGTCGTCGAGGGTATCGGCGGCCCAGGGGAGCTGGGGGTCCTCGTCGAACGCGCTGCCGAGGAAGAACATGAGGCTGATGAACAGGCACAGGTCGTGCTCGGTGATGAAGCCGTGGACGGCGCCGCGGTCGATGCCGAGGCGTATGGTCTTGCGCACGGCGGGCTCGCCGAGGATCTCGTAGTGCTCGGGGAAGTGCTCCTGCACGTGGGCGACCATGGCGTCCTCGAAGCCGGCCATGGCCGCGTCCTCGAAGGCGGTCATCTGCTCCTGGCGGATCGTGAGCACAGGGTGCATCCTCCGGGCCGTCGGGCGTCAGGCCTCGCCCAGGCGAACCTCATCGCGTTGCGCGTTCCCCGCCTTGTTCCAGAAGCGCAGCATCTGTGCGTCGTCCTCGTCTTCGAGTGCGTAGAAGAGCACGGGGCCAAAGAAGTCCTCGAGCTCCTCGGGGGTGCAGGTGGGGAGGAAGACGCGCAGGACGCGCGGGTCGTAGAATCGGAAGTAGAGGTACTTGCCGTCGGGGTCCCGGACCATGGTGAAGCGTCGGAAGTGCTGCCGCAGGTCTCGGAGGCGGCCGTAGGTGGCCGCGAAGACGCCCCAGTGGTTGCCCCACCCCTCGTCGAGCACCCACTCGGTGAACTCGGCTTCGGGGTCGAGCTCGACGACGTAGGGGGCGACCTCGGCCATATCGGGCGCAAGCTCGCCGCGCCAGAGGCACACGTAGTCGGGCTCATCGGCATAGAGCCGTTTGAGGAGGCCCTTGACGGATGCGCCATCGAGTAGTGCGAACACCTGGGTTTCGGGATCGACGAACAGCCGCTCACGCAGGGAGCGGATCACCGCTTCGTCCGCCATGGTATATGCTCCTTCCGCCATGCCGCCCCACAGGGCTGGCGCGCGTGCTCAGAGATCGCGTCCCGTCTATGCCGCCTGCCGCCCCGACGGCCTCCGCTTCCGCGAGAGGCAGGTGGGGGGCAGGGTCCGCGCGGCCCTTGCCACGCGGGTCCGCTCCTGTGTCGCTAGGGCTCGGGCGACTGCGCGCGCTCGCTGGCAGGGGCATCGCCACCGGGGTCGTCCTCGCCGCCCATGGCTTGTTGTTCCGCGGGGCGGGCCTTCTGCTCGGCTGCGGACTGTGCCCCAGGCGCGCTGGACTTCGGCCCGCGCGCAGGTCTCTGCGGCCTCCCCGGCCCTCCGCTCTCCGCGCGGCCGCCGGGGCTCTGGCTGTCGCCTGTCCGACCACCGGGGGCCTGGCCAGCTTCGTCGGCCTCGCGGCCCATGGCCTGCTGTTCCGCGGGGCGGGTCTTCTGCTCGGGTGCGGACTGTGACCCCGGTCCGTCGGACCTCGGCCCGCGCGCGGGTCTCTGCGGCCCCCTCTGTGGTCCCCTCTGCGCGCGCTCGAAGCCCGTCTGCTCGCGCGGGACGGCGCTACGCTGGGTGGCCGGTCCGCCGCCCCCGCCGCCGGCATTGTCGCCGGCCTGCGGCGCCCCGCCGTCCGAGCCTGCGGCCTGTTGGGTGGCGGGTGAGCCGCCGCTCGAGCTCGATCCGCCGCCCCCTCCCCCGCCACCCTCCGCACACACCTCGCAGAACGGCGTGCCGCTCTGCGCCGCGTACTGCATCGCCGTGGCCTGGGAGCTGTACTGGGCCGGCGTGGGCGGGGTCTTCGTCGGCGGCGCCTCATCCACCTTGCCAGCCTGGTCGGAGTCCGCTTCCTTCGGCTCCGTGGGTGCCTCGGGCGACGAGCCGCTCCCCGTCCCAGGGCTGCCGCCGCTGTTGATAAAGGTCAGCGGCGTGCCCACGATGTGGATGCCGGCGGGGCCGAGGGTGATGAAGCTGCTCGACCCCTTGAGGGTCAACTGCATGGCGGACTCGATCACGAAGTTCATGCCCGACTTCAGGTGGATCTCGAGGCCCGCCTCGTGGGCCCACTTCATCTCCGTCTTCTGCTGCCAGTCCTGGCCAGCCTCCGTGGAGATGGTGCCGTCGACCTTCTCGTTGAGGTCACCCTTGACTTTCAGGTGCTTGTCTTCCTCGACCATCTCGTACTGGTGTCTCTTGACGATCAGGTGGCGGTCTCTGCCGATCCACTCCATGTTGTCGTTCTCGACCCGCACATCCTGGTTCTTCTCGGCATGGACGTAGATCTGCTCTTTGCCCTTCTCGTCCTCGAAGCGGAGTTCGTTGTAGCCGCCGCCGCCCTTGCTCGAGTTGGTCTTGATGGTGCTCTTGGTCTTCTTATCGGGCAGTTTGTAGGGCGGCATTTCGTCGCCGTTGTAGACTCGGCCTGTGATGATGGGGCGGTCGGGGTCGCCCTCGAGGAACTCGACGATGACCTCCTGGCCAATGCGGGGGATGAACATGGCGCCCCACTTCTTGCCGGCCCAGAGCTGGGAGACTCGGATCCAGCACGAGCTCGTCTCGTCGGCCTTGCTGCGGCGGTCCCAGTGGAACTGCACTTTCACGCGGCCGTATTCGTCGGTGTAGATCTCCTCACCGGCCTTGCCGACGACGATGGCGGTCTGGCAGCCCTGGATGACGGGCTTGGGCGTGGTGCGGGCGGCGCGGTACTGCTCGCCGGCGTCGATGGCCGTGAACGAGATGGAGCAGCTCTGCCCCCCGCCGATGCTCGTGCCCTCCTCGGAGTCGAACTCGTCGGACGACAGGGAGATGTTGGTCCCTGTGACGAGGTATTTGCGGTTCTGATCGTCACGGGGGAAGTCCTTGACGGTCACGGTGCCGCCGGTGGCAATGCCTCCGCAGTTGGTCCCGCCGATGCCCACCTCGTGTTCGGCGTGCTGCTCCTCGATGCGGGTGCGTGCGTACTGCTCGCCGTCGCCGTACTCGACGTATTCGCCGGGGTGGTCGAAGACTTCGTAGCTGGCGCCGCCGTGGGAGCGCTGGATCTGGCCCTGGGTGAGGAGGTTCTTCTTGGGGTTCTTGAAATCGAAGTCGTTGAGCTTGTAGGTGCCGGGCTTGACGGCTTTCTCGATGGACCAGGCAAAGAGGCATTCGCGGTCCTGGAGGCCCTGCTCGGCGGGGCGGTACTCGATTTCGGAGGCGTCGGGGCAGTCCTGGTGGGCGCTCGCGCTGTCCGCGAGCACGAGGGTGTGCTTGCCGTTTTCGTGCTCGAAGAAGTAGTAGATGCCCTCCTGCTCCATGAGGCGGCTGACGAAGTGGAAGGCCGTCTCGCGATACTGCACGCAGTATTCCCAGGTGCGGTAGCTGCCGGTGAGCCTGTCGTCGAAGTCGCTGAAGCCGTAGTCTCGGAAGACCTCCTTGATGATGTCGGGGACCTTCTTCTCCTGGAAGATCCGGCAGTCGGCGGTGCGGGTGAGGAACCAGAGCCAGGGCACGACGGTGGCGCGGTAGGTGGCCATGCGGCCGGCCTGCACGTCCTGGGAGAACTCGCTGACGTAGCCGTTGAAGTAGCGCTCCTCGCCGCCGGGCCGCGTGAGACGAACGGTGACGTTCTGGCCGACGATATCGTCGAAGCTGATGCTGTGGTCTTCGCTGAGCATGTCGAGCTCGAAGGTGAAGAGCTCGCCAAGGCTTTCCGAGATCGAGCACGACCTGAGCAGAAGGACGTCGTCCCCGAGAGGGGTCCCCACGCCGATGTGCCGGTGCTTCTGAGTTCTGGCCATGGCAAGCCTCCGTTCGCAAGCAGCAGCGCGGGGCGCTGCGGAAGCGGATTCGGTGTCCGTGCCGGGCGGCCGCGGTGGCCGCGGGGCGTTCTATGGCGAGAGGCCGTTCGGGCCTCGTTGCTTGTTCGCTCCGGCCATATTGTTGAGCGTGCGCAGATCGCTCTTGAGGAAGTAGCCTTTGCTCATCCGGTTGGTGATGGCGATCCTGGTCTTGAAGAAGCTCGTGACCGCGGGGAGTCCCTGGATCAGGCAGTCGAGGGCGGCGCCGTAGACTTGGCCGAGGATCGGCACGCAGTTGAGGCCCTCCTTGACGACGACGAGGGCCAGGGCTCCTTTGAAGGTGCCGCCGCGGCTCACGTGGGCCTCGATGGTGGAGGCGGCGCTCTGGACCTTGCCCACAAGGCCCAGATAGCTCTTGACCTTCGGGATGCCGTGCTGGCGGATCAGCCCCACCATCTTGGTTTCGGGCATCATCCAGGTGAGGCCCTCCATGCCGTCCGCGAGCTTCTTGATGTCCTTGAGCGCGCGGCCCAGCTCCTGCGTGCCGTTCTTCTTCGCGGCGTTGAGCTTCTTGTGAAGCTGGTGGAACTGGGTGGCCTTCACCTGGAGCTCGGCGGCACGTGCCTCGAGAGCCTGGACGAAGAGCACACAGGCCATCGGGGCGTCGAAGTAGTGATCCTTGTAGAGCACCCAGTGGCCCGTCCTGTGGACGTAGGTGGCATCGAGGCTGTCGGTCCACGTCTTGCTACCCTTGGCGTGGTCGGAGGCCTGGCGCATGTCCTTCACGCCCCACGTGCCAACATGCTTGGCTACGGTCTTCGTCCCATCCCATGTTCGCGTGACGAGGCCCTTGGGGTAGTGACCTTGCACGGCCTGCTCGAACACGGTGCGGACCCTCTTCTGGTGCCGTGGGTTCGTGTACAGCAGGATGCTCGTGTAGATGTCGTTATAGAGCCAGACGGCGAAGTTGGTGAAGTCGACGGCGATGGGCTGCTTCTTGGCGGCCTGAGCCCTCTGCCAGCCCGTGTCGATGGAGGTGATGTACTTGCCGGTCCACTTCGCCATGTGTCGAGTCTCCGGCGGCGTCGGTCTGACGTGGGCGTGCAGGTCGGGCGCCCGTTGTGGTGCGACGCGATGCCTTCGCGTCTCCCCCACGGACGGGCCGAGGGGTCACGTTGGGGCTCCATGCAGCGCCGTGGCGCTCAGCGCGATCCGGCCACACGGCCCCGGCGGGAACACGCGCCTGCATTGCGTCCGCCCGGCCACATGACACAAGTATAGCGTCGGAAGGGGGCCTGTCAACGCTTTTGTGGGAGACGCACGGGCGGGGGCGGGCGGGCCCGTGTCCGCGTGGGCAGTCAGATGCCGTCGACGAGCCCCCTGCCTACTCCGAGACTTGTTCCTCGGCGTCGCCCTGGACGTCGGCCCAGCTCGCGCCGTCGAGCTGGCAGTCGGAGAAGACGGTGCGCTCGACGTTAGCTCCGTCGAAGATGGCGCCGCGGAGGTCGCAGCGGGCAAAGACGGCGTCGTGGAGGTCGGCGTCGCGGAAGGTGGCGCCCCGCAGATCGGTTCCGACGACCATGGCTCGGGCAAGGATGGCACCGTTGAAGCAGGCTCCGCCAAGCTGTGCGCTATGGATCTCCGCCTTGAGCAGGCACGCGTGGGCGAAGTTGGTGCCGGCCGCTTGGGTTTCGGAGAAGTTCGCGCGGGCCAACTCCGCGCTGGCGAAAATGCAGCGGCGGAGCACGGAGTCGTCGAAGTGCACCTCGTCGAGCTCGAGCTCCGAGAAGTCGTAGTCCTCAATGGTGTAGAGGGAGAGGTCGGCGGCCTCCCCCTCGTCGCCCTCGCTGTCGAGGTGCTGGGCGTGGAGGGCGAGGATCCGTTCCAGAGCCTGGCGGGAAAGGCGTTCGGGCTCGCTGGCGCTCATCATGTGTCCTCACTGAACGGCGCAGTTGACTTCGATGATATTGTTGAGCTCGGCCTGGGTGCCGTTCTGTTTGAGATAGTTCCACAGAGCGGCGTGGTCGCCCTCGTTCATGTAGGTGCTGTCGAGAAGCACCTTGACCGGCTCGGCTTGGCCGGTGACCTTGTTGGGGTAGACCTGGCGGGTCTGGTGGAGGATCGAGTCGCCCGCCTCCTGGGGCTTGAACTGCCAGTGCTTCTGCTGGCCAGTGCCGGGCGAGGGCGGGGTCTTGACGTCGTAGGGCGTGCCCTTGCCGTCGTAGAACTCGATGCCCTTCGGGCCGCGTTCGATGGGGCCTTGCATGAGGCCCTGCTTCTCGGCTTCCAGGCCTGCCATGGCTTCGCGCCGACCGCCGGGCGTGATCTTGCCCTGGTGGTCGGGGTCGTTCCTCAGACTCTCGTAGCGGGGGTCCTTGCGGTACTGCTCGGGCACGTCGGAGTCTTTCTTGAACCTCTTGTAGCGGTCGGCCTGCCCACCTGGCTTCTTGACGCGTGCGGGCTTGGGCTGCTGGGTCGGCTGCTTTGGCTTGGGCTTGGGCTTCGCCCTGACCTTGCGCACGGGCTTGCGCTGGGTGCGGGGCTTGGCCGTTTTCTGTTGCACACGTGCTTTCTGAGGCTGCTTGGCGGGCTGCTTCTGCTGCGGGCGGGGCCGTGTGCGGGCGGCCTTGGTGACCTTCGGGCGTGCGGGGGCCTTTGCAGGACGCTTGACGACCTTCGGCCGCACGGGCTTCCGCGCGACCTTGGGCCTGGCCACCTTGCGCACGGGCCGCGTGCGCACCTTCACGGGGCGCTGCGGCTGCGTGCGGGCCTTGGGCGTGGGGGTCTTGGAGCGTCGGCCGAAGAAGCGCGCGATCCTGGGGCCGAGGAGGCGGAACAGGCCGGCCGTGGCGGCGCCGATGCCTATGCTCCACAGCAGCCCCTTCCAGCTCCACTTGGACTTGGGGTAGCCGGCCGCGTAGTTGGCGAGGTAGCCGAGGCCGCCGCTGGCCCCGCCCAGGCCCATGACCGCCGCCACGCCGGCAGCGGCAGGGAAGAGGGCGAACGGTACGGACGCGATGATCCCGACGCCGGCGCCCTTGAGCATGGCCTTGCCGATGCACTTGAGGCAAAAGCCGTTATTGAGGCCCTCGCTGAGGCCGAAGCCCACCGCGCCGGCGCAGGCTCCGGCAGCAAGAATGGCCAATGGGAGCGAGACGGGGGCAGTGAGGACGACGGCGACGCCTACGGCAACGGCCGCAACGATGGGCAGGACGACCTTGCCGACGGACTTGGTGACCTCCCAGGCTTTCTTGGCGAACTTCTTCGTGGCGTCGTAGGCTTTCGCGGCGGCGCTGGCGACGGCTGCGGCGCCCTTCTTGACCACGTCGACGGCCTTGGCGGCAACCTTGGCGACGGCGACGGCGGCGGAGGCGACCTTCTTGGCCACCTTGACCACCGTCTTGGCCGCGTTCCACGCCTTCTTCAGAAAGCCCCAGAGCATGCCCTGGGGGTCGGCGTCGTTCGTGGGGTTGTTGCCCACGTAGGAGTAAAAGTTGAACCCGCTGAGGAACGAGGCGGGGTCGCGCGAGAGGTAGCGCCCGAGGGTCGGGGCGTAGTAGCGTGCGCGGTTGTAGTGGAGCCCGGTCTCCTCGTCGTAGTACTGGCCGGGCAGGCGCCAGGGGTTGTGGACGGCTTCGGTGGTGATTCGGGCCTGGCCGAAGGCATCGTAGTCGGCGGCCCAGGCCACGTTGCCCTCCTCGTCCGTGACGCGGCGCGGGGTGCCCAGATGGTCGGTGTGGTAGCAGTAGATCTTGTCGTTGATGCGTGTGGCGAAGGGGGTGGGGGTGCCGGGGTAGTAGAGGTAGTCCTGAGCGACGGCGCCCGGCCCTTCGCCGGTGACCTCGCGGATGAGGTTCTCGCCCGCCCAGGTGTATCGGGTGATCTTCTGGCCGCATCGCTTCCACACGCGGCGTCCGAAGGCGTCGTAGCCGAAGGTCACGGGCTCGCGTCCCGCCTGGTCGGCTCGCACGAGGAGGTTGCGGTAGTCGAAGGTGAAGCGCCAGGCGCCGGTGGGGCCGGCCATCGAGGTCATGTTGCCGCGTTCATCGTAGGTGCACTGCCCTCCCCCGGCCAGGACGAGCTGGTTGAGGGGGTTGACGACGGCGCTCTGGCCGCCGGCGCCGATGCGGTTGCCCGCCTTGTCGTAGGCGAACTGCTCGGCGGTCCCGCCGCCCTCGGGCTCTACGGCGAGGAGTTGCGTCTCGGCGTCGTACTGGTAGCTTCGGGCGCCGAACTCGGAGTCGGTGAACTTCGCGACGCGGTCCTCGAAGTCGTATTCGCATTCGAGGGAGAAGAGGGGCGTGCTCTGGCCCTCGCGGCGTCCGACGAATGCGGTGGGAAGGCCGGCGCGCGAGCGGCTGGTGGTGGTGACGACACCGTTGGCGCCGGTGAGTACTTCTCCCCCGTCGTCGGGGAGGTAGCGGAAGCGGTGTTCAGCGCCGCTCCAGTCCTTCACGCAGCTCAGGCGCAGGTCGTCGTCGCGCGTGAACTCGACGGTTTCGCCGGTGGGGTAGGTGATGGCGGCCAGGCCGGCCTCGTCGTATGCGTAGGTGGTGGTCTGGCCATCGGCCTCCTCGCTCACGACGCGGCCTTCGTCGTCGTAGTCGAACGTGACCAGGGTGTCGAGGCTGCGGGCCTCGGTCACGAGGCTGTCCTCGTGCTGGAGGTGCACGGTCTGGCCGTCTCCGTACTCCATGGTGGCGATCTCGTCGTCATCGTCGTATTCGAGCTCGGCGACGAGCTCGTCGCCTGCCCAGATGCGTTCGACGCGGCCCTCGTCGTCGTAGTCGTAGTACTCGCAGGTTCCGTCGGCGAATCGGGCGAGGTCGGGGCGCTCCCATTCCCCGTATTCGAACTCCGTGCGGTTTCCGTTGCCATCGACGACGGCGGTGAGGTTGTCCTCGTCGTCGTATTCATAGCCCTCGGTGTTGCCGAGGCGGTCGGTTTCGGATGCGATGAGGCCGTTGGTTCCGTAGGCGAACATGCGGGAGGTGCCGTCGGGGTAGTCGACCTGCTGCACGCGGCCTTCGGGGTCGTAGCTGATGCGGCACAGCTCGGTGCCGTTGCGGCGGAGGACGGTCATGTTGCCCTGCTCGTCGTATTCGTAGCCCTGCTCGAGGCCAGCAGGGTTGCGCATGGCGAGGAGCTTGCCGTCGGGGTCGTGGGTGAGGGTGGTGGTGCGGCCGAGGGGGCTGGTGACGGCCCGGATGAAGCCGTTGTCGTCCTGGCTGTAGCGGGTGGCGTTGCCGCGGTTGTCGTCGACCAGGACGTCGCCGGTGGCGGGTTCTCTCTCGGCGTCCTGGCCGGCTTCCTGGAAGCTGTCGATGAGGGCGTCGGCCACGGAGTCCTTGCGCAGTGCGGTGAACTGCTCGTCGCGGATGGTCAGCATGGTCGTGGCTCGCTTTCTCCGAGACGGACTTGCCCGAGGTCAGTGCTTCTCGGCCACGCGGACGGGCAATTGCTCGGTCCTCGCCTGCTCGCCCGCTGCCCAGGCGCGCAGCATCACGGCCGGATCGGCGTCCTCAAAGGCGTAGAAGAGCACGGGGCCAAACACCTGCTCCCGCTCTTCGGGCGTGCAGGTGGGGAGGTAGCGTCGGAGGACTCGGGGGTCGTAGAAGCGGAAGTAGGTGAGGCGGCCTTCCGGCCCCTTGACCATGGTGAGCGAGCGGAAGTGCACGCGCATGACGCCGAGGGTGGCGGGTGCGGCGGCGAAGATGCCCCAGTGGTTGCCCCAGCCGTTTCCGAGGACCCAGCGGGTGAAGTCGGCGTCGGGCTCGAGCTGGACGAGGTAGGGGGCTACTTCGGCCATGTCGGGCTCGAGGGAGCCTCGGAAGAGGCACTCGAACTCGGGGCGCTCGTCGCCGTAGAGGCGGTCCAGGAGTTCCGGCACGGCGGCACCGTCGAGCACGGCGTAGACCGTAGCATCGGGCTCGTAGAACAGGTGACCCGTGAGGGAGCGGGTGAGATTCTCGTCGGGCATCGTCGTGCCTCCCAGGATTCCTGGATGCGGCCTCGGGCGGGCCGGGTGCCGACCTAGTCGCACACCTCACAGAAGGGCGCCCCCGCTTCGCTGGCGCGCTGGAGCACGGTGGCCGAGGTGCTGTAGGTGGTCGGTGTGGGGGGACGCTCGGGGGGCGGCGCCACGTCCACCTCGCCGGCCACATCGCTGTCGGCCTCGAGTGGAACCTTGGGCGGCGTCGGCGACGAGCCATGCCCCGAACCGCCGGTTCCGCCGCTGTTGATGAAGATCATGGGTGAGCCGGAGATGAAGATGCCGGCGGGGCAGAGCTTGATGAAGCTGCCGCCGTCCGTCTTGAGGGTCAGCTCGATGCCAGCCTCAATCACGACGTTGAGGCCGGCCTTGAGGTGGATCTCGAAGCCCGCCTCGTGGGCGTAGTTGAACCCGGTCTTCTGCTGCCAGTCGTTGACCGCCTCGACGGACATGGTGCCTTGGACCTTCTCGTTGTGGTCGCCCTCGACCTTCATGTGCTTGTCGGCCTTGACCAACTCGAACTGCTCGTTCTTGACGATCATGTGGCGGTCGTGGCCGATCCATTCCTTCGAGTCGTTCCCGACCCGCTCGTCCTCGTTCTTCTGGGCGTGGATGTAGATCTGCTCGCTGCCCTTGAGGTCCTCGTAGCGGATCTCGTTGTAGCCGCCACCGCCCTTGCTCGAGTTGCTCTTGACGGTGCTGCGGGTCTTGTTGGCGGGCAGTTCGTAGGGCGGCATTTCGTCGCCGTTGTAGACGCGGCCCGTGATGATCGGGCGGTCGGGGTCGCCCTCGAGGAACTCGACGATAACCTCCTGGCCGATGCGGGGGACGAACATGGTGCCCCACTTCTTGCCGGCCCAGGCCTGGGCCACGCGGATCCAACAGGAACTCGTCTCGTCGGCCATGCTGTGGCGGTCCCAGTGGAACTTGACCTTCACGCGGCCGTATTCGTCGGTGTAGATTTCCTCGCCGGCGGGTCCGACGACGATGGCGGTCTGGGCTCCCCAGATGCGCGGCGCGGGGGTGACGGAGGCCGGCCGGAACGCGGCCTCGGCATCGATGCCGGTGAAGCTGCACTCGATGGTGGTCTGGACGGCGCTGCCGGCGGACTCGGAGTCGTACTCGTCGCTGCGCGCCTTGAGGGTGCTGGAGGTGACGAGGAACTGGCGGCAGAGGTCGGTGCGGGGGCAGTCGGTGAACTCGAAGGTGTAGCCTGTGGCGATGCCGCGCGCATCGGCCCAGCCTCGGAGGATTTCGTGCTGGGCCTGGAACTCCTCGATGCGCGTGCGGGCGTACTTCTCGCCTTCGCCGAGCTTGGCATACTGGCCGGGGTAGTCGTAGATCTCGAAGTCGGAGGCCGCGTGGTCGCCAGGCATTCTGGAGACGGTGCGCAGGGGCATCCGGGGGTTCTTGAAGTCGAAATCGCCCACGGCGTAGGCGCCGGGCTGCACCTGCATCTCGACCGCCCAGTCGCGGATGTGCTCGAGGTCGCTGGAGCCACGCGACGGGGACCGGAAGGAGATCTCCTCGTAGCCCTCGAAGGGCTCGTGCTGGGTGGCCGCGTCCACGAGCACGAGGGTGTGCTTGCCGTCCTCGTGCTCGAAGAAGTAGTAGATGCCCTCCTGCTCCATGAGGCGGCTGACGAAGTTGAAGTCGGTCTCGCGGTATTGGACGCAGTATTCCCACTGGCGGTAGGAGCCGTTGAGGCGGTTATCCACGTCGGTGACGCCGTGGTCGCGCAGGATCTGGAGGATGATGTCGGGCACCGTGCTGTCCTGGAAGATGCGGCAGTCGGAGGTGCGTGTGAGGAGCCAGAGGGTGGGCACGAGGACGGCTTCGTAGGTGGCGAGGCGGCCGGTGCGCTGGCGCTGGCGGAAGGTGCTCACGACGCCGTTGAAGTGGCGGGTGCCGCCATCGGTGGTGTCGAGGCGGATGGTGACGTTCTGGCCCACGATGGCACTGAAGTCGACGGAATGGTCTTCGCTGAGCAGTTCGGCGGTGATGCGGAAGGGGCGGCCGAGCTCCTCGACGGCGGTGAAGCCGCGCAGGAGCAGGGCGTCGTCGCCAAGGGGGGTGCCGATGGCCATCTGCCTGTTGGCCTGGGTGCGAGCCATCTGGTCGGCCTCCTGCGTTCGTTGGCTGCGAGGGCCGGCCTCGCTGCGGGGCGTCCGGGCG
>Ga0272441_10003979_pt1 | contig 27424 bp, 19 predicted proteins | sample SSMProp6N_FD_193582 | JGI IMG/M metagenome (GOLD analysis project Ga0272441, IMG submission 193582) | Marine sediment archaeal communities from Little Sippewissett salt marsh, Falmouth, MA, United States - SSM-Prop-6N | ecosystem: Environmental > Aquatic > Marine > Wetlands > Sediment ... | reverse complement strand
AACGCCTCCCCGTCGCCGAGCCGCTCGAGGACCTCCTCGGCAACGCGATGGCGGGTCACCAGGATGTGCTCCGCGTGGATCGACTCCTCGAGGGCCTCAAGGGCGTCCTTCTCCTGCACAACGGCGGTCATCTTCTGCTCGTAGGCCCGCCCGAGATAGAAGCGAACGTAGGGATCGTCGCCCGCGTCGCTTTCGGCAAGATCGAGGAACGCCTGCAGCCCAAGGTTAAGGTCCTCCTGCTGCGCGCGGTAGGCCTCGAGAAGCGGCGGGATCACCACGATCTCTGTTCTGTCGTAGGCGTCATCGTACCACGCGGCGAACGCTTCCTCGGCCTTCTCCGCTGTTGCGTCCTCGCGCACCTGGTCGATGACCTCTTCCAGCAGCGGCGTACGGTGCTCGCGCCGATCGGTCACCGTGATGATGTGATAGCCGAACTGGGTCTCCACGGGCTCGCTGATCGCGCCCACCTCAAGGGCGAACGCCTCCTCCTCGAACCCGGGCACCATCTGTCCCCGTGCGAACCACTCCAGCTCACCGCCGGCGGCGGCGCTCCCCTCATCGAGCGAGTACTCCCTGGCGAGCTCCGCGAAGTCCGCCCCCTCGCGCAGCTGCTCACGCAGCTGCTCGGCGAATTCCCTGTCCTCAACGAGGATGTGCGACGCCTTGACCTGCTCGGGCTCGTCGTATCGAACGATGTTGGCCTCGTAGTAGGCGGCGACCTCGTCGTCCGTGGGGACGCTCCCCTCCGTGAGTTCGGTGCGCAACAGCTCGTTCCTGATGCCGGCCGCGATCCCGTTTCGCATGCTCTGCTGAAACTCCGCGAGCGTCATCCCGATGCCGCTGGCGTACGTCCTGATGTCGTCTTCGGTGTAGTAGGTGAGATACTCGCCGTACTGCTCCTCGTACCGGTCGCTGACCTCCGACCGCGGCGCGACGATGCCTCGCTCCGCCGCCTCCGCGTCGTAGATCGCCTGCCGGATCAGCCCCTCCAGCGTCTCGTTCTGCAGCTGCAGCGCGAACAGCCGACCGTCGGCCCCGCGGAACCGAGAGCTCAGATCCTGCCCGATCTGCTGGTAGACCGACTGGTAGTAGCCGTACGTGTTGACCCACGCCTGGGCGAACGCGTCCTGCGAGATCTCGCGTCCGTTGACCGTGGCGACAGCCCGGGACTCCTCACCCTCCGCAGCGCTGCGCCGCTGGAAGACACCCGCCTGCTGCAGACCGATCAGGCCGGTACTCACGACAAACACAGCGACCACGCCCCAGAGGATGGCCTTCTGGTACTTCTTGAAGAACTGCATCGAGTGATTCACTCCTTCACAAACGGCAAATGGGCGCCGAGGATGGTATCGCTCGGCCGCTAGCTCAACAAGGAGTCGTCGGGCGGATCCGCGGGCCCGGGGCGCAACGCACCTGCCCCGCTCGACACCGGGTGCCGCGGGCGGACGGCCAGAAGCATCGCCGTCCTCACCTCGTCCCCAATCTGCACCGTGGAGAACTCAGGGACGAAGTACAGATCCAGCGCCCCCGCCGCGACATACCCTCGAGCGATCGCAATCGCCTTCACTGCCTGGTTCACCGCGCGCGGGCCGATGACCTGTATCGCGACCTCGCCCGACTCGCGGATCCCGTTGGCGATCGCGCCGGCGCTCGCCGTTGGGTTGGATCCCGCTGACACGCGAAGCATCCTCCCCCCACCGGCGGTCGGTCGGCTCATTTCGCGCTCTCCGTGTACTGCGTCTGCCGGACCACGTGGACCTTGATCTCTCCTGGATAGCTCAGCTCCTCCTCGATCGCCCTTGCGATGTCGTAGGCAAGCTTCGCCGCCATGTCGTCGCTCGCCCGCTCGGGCTGCACCATGACGCGCACCTCGCGACCGGCCTGTAGCGCGTACGCCTCTTGGACGGAGGGGAACGAGCGACACAGCTCCTCCAGCTCGCGGAGCCGTTGGACGTAGCGCTCGTAGGTCTCCTGACGCGCACCGGGACGCGCCGCCGACAGGGTGTCGGCCGCCTGGATCAGAACGTCCACAATGCTTCGCGGCTCCACGTCCTCGTGGTGGGCGGCGATCGCCCGCACCACGTGATCGGCCTCTCCGTACCGACGGGCGAGGTCGGCGCCGATGAGCGCGTGGGGCCCGTCGACCTCGTAGTCCACGGCCTTGCCGATGTCGTGAAGCAGGCCGGCGCGTTGCGCGGTCGTCGCATCGGCTCCGATCTCGTCGGCGAGCATCTTGGCGATCCAGCTTACCTCCAGCGAGTGCGCCAGCTGGTTCTGACCGTAGCTGGTGCGGAAGCGCAGCCGCCCGAGCAGCGTCGACAGCTCAGGGTGCAGTTCCACACCCACGTCAAACGCCGCCTTGCGGCCTTCCTCCTTGATCCGCTCCGCAAGACGCGACTTCGCCCGCTGCACCTTCTCCTCGATCTGCGCAGGGTGGATACGTCCGTCTTCGATGAGCCGCGCGAGTGCGATCCGTGCCACCTCGCGTCGCAGCGGATGGAAGCACGACAGGACCACCATCTCGGGCGTGTCGTCGACCAGAAGCTCCACGCCGGTCAGCGCCTCGAACGTCTTGATGTTCCGTCCCTCGCGTCCGATGATCCGCCCCTTGAACTCCTCCGACGGCAGCGCAACGGAGCTCACCGCGTTCTCCTCGATGTACTCGGCGGCGTACCGCTGCACCGCGGTGGCGATCACGTGCGCGGCGCGCTCCTGCGCTTCTTCGCGTGCGCGTCGCTCGACCTCCTCCACCCGGCGAGAGAAGAACCGCTGCGACTCCGCACCCACCTGCTCGAGGAGCTTTGCGCGCGCTTCCTCCTGGGACCACTGTGCGGTGCGCTCCAACTGCGCACGTCCCTCAGCGAGCAGCTTCGTCCCCTCCTCGCGCAGCGCCTCGAGCCGCTTCTCGTCCTGGCGCAGCGAGTCTTCGATCTGTTCGAGGTAGGTCGACTTCTTCCCGAGACGATCCTCGCGACGGAGGATGCGTTCCTCCATGCGTGCGAGTTCGTCCTCGCGACGCTTGGTGCGACGCTCGACGTCTTCGCGAAGCTCCTGGATCTCCTGGCGCGCCTCGAGCAACCGCTCTCGCTTGATCTGATCCGCCTGGTCGGTCGCGGCGGTGAGCAGCTCCTGCTCACGGCGGCGGCGCGGGATGCTCCCAAGCAGATACCCAAGGACCAGCGCGGCCAACGCGCCGAGGCCAATTCCTATGTATCGTACAAGCTCTGAAGGCACCCGAAACCACTCCCCTTCCGCCGAGGCACGGTTCGACGGGTGAGACGATTATACCCGTCGATCCCCGACGATGCGCAGTGCCGCAGGCAGGAACAAGAGAGAGAAGACGAGCGTGAACCCGATGCCAAGAAGCGCCGACGCCCCAAGGAACCTCAGGCCCGGGGTGCGTGCGATCAACAGACTGCCGAACACGAGCATCGTCGTCAGCGAGGTCACCACCACCGGGATCGCCGTTGACGCCGACGCGCGCTCGATCGCACCGTCGGAAGAGACGTCCCTTTCTTCGCGGACCCGATGCAGGATGTGGATCCCGTTGTCGACCCCGATTCCGATGAGAAGCGGCGAGATCGTGATGCTCAGGAAGTTGAAGTCGACATTCAGCAGCCGCATACCCCCCAGCATCCAGATGTAGCCAAGGACAAGCGGGGTCGCCGCCAGCGCTGCCCGAAGCCCGCCGCCGAGCGACACCCACAGGGTGATGGCAATGAGGGCAACAGCGAGCGCCGTGGAGACCACAAAGTCACGCTTCATGTAGCGCTCGAGCTGCTTCACCACGAGCGGCATGCCGAAGTACTCCTCAGCCAGCCCCGCAGCGAACGCGTCGAACGCCTCAAGGTTGTCCCCGTCGAAGATCTCCGGACCGACGCGGGCCTTGACGATGAACCGCCCGTCGGCGGTGATGTACTGCGAGCGAAGCCCGGCGGGGAACCCGGCAAGGATCTCTCGCACCAACTCCTCCAGCGGCGGCAGGTCACTCACCTGGGACAGATTGGCGTCGAGCTGCTCCAGCGCGCCTTGGAGCGCCGCAATGTCGGCACGCGCCCGCGGCAGCGCCACTCCGTTGAGCGCACGGCGCACCTCCTGAAGCTGAACGCGAACGACCTCGGTCCCGGTGGCGATCTCCGCCTCTGCGTTGACGATCGCCAGATACTGGACGAGGCTGAAGTCGGCCAACAGGTGCTCGATCTCGTCGATCGCCGCCTCGCGTGTCACCAAGCTCGACTCGAGCGCTGCGAGTTGCTCGAGGTAGTCGCCGATCCCCACGTCGTTCAACACCCGCTGCTGCTCGCCCAGATTAACGGGCAGCTCGTCCCAGACGGAGTCCACCTTGCGGACCAGGGGATGAGCCTTGAGCGCGTCCACGATCCGCGTCAGCTCGGCCTCCGTTGACGCGTAGAGCGCAAACCCCGACCCCATGCCCGCCTCGCTCTGCCCGAACGAGACGAGGATCTCGTCCAGGACCTCCTGACTCTCCTCCAGAGGCACCAGGTCGCGGCTGGAGAACACGAACGACGTGCGCGCCGCCTGGAACACCACGAAGAACGTCAGCACCAGGACAACCACGAGGATCGCTCGGCTCTTGCCCGTCAGGTAGCGGAACGGCCCGGCGAGCCGCGCAGCGAGCATGACGAATCCCGCCCGTTCGCGCCGACGGAAGAGAAAATGGTACAAGGTGATGAGCGCCGGCAGGAGAAACAGCGTCGCGAGAAACGCGAGAAGGATTCCCACGCTCGTAATCGCACCCATCTCGAACAGCGCCCTCGAGCGCGCGGCGAGCAACCCGACGAACACGAGAGAGGTGGTAATCGCGGCGAACATCGACGCCTTGCCCTTCTGGTGAATCGCAAGCCGCAGCGCGCGGTTGAGCGGTTTGCCCTGTGCCCCTTCCTCCACGTAGCGAGCGACGATGTGGATCGCGTAGTCGATCCCGAGGCCAAGGACGAGCGCCGGGAGAAACGTGGTGACCAGGTTGAACCCGCCCATCGCGAGCTTCGCCCACGCCACCGTCAGCACCACGCTCACCAGCAGCGGGACGGTGACAATCACGCTGTACACAAGGGAGCCGAACGCGAGCAGGAAGATCACCAGCACGCCGATCGACGCAATGATCGTGGTGCGCAGCATGTCGCCACTCACGATCGCGTTGGTCGCCGAGTTGAACGAGTAGGTCCCGGTCACGCCGACGGTCACTCCCAATGAATCGAGATCGACGTTGGCAAGGCGTGAGTGCAGCGCCTCCATCACCAGATCGCTGTAGGTGACGCCTCGCTGGCTGGGGTAGCGGGGGCGAACCGTGAGCAACAGCTTCGTTCTGTCCGACGAGAGCACCGCCTCGGGCGTGCGCGTCACCTCGCTCGGCGCCGGGGCGAAGATGTCGATGAGCGACCGTGCCGCGTCGGTGACGCTTCCAAGCTCTCCGAGTCCGCCAAGGGCATCCAGCGCGACCCGGTTGAGCGTCGTCACCTCCGCCAGCCCGATCCGCACCTGGTCCAGGAGCTCGGCGGTCACCGCACCTCCCTGTCCCAGCGCCGCCCCGAGGCTCTCGCCAAGCTGATCCCGCACGTAGCCGTAGACGGCGGTCAGGTCGGTGGCCCCCGCCGGAAGCTCGCCAAGCGCTCCCGACGCGATCGAGCTGCGCGCAAGCGCAACGCTGTCCTCGATCCGCGCCAGGCGCTCTTCGTCGAGCTGGAACAAGAGCAAGTACTGCTCGGGGATCGCGGTCGAGCGGTCGACGAGGTAGGACACCTCGGTGAACTCGGGCTCCTTGCGAAGCTCCACCGCCACCTGCTCGGCCGCGGCACGCAACAGCTCCTCCCGACGGTCGAGGATCGTCTGCTCGAGAACCTCCTCAGAGGGGCTCTCGGCGCCGCCCTCCCCGGGCGCCGAGAGCGCCTTGCCGAGGATCGGGTCGCTCGTCTGCGCCTCGTCTGTGAGTCGGATGAGAAGGGCCACGTAGTCGCTTTGCGCGAGGTACTGCTCGTTGCGGCGGTACTCGTCGATCAGCGGATCGCTGCGCGGGAGAAGGTCGAGGAACGAGCTTCGCACGGGAACGTCGCGCACGTAGAACACCGCGGCACCCACGAGACAGAGGGAAACCCCGACCACCCACCACGCGTGGTAGCGGCTGATGCGAAAAACCGCGTCGAAGAGCCGCTCCAGGAACCGCTCTCGCGCGCGGGGGGCCGGCCGTTCAGTCCTGCGACTCCTCAGGGCTCGTCACCTCGATGTCATAGCCTATGAGCTTCGCCGTCAGGCGAACGTTCTGACCGCCCTTGCCGATCGCAAGCGACAGCTCCTCGTGCGGCACCAGCACCTTGGCGGTGCGTGTCTCTTCGTCGAGCTCGGCGGAGATGACCGACGCCGGTTCGAGGCTGTTGCGAAGCAGCTCCTGCAGGTCGTCGCTCCATCGGAGCAAGTCGATCTTCTCGCCGGAGAGCTCCCGGGTGACCACACGCACGCGTGCTCCGCCCGCGCCAACGCAGGTCCCCACAGGGTCAACGTTCAGATCGAGCGATTCGATCGCCACCTTGCTGCGCCGGCCCGCCTCCCGGGCAATCCTCCGGACCACCAGGATGCCGTCCTCAATCTCCGGCACCTCAAGCGCGAGCAGTTGGTGGACAAACTCGGGGTGGGCTCGAGATAGAAGGATCCGCGGATCGCCTTGCGTCTCCTCGACGCTCACCAGATACGCCCGCAGCCGTTGTCCCGCGTGGTACCGCTCGCCGGGGATGCGTTCGCTGTCGGGCATCACCGCTTCGGCTTCGCCAAGGTTGACCCACACATCCTTGCCCTCGAACCGATGGATGGAGCCGGTGATGATCTCCCCAACACGTCCAACGTACAGGTCGAAGATGATCTCGCGTCGGCGCTGGGTGATTTCCTGACGGATGGTTTCCTCGGCCTTCTTGGTCGCGATCCGCCCGAAGCGAGACAGCTCGATGCGCTTGCCGTTGATGCGGATATCGCCCGAGTGCTGATCGATCTCCACATCGACGTCGCTCTCGGTGTTGTACTCCTCTTGATAGGCAGCGGCTAGCCCAAGACGGATGGCCTCGTAGAGATCCTCGCGGGGAATCCCCTTCTCCTTCGCCATCTCCTCGAGCGCCTCGATAAACTCGATGTTCATCTCGTCCTCCGCTGCCGCACCTGCGACAGGGCGCGTTCCCTGCGCCATCCCTCCGCGCCTGTCTATGGTACAAGCGTCGCGGTGAACGCCGCATCCCGCCCTGTCACAAAAAGGGCAGATCCCCGACCCGGAGTGCACGTGTGGGGAGCTGCACTTTCCCTTCCAAGCCCTACATCATCGGCGTATTATACGAGACGCAGGAGGTGTTCACAAAACGCATCACTACGACAATGGCGCATCATACGCACATCGTGGACGACGGGGGACAAGGTGAGCGGCTCGACCGGTTCTTGACCGATCGGGCCGCAACGGTATCACGCGCCGAGCTCCAGCGGGCCATCCGTGATGGGCTGGTGACCGTCGATGGAGCCCTCTGCCGCCAGCCTTCGCGGCGTCTCCGCGAAGGCGAGACGATCACGTGGACCCACATCGAGCAGCCACCGCTCACCCCGCGACCGCTGCCGATACCGATCCTGTTCGAAGACGAGGACCTGGTCGTGGTGGACAAGCCGGAGGGGCTCGTCGTCCATCCGGGAGCCGGTACCTCAGCGGTGACCCTTGTCGAGGCAGTGCTCCACGATCGACGCCTCGCGCCTTCGGACGACCCGCGGCGGCCCGGAATGGTGCACCGTCTCGACAAGGACACAAGCGGGGTCATCGTGCTCGCGAAGACGGCCGTCGCACTGGCCAGCCTCAAGGGCCAGTTCGCCGACCGCTCGGTCCGCAAGCTCTACATCGCCGTGGTCGGCGGCGTCATCGAGGAGGACGAAGGGCTGATCGACGCACCGATCCTCCGCGATCCCAAGCACCCCCGTAGGATGGGCATCGGTAGCAGCGGACGCCCCTCTCAGACAGCGTTTCGCGTGCTTCGTCGGGAATCGGGATCAACGTTGCTGCTCGTGCGGCCAATCACCGGGAGGACGCATCAGGTCCGCGTCCACTTCCACCACATCGGGCACCCGGTCGTCGGAGATCCGCTCTACGGCCGGCCGGCGACGCGGCTCCTTCTCCACGCCTTCCGTCTGTGGGTCGACCATCCGGCAACAGGGGAGCGGTGCCGCTTCGAGGCTAGCGTTCCCGAAGCGTTTCCTGCCCACGACTACGCAGCACTCGACGGGTCCTCACTCCGCTGACCGCGTAGTCCACGGCGGCAACATAGCTCAGTCCCACCGCCACCATCAGCGCGACGCACGCCGCTCCGCCGACCACGTCGGGTAGCGGAAGAAAGAGGGCAAGTACCGAGGCGAACGTGAGCACCGCCGCGGCCTTGCCGGGCCATCGTGCACCCTGCACGACGCGCACCGAGGCGTGAAGAACGACGGCGCCGACCGCCAGTCCAACGTGGGGCACTGCGAACAGGACGGCCAGCCACAGGGGAACGTCGCCCTGGGAGGCGAGCGCGGCGATAACCGAGAGGTAAAGGATCTTGTCCACTGCAGGGTCGAGCGCCTTGCCCAATGTCGTCACCTCGCCCCGCGCCCGCGCCACGAGGCCGTCAAGAACGTCCCCGGCGCTCACCACGAAGAAGAGGACCGCAGCGGCAATCCGATGTTCGGTCAGAGCGAGGACAACGATCGCCGGGATGAGCAGGGCGCGTCCGAGCGTGATCCTGTTGGCGAGCGACATTCCGCCCGTCATGGTATGCGGCTTCACGCGCGACAACAACCCGCTTGAAGGCATCTCCGGCCGATCAGTATAATCCGCCCCGCTCCATACACTGTAGACAGCAAGGGGGAGATCGATCGATGAAGCGGCGAGTGCTGATCATGGGTGCCGCGGGACGCGACTTCCACAACTTCAACGTGGCTTTCCGTGGGAACCCCGAGGTGGAGGTCGTCGCGTTCACGGCGACGCAGATCCCGGACATCGAAGGACGGCTGTACCCCGCGGTGCTCGCGGGCGAGCAGTACCCGAAGGGGATCCCGATCGAGGCGGAGGCCGATCTCGAGAAGCTGATTGCGGAGCGCGAGATCGACACCGTGGTGTTTGCCTACAGCGATGTCCCCAACCAGCACGTCATGGAGCGAGCGGCCGTGGTCAACGCCGCGGGCGCCGACTTCGTCCTCATGGGGACGGGCTCCACCATGCTCAAGTCCACAAAGCCGCTCATCTCGGTGACCGCCGCGCGCACCGGATCGGGGAAGAGCCAGACCACGCGACGCGTGTGCGCCGTGCTGCGCGAGATGGGGCGCAAGGTCGTCGTCATTCGCCACCCCATGCCCTACGGCGATCTCGCCGAACAGGTGTGCCAGCGATTCGAGACCTACAAGGACCTCGACCGCCACGAGTGCACCATCGAGGAGCGGGAGGAGTACGAGCCGCACATCGACAACGGCGTCATCGTCTACGCCGGCGTCGACTACGAGAAGATCCTTCGGCAAGCCGAGGCGGAAGCCGACGTGGTGGTGTGGGACGGAGGCAACAACGACTTCTCCTTCTACCATGCCGACCTGTCGATCGTCGTCGTCGATCCTCACCGCGCCGGGCACGAGCTGCTCTACTACCCGAGCGGTGTCAACGTGCGAGTTGCCGACGTGATCATCGTCAACAAGGTCGACACCGCGGCGCTCGACGACATCCGCTTCCTGCGGGACAACGTCACCGCGATCAACCCGTCCGCCCGTCTGATCGAGGCCGCCTCGCCGATCCAGGTCGACGATCCGTCGGTCATTCGCGGCAAGCGTGTGCTCGTGATCGAGGACGGCCCGACGCTGACGCACGGCGAGATGCGCTTCGGTGCAGGGACGATCGCCGCACAGCGCTTCGGCGCAGCAGAGATCCTCGACCCCCGCGACGCTGCGGTGGAGTCGATCCGCGACACGTTCGCGCGCTACCCGATGATCGGGACGCTGCTCCCTGCCATGGGCTACGGCCCGGAACAGATCCGCGACCTCGAAGAAACGGTGAAGCGCGTCGACTGCGAGGCCGTGGTCATCGGGACCCCGATCGACCTGACGCGTCTGATCTCCTTTGACGTGCCGACCACGCGCGTGCGGTACGAACTCCAGGAGATCGGCGAGCCGACGCTCGCGGACCTGCTCGAAGCGTTCTAGCCCCCGGAGCGGCGAACGCCCTACTGATCGGCGGCCGGCGGGTCCTGCTCGGATCCACCCGGCGCCTTGTCTCGCATCGGCGCGGCGTGTCGTCCGGTGTGAAGCGTCAGCAGAAGCGTCCAAGCAGCGCCGAGGGCCGCCCCCGCCCCAACGCCGAAAAGCGGATCGCGAAACGCGGCGCCCACGGCGGCGCCGATGGCTGCGCCGAGCGGCAGGAGAACGCGTCCGTGGGCAACGGCGGCGCGTCGGTAGCGGGCCAGCGCAGAGGCGTCACTCATTGTCGAGGACTTCGAGGAACGCCTTCACCACTCGGGGGTCGAACTGCGTGCCACTGCATCGCTCGAGTTCCCGGCGCGCGCGCTCAAGGTCCATTGCCGGGCGGTACGGCCGGTCGGTGACCATGGCGTCGAACGCGTCGACCACGGCGATGATGCGGGCACCAAGAGGGATCTCCTCGCCTTCGAGGCCCTTTGGGTACCCGGTGCCGTCGAACCATTCGTGGTGCGCCGCCACCAGCTCCGCCGCGGCACCAAGGCTCCGCCGTCCGGCGATGATCTCCACCCCATAGGCCGGATGCCGCTCGATCTCCTCTCGCTCGGCCTCATCGAGGGCGCCCCGCTTGTTGAGGATCCCCTCGGGGACCTTGACCTTCCCGACGTCGTGGAGGTAGGCGGCGTCGGACAGCGCCACGAGGTCATCGCCGCTCAAGTCCAGGCGCTCCCCGGTGTGCAGCGACAGGCGCTCCAAGCGGTGGCAGTGACCCTCGGTCGCCGGGTCCTTCTCCTCAACCGAACGGGCGAGCGCCATGATGCCCTGCGTCTCCTCGCGCATCAGGTGGAACGTGGGAGGCGAGGCGACCATCAGGATTTCGACCTCTTTCTCGACACGGAAGTACGCCCGCTCGTCCAGTCCGCGATGGTGGAGGTAGTCACCCACGGTGAGCGAAACGTCCTGATCGTCATCCTTGAGGACCAGGACACCGCGCAGGATGTAGAGGAACTCGAAGCCTTCCCAGTCGCTCGCCGGGTCGAGGTAGAACAGCTTGCCCTCGGCGATACGCTGCCGCATGATCTCGAACGTACCGCGTCGGGCGAGAAGCTCAAGGGTCATCGACCGCCGCTCGACGCGGGCGCGCCGATCAACCTTCCTACTGACCGTCAACCCACCGATCACAACACCCTCCGAACATCAGGCTCGAGCGCCCCACCACGGGGAAGGTCGGCCTACGGCCCTCCGGGGACGTGGATCGGGGTGAAGACAGAAGCCGCCTGCACAACGCCAACGACTGGTGGCGCAAGGCGCCCGGCGCACAACGTGAAGCGGGGTCCGCCCGGAACGTGGATCGGGTCAGCCGTTGCCGGCACGATCACCGCTGCAGCCAGCAATACTGTGACCACCACGAGCAGCAACAGCTTGCAGCCTCGTTTCATCGCACGCCTCCTTCATCGCGGGGCTTCCTTGGTGTGTCGTCACATTCTGCAGTATCCCACACCGGCGAACAAGGCGTGGGGGGCGTTCAGGAGACACGACATCCGTCACACTCGCAGCGAACCGCCGACCCCAACTCACCTTTTGTCCTGCCGACAACAGCCCGGTACAATCCCGCCGAGCCACGAGGAGCACAAGCGGTAGCACGTTCTTGCTTGGACCCTAATCGTAAGGAGGCGGGGCATGTCAGCCACGCGCGAGCGAATGATGACGATCGACGGGAACACGGCGGCCGCCCACGTTGCGTACGCGTTCAGCGACGTGGCGGCGATCTACCCGATCACTCCCAGCTCACCGATGGGAGAGATCGCCGACAGCTGGGCGGCGCACGGACGGAAGAACCTGTTCGGGCAGACCCTTCAGGTGACGGAGATGCAGTCCGAGGCCGGCGCCGCCGGCGCGGTGCACGGATCGCTCGTCGCGGGCGCGTTGACGACGACGTTCACGGCGTCACAGGGACTGCTTCTGATGATCCCCAACATGTACAAGATCTCGGGCGAGCTGCTGCCCGGGGTGTTCCACGTGTCGGCCCGCGCCCTGGCGAGCCACGCGCTGTCGATCTTCGGCGACCACTCCGACGTCATGGCCACGCGGCAGACCGGTTTCGCGCTGCTCGCCGCCGCGTCGGTGCAAGAGGTGATCGACCTGGGGATCGTCGCCCACATCTCGGCACTTCGATCGAACGTCCCGTTCGTGAGCTTCTTCGACGGCTTCCGCACCTCCCACGAGATCTCCAAGGTCGACGTGGTGCCCTACGAGGAGATGGCCAAGATCGTGCCGTGGGACGCCGTCGAGGCGTTCCGCAAGCGGGCGATGAACCCTGAGCACCCTCATCTCCGCGGCACGGCGCAGAACCCCGACATCTACTTCCAGAACCGCGAAGCGGCGAACAAGTACTACCTCGCGACCCCGGGGATCGTCGCCGAGGCGATGCGTCAGGTCGCAGGGATCACCGGTCGCAGCTACCGCCTGTTCGACTACGTCGGCGCTCCCGACGCAGAGCGCGTGATCGTGTCGATGGCCTCCTCGTGCGACGTCATCGAGGAGACCGTCAACCATCTGAACGCCTCGGGCGACAAGGTCGGGCTTCTGAAGGTGCGGCTGTACCGCCCGTGGTCGACCGAGCACTTCCTCGAGGCGCTTCCCGCCTCGGCGAAGCGGATCGCGGTGCTCGATCGCACCAAGGAGCCAGGAGCGCTCGGGGAACCGCTGTACCTCGACATCCGAAGCGTGTTCCAAGGCTCGGGCAGGGAGATTCTCATCGTCGGCGGACGCTACGGCCTCGGCTCCAAGGACTTCACCCCGGCGATGGCCAAGGCCGTGTTCGACAACCTCGCCACCGAGACGCCGAAGACCGGTTTCACCGTGGGGATCGAGGACGACGTCACCCACACGTCGCTTCCGCTCCCCAAGGAGATGGACGCTACCCCTGAAGGAACGATCCAGTGCATGTTCTGGGGGCTCGGCGCCGATGGAACGGTGGGAGCCAATAAGAACGCGATCAAGATCATCGGCGACAACACCGACATGTACGCGCAAGGCTACTTCGCCTACGACTCCAAGAAGTCGGGTGGAATCACGGTGTCGCACCTCCGGTTCGGCCCCAAGCCGATCCAGTCGTCGTATCTCGTGAAGACCGCGGACTACGTCGCCTGCCACAACCCCGCGTACGTCGGGAAGTACGACCTGCTCGCCGGGATCAAGGACGAGGGAACGTTCGTGCTCAACTGCCCGTGGGACCTGGCCGGCCTGAACGAGCACCTGCCGGCGGCGCTCAAGCGCACCATCGCAGAGAAGGGGCTCAAGCTCTACACCATCGACGCGGTGCACATCGCCGGCGAGGTGGGTTTGGGCGGTCGGATCAACATGATCATGCAGACCGTGTTCTTCAAGCTCTCCGGCGTGCTGCCCGTGGACGAGGCGGTCGCCCACCTGAAAAAGGCGATCGAGAAGGCGTACGGCCGCAAGGGAGAGAAGGTCGTGCAGATGAACTACGCCGGCGTCGACGCCGCGCTCGATCCGGCGAACCTCGTGGAGATCGCCGTACCCGCAGACTGGGCGCAGGCGAAAGGCGAGCCGGGAACCCCGGAAATGCCGGAGTGGGTGCTCGAGGTCATGCGGCCGATGAGCCTGCAGGACGGCGACCACCTGCCGGTCAGCGCGTTCGACGCCAAGCTCGACGGACGCTACGAGTGGACCGGTCCCGACGGCAGCTTCCCGGTGGCCACCACACGCTATGAGAAGCGCGGGGTGGCGATCAGCGTGCCGCAGTGGGTCGCGGAGAACTGCATCCAGTGCAACCAGTGCGCGTTCGTGTGCCCGCACGCAACGATCCGGCCGTTCCTGGTGACCGACGAGGAGAGCTCGGCCGCCCCCGCGGGGTTCGACACGATCCCCGCCCTGGGCAAGGGGATGGAGGGCTACGGGTTCCGCATCCAGGTCGATCCGATGGACTGCGTCGGCTGTGGCAACTGCGCCGACATCTGCCCGGGGAAGGCCGGCGAGAAGGCGCTGGTGATGAAGCCCCTCGACACCCAGGTGGACGAGCAGCCGCTCTACGACTACGCGGTCGGCCTCCCGGTGCGCGACGAGGTGATGGACTGGAAGACGGTGAAGGGCAGCCAGTTCCGCCAGCCGCTGTTCGAGTTCTCCGGCGCCTGCCCCGGCTGCGGCGAGACGCCGTATGTGAAGCTGGCCACGCAGATCGCCGGAGACCGAATGCTGATCGCCAACGCCACCGGCTGCTCGTCAATTTACGGCGGCAGCGCCCCGGCGGTGCCTTACACGGTGAACGCGAAAGGCCACGGGCCGACGTGGGCCAACTCGCTGTTCGAGGACAACGCGGAGTACGGCTTCGGCATGCGCCTCGCGCTCAAGGCCCGACGCGACCGGCTGGCACGCCTGGTCGAGGAGGCCGCTGCCGAAGCGGGAGGCGAGCTGAAGGCGGCCATGGAAGCCTGGCTCGTCGGCAAGGATGACGCAGAGGCGTCACGCGAAGCCGGCGACAGGATGGCCGAGCTTCTCGATCCGGAGAAGCACGCCGAGATCCTGTCGATGCGCGACCTGTTCACCAAAAAGAGCGTCTGGATCATGGGCGGCGACGGCTGGGCGTACGACATCGGCTACGGCGGGCTCGACCACGTCGCGGCGATGAATCAGGACGTGAACGTCCTCATCATGGACACCGAGGTCTACTCGAACACCGGCGGCCAGTCCTCCAAGGCGACGCCGACCGGATCGGTGGCCAAGTTCGCCGCCTCGGGCAAGAAGACGAAGAAGAAGGACCTCGGCCGGATGCTGATGACCTACGGCTACGTCTACGTGGCCTCGGTGGCGATGGGCGCCAACAAGAACCAGTGCCTGAAGGCGTTCCTCGAAGCCGAGAGCTTCCCCGGCCCCTCCGTGATCATCGCCTACGCCCCGTGCATCAACCAGGGGTTGAAGAAGGGCATGGGCAAATCGCAGGAAGAGGAGAAGCTCGCGGTGGAGGCTGGCTACTGGCCGCTCTACCGCTACGACCCGCGGCGTGTCGCCGAAGGCAAGAACCCGTTCCAACTCGACATGAAGGAGCCCACGGGCGACTTCCACGAGTTCCTCATGGGAGAGGTGCGGTATTCGAGCCTCGTGCAGAGCTTCCCCGAGGAGGCCAAGCGCCTCCACGCCAAGCTCGAGGAGGAGTACAAGGAGCGCTACGAGCAGTACAAGGAGATGGCCGAAGCGTAAGCCGTCCCCAACGAAGACAGAGATGCATTTCGCGCCCCGCTTCCCCCGCGAAGCGGGGCGTTCCTCTTACCTAGGTGTCGAATCTTGCCCTCTGAGCTCCTCCGCTGACGAGGAGGCTCGCTGATCGCGGCCACGAGGTCAGGCGTTGACCTTTCGAAGCCCCTGCCGACTCAGGGGCCAGTGGTCGCCGTTCCGATGAGTCGGGCCCCAGAAAAGAGCGTCCCCCCAGGCCCTACTGCTTGCGGGCGGCGACGATGACGTACCAGTGGGTCGAGTGCGGCTGGCCGTCGACCGTCTCCAGGCGAAGCTTCGCCCGCTCCTCCGGCGACAGGCCGTCGAGGATCTCGTGGATCCGGGCAGCGTCCTCCGGCGCCACGCGGTTGGTGAGCGCCGACACGGGCCGGTGCTTGGTGTAGGGCTCCACGAGCTCGGCGGCGAGGCCCGCTGCCTCCACCAGCTCGCGCCAGCGGCCGGGCCGGTACTGCCGCACATGGGACGCGTCGTGGAGCACGTCCAGCCGATGCATCGTCTCGTCGACCCAGTCGTCCTCGGGCACGCTGCGGTCGTCGATGAGAAGCATCCCTCCCGGCCGGAGCGCCCGCGCCATCTCGGCGGTCGCGCGACCGATGTCGCGGAAGTGGTGGGCGGCGCGGCGGCAGGTGACAAGATCGAACGCGCCGTCGAGCTCCTCGGGGAGCTCGTGGACGTCGGCAACGCGGAAGCTCACGTTGTCGACGCCGCGCTCCTCCGCGAGATTGCGTGCCTCGGCGAGCATCTCCTCGGTCAGGTCCAGGGCAAGCACCTCGCGCACGTGCTGGGCGAACGCCAGCGCCGTGTGGCCGGTGCCCGTCCCGATGTCGAGCACGCGCCAGTCCCCCTTCGGTTCGGCGATCTCCACCAGCCGATCGAGGACCTGCCGGTCGGTGTGCGAGGCGCTCGTCGTATACAGATCCGCCCGCGCCCCAAAGATCGCCCGCGCCCGCTCCTCCACACTCGCGGACTTGTCAGCAGTTCCGTCCTTCTCCGACATCATGGCTCCTCTCCTTCACTTTGAGGATCACCATCGGCCCGCATGATACCGCGCTCCCACGCCGCTTCAAGCCCGCGGAATGAGACCCGCCAAACGTCGCCCAGAAGAATGAAGGCCGCGCGTCTGTACAGGCCCCTAGCGTGCTCCCCGCGCCGCGCAAGAAGGTCCGTGTCTTGTGAGACCGTGATTCCACACCCGTCGAGCCGAATAGGGCATCGGCAGCCGTACAGCTACCGCAGCCTGCCCGAGGGTGCGTCCGTACTGCCTCCGGGGCCCCCCAGCCAGCACACCGGGACTCTGACGGCGATGGAGACCTCGACCTGTGCGCAGTAGTGAGAGACTCGACGCCACTGACCATAGACCCCACCTTGAGCGCCTCCAGCTGCCGCGGCCCCCCAAGCCTGCGGGGGCAGCAATCCCTTCCCGCGTCCCGAGTTAAGTACTATGTCCCCGGAACTCAGAGCTCGTCGATGAGCGCCGGCAGGGACACGTGGCGGATCCGGAGGCCGCCCGTCTCCCTGGTAAACGGGCCGTCCACGTCCGATGAGACGACCCAGTTCCTGCCGCCCGGATATCTGCGACGGAACGCGTGAAGGCTCCTTGGATCGAGGTCGCGCGTCGACCACTTGCACTCGATCGCGTCGGGCGGACGGCCGCGTCGGGCGATGACGAAGTCGAGCTCGTGCCGGTTCTTGTCCCTCCAGTAGTGGATCTGCTGCGTCTGGCGATGCGCCTGGATCTCGTTCAGCACGAGATGCTCCCAGAGGGCGCCGAAGTCGTCCGGCCGGAGGGCGTCGTAGCCGCGAGCGTGGCACACGAAGCCGGTGTCAAAGGCGTACACCTTGGGCGCCGACACGAGCTCCGCTGTGCCCCCGGAGCTGTACGGCCGCACGACATGCACCACCAGCGTCGCCTCGAGCACGGAGAGGTAGTTCATCACCGTCTGCCGACTGATCTCACACGGCGTCGCCAAGCGCGTCGCCTCGAAGATCCCCCCGCTCGTGCGCGCGAGCAGTTCGAACAGCCGCTTGAAGGCGGCGCGGCGCTCCAGACGGAACATCTCCTGGATGTCGCGCGCCCAGTAGGCATCGAGCCACTCCTGGTAGTCGGCCTCCGGATACTGGTCGGCAAGGAACATCGGCGGCAGGCCGCCGCGATGAAGCCGCCGCGTGAGGTCGTCGCGCTCGAACGCTCGGAGATCCGCAAGCGTCATCGGGGTGAGCCATACGGTCCGCTTCCGACCGGTGAGGGTGTCGCGGAACTTCGAGGAGGCGCCGAGCGTCGAGGAGCCGGTGGCGAGCACCTGAACGTCGGGGTAGTGATCGGCAGCGATCTTCAGCATCTCCGAGGGGGCGGGAAGGCGGTGGATCTCGTCAAGCACCACCCGCCGCCCGCGCACCTCCCGGAGAAAACCCTCGGAATCCTCGAGGCGCCTTCGCGTCCGCGGAAGCTCGCAGTCCAAGTAGAGGGCGTCGGGGAGCTGCTGACAGAGCACCGTCTTGCCGACGCGCCGCACACCCTTCAGCCACACAACAGAGCGCTCCCGGAAAGCGTCCTCAATGCGCTCGGTCCACTCACCTCGCAAGTACATACGCAACCAGTTTAGCGTTTGGTACTACCAGATGCAAATCTGATGGCGTTTCGCCTTGGCGTTGCCACGCACGCCAGGCAAACCCCCACGCCGCCAGCCCCTCACCTCGAAGCCGGGGACTACACCGCCATCACCCTGCCCGACAGCTCGGTCAGACGCTTCCCCCATCGAGTGACCGCAGGCGACGATTGCCCTCCCCCGGGAGAACACCCCCCCACGCGACCTCAACTCCCAGTTCAAGGCCGAAGACAGCTGCTTCCGCCACAACACCGCAACTCCCAGACCCGTGGAGCGAATGGGGCATCGGCAGCTGGTAGCTCCGTCGCATTCGCCCCGGGGCTGATCAGCATCTGAGCGAGGCGATGTACTCGATGCCGGCGAAGCGTGAAGCTCATGGCGATCCGAGAACGGATCGTGAGCAGGGAGAGTCGAGGAGGCGTGAGCGCGACGAGGACATGAACCAGCAGAGGTTCGATTTGTGATTGCGACACGTCACCCGAACAACCTATTGCCGCTGAAAGACGGCGAAGAGATGACTCCGGCTCACCGGCCGAAAGGGACCTGATTCAGGAGGTGCATCAAGGGCATCCTCACTTGACCGACGGCGCGCTTTCAGAGATGTCCCCGGAACCTGCGAGAACTGATCCGCCAAGCACCACGAGGTTGCGCTTTGCGAGCTTCCTGCTCAGCATTCGTTGCGTCGCAGACCTCTACCGCACTCGACAGGCAGCCGCTCCTCGGAGTCCTAGTCGGCAAACGGCGTGTACCACGCAAGGGGGAAAGACCTTGCGTCCCTCACCAGGATCAGTCTGTCTCTGGAAGTGCGTCGGGCCATGCACTCCGCGTGGAGTGCGTCTCTGTCCTTCAGTTTCCGAAGTACATGTCCCGTTGCCTCATCGCGTTCTCGCCAATAACCGTCGCTTGATCCATCCAGGAATCTCATCTGTACGTCACTCGCGACGATTTCTCGCTGCCCTGATAGCATCCTAGCGTCCCGGCGGATCAAGTACCGCAGGGCCACTGAAAGGAGAGCGTCCAAGCCAACGGCAATTCCCCGAGCCTGACAGACGAAGTCGTTCAAGTGCGCCCATTCTGTCTGCGCATCCGCTGAGTGAGCAGCCTCATGCCTTCTAGCTGCAGCTCGTGCGAACGCTTCGCGATGCGACAAGCTAGTCACGCCGATCCGTTGTGCCAACTCATCGATTTGCCCCCAACCGTCCTTCACGCCGAAGACTCGCAGTGCCTGCTTGAGATCCTCGGGACCCAGGTTGGGAGTTTCCCAGAGGAGGGACAGAGGGCAAAGGCAGTAACCAGCTGTGGCTGTGCTGCCAATCGTCGCGCACTGCTTCTGGACAAACGCCACGTAATCCTCACCTCGACGCCGCCTGAGCCCTGCTTGGTACGCGATCGCGCGAGATGCCTTGAACACACAAGCGGTACGCAGGTCCTGTGGAAGATCGTCAAAGGGGATACTTGAGGTACTCAAGCGATTCAGGACGTCGCCGATTCGGCTCCTCGCGAAGCTTTCCAAAGTCGCGAACAACACAACCGCGAGTCCATTGCGAATCACTCGGGCCTGCTCGTTGTGTTCTTCATCAGTACGAGCTTTCGAGATCGTGACGGGTTCTGTCAGAGCCTTCTCGATTGCCAAGTTGGCCGTCATGAACGAGGACCGCGATTCAAGCATCTCAAACCGCCCTACAAGCAGCCTTTCAGAACCTCAGTCATCCGCCTGACACGGAAACGAATGCGAGATGGGGTGTTCGTCGCCCGCCTGACGGCCTCCTCGAACCCCTTGTCCTCCAGGAAGAGCCTTCGAGTCGCCTCCAGGACCCGACTTGCTTCCGCAACAAGCGCCTCGATTTCTCCATCGCCCAAGAAGGAGATCGACAGCATTTGGGCGTCATACATGCCAGCGAGCATTTGGTCGCGCCACCCGTTGTCCACCGGGCGCTTGAACGCCGCGTCGCCCCACACGCTCTTGCACCCTGTCAGAGCCCGTACGAAGAGCCTCCGAAGCGAGTCCAGATGGCTACCGGAGAGTTCTCGGTTCTCACGCATGTAGTCGTCAAGCGATCTCCGAAGATCCCCGGAGAACGAGTCCCATCGCTGGTGCAAAGCGAAAAAGCGTAGTACGTACTCGGCATCTGCCATAACGCGGTAGGCAGACGAACTCCGTCCACGAATCTTCAGCTGCTGCCTCAAGAAAGGAACCTCTCCTAGCCGGTAAACCAGCTCGTTCAGTGGGCCCCGAAAGGCGACATTTCTTATCTCCTGGGCGTTCAGAGGTTCACCGCCAGTGTTGAGCCTCGTGAAGACCTCGTACTTCAACTCGGGGTGAGACTGCTTCAGGAGAGTCACAGCGCGCAGGTACGGCCTTACCAGTAGCGCGTTCTGCATCTGCTGAGGCAGGTCTGCGAAACGCAGTCCTTCAATCGATCGGAACTCCTTAAGGCCCTTAAGCTCTTGTGCCTTCCGCATGAACGCGTGTATCGACATGATCCTTTGCTTCCCGTCGATCACTGAGTACGTCCCGTAGTCATCCTCAGACAGATAAATCGGAGGGACGGGCACATTCAAGAGAAAGGACTCAATCAAGGCGCTCTGCTTCTCGCGGGTCCATCGCTCTCGTCGCTGGAACACTGGCCCAATGTCAATCGAACTCTTCTCGACCATCTCCGCGATAGTCTCAAGCGACAGGTCAGATGCTTGGATGACCAGTCTGTCCTGGGCCTCGAGGAATCTACGGACCACCCCGTCTCGTTCGGTCATCAAGTCCTCCCCTACTATCCATGATCATGCTTCTTGCGGTTCAGTGCCTTCACACAGCCTACAGATCACTCCAACGCTAGCCAACTCGGTCGTCCAACCAGCAATATGACGCCCTCGCCGCGTTCAGCGAGTGGTTCCCGAGGAGCCACTCGAAGCTAGCTTCCTTGGAAGCCGACATCTCCGCGCCGGGCCCGAACCCACTTCAGCAATGACCATCAAGTCGAGCTACCTGGTGGCATTGCTCCCCACCCGCTCCGATGCGCGGGCCGCCCGAGCGCACCTTAGACCGCAGTGCGAGGCGCCGCTTGGTGCAGTAGCCCTGATCGCGATCGAAGCTGCACTGGCCCGGCAAGTCATCCGGCAGCACTGAGCTCGCGATGTCGGCGGAACCGCGGCCAATAGGATACGCCCCACCCCTCCTCGTTGAGGTCGGCACGTCCTGCGCGTTGCATCCTGCAGGTCGACCTGACGCATAAGCTTGCCGCGAGGCTCGCACGCTGGGAGTTCCGGAGACATGGTAGCCAACTCCGCACGCTGACCACCCCGACTTCCGTCGTTCACACGCTGGGCTCTTCTGGATGCGCTGCTCGACGTGTGTCATCCGGCGTGTACTGCCAGCGACTCTGGGCGACTTGGTGCCTGACGGAAGGTCTGAAAGCGACGAGCTAGGTGGTATGCCCCCGAAACTCCGGCCTCTCGCGGGATGTCTGCGCGATGCGGGAGAGGCGAGGGGGGGATGCTGTATTGCCTAGGCATACGCGACTCGGCGGTGCGGAGCGGCTGGCTGGGTTCGTAAGGGGCCTCCCCGTTGGACAGCTGCGGGCACCGGCGACGCTAGCTCCCGGGCGGGATGAGCTGGTAGCCGAGCTGCCGGCAGTAGGCGTCGATGTCGGGGAGGGGCCAGCTCTCGACGATCTTGCCTTGGGAGAGGCGCGCGATCCAGATCTCCCTCCACACGGCCTCTCGGTTGAAGGTGGCGTGGGTGCCGCGATACTCCATGAGGCAGACGACCTTGTCGCCGTCGGTGAGCGTCAGCTTGATCTCGACGGAGAGATCCGGGATCTGCTGCGTCATGAACTCCTGCATCTCCGCTTTCGCCCGGTCGTTACGGGTGTCGACGCCGGGGACGAGGCCTCGGGTCAGTTCGACCTCGAGGGTCTGTTCATCCCGGCGCACGCCCGCCCTGAGCGCACTGCCCCGATGGCAACGGAGCCCCTCCGACATGTCCTCGTAGGTCTCCCATCGCCGCTGCTCGTCCTCCACCCAGAGCAGCTCGTCTCCCGCCCGGAGCTTCCCTTCGGCCGGACCGCCGGGGATGATGGCGTGGACAACGTGCTTTGCCCCTGAGGTGCCCCGGAAGAAGCCCAACCCGATGGACGGAGCTCCCCGCGCGATGTAGTCAGGGCTGAAGTACTGATCCCACGCATCGATTCGCTTCTGATTGACGATCTTGTCAAGGGCTTCGTGCACGAGTTCGGCGTTGGGCTTCATCGGATCGTGACCTCCTTCGGCAAGAGAGTTCCGGGGACATAGTACTTAAACTCCTCACACAGCCCCCCTCGATCCTCTCCCTTCAGGCGCTGGGCTCCGTGGATACCCCGCTCGGCGTGTGTCATCGCGGCCGCGCCTGCGTTTCCGTAGGCAGCCAGGCGTCCGACGCACGGATCGTCGCCCGATCCTGCAACGAGGCTCCGCCGCCGGTTCGTGCGGCGCTCCCCCGGGCGGGAGGCATGCCTCCACCGCGAGCGCATCCCCGCGCACTCGCCAACCCGCGGTCTCCCGCGCTGCCGTGCCCCGCTCCTTGCGCCGCACACATGGGTGTGCCGCCCTGGCCACGGCAAGGGCCGGAAGCGACGAGTTTCGTACTATGTCCCCGGAACCTCCCTGCTCGAGGAAGGCGCACCCCACGTCTGGATCCGCAAACGAGAGGGATTCGTCCCGCCCCGGTCTGGCTGACCTTTTCGCCGGCGCCGCGGACAAGGAGGAGCGGAACCGACGCATCGACGGAGCCGTGAGGGTTCATCGCTGCTCCCTTGCGGAGGTGGGCGACCACGTGGCGCTTCTGCACTCGACCATCAACATGATCGCAGGCCAACAGCACCGGGCGCTCAAGAGATCCGAAAGATGAGGGTCCGACCCCGTTGTCGGTGCGATCCGTTTCCCACTTCGGGTATCCTCCCTGCACTCACTTGGATCAAGGGCGGTCGGGAAAGAGATGGCGACGGGGGTGCGGGTTCTGCTGATCGTGATCGGTGCCGCGGGCGGCGTGTTGCTTGCTGCGGCTGCAACGTTTCTTGCCTTTGGAAGGCGTTTCCGCGCTCGACTCGCTAGGCATCCGATTGATGCTGCGGCCTCCGGCTCGGTTTCGTCCTGGGCGGGACCGTTCGAGTACGCCCCGTCGACCGATCCGGAGCTCACGCAGCTCCGCGAGACCCACGAGCTCGACCGCATCGCGGGGGCGGGGCCGGAGATTGAGCGGCTGGTTCGGCTGATGTGCTGGGTACACGCGTTGACGACCCACGCGGTGTATCCGTCACATCCCGAGGAGATGACGGGCCTCTACTTGGCTCGATCGGCGCTGGAGCACGGCAAGCGGTTCAACTGCTGGATGTATGCGACCGTGCTAAACGATGTGCTGCTCTCCCTGGGGTTCGCCTCGCGCATCGTCCATCTGTATCCGCCCAAGCAGAGCCCCAAGGAGAGCCACTTCGTGACCGTGGTCTACTCCCGCGAGCACGACAGGTGGATCCAGCTTGACCCCGACATGTGCGCCTACGTTACCGACGAGAACGGCACGCCACTTGGAACAGGCGAGATCCGCGAGCGGATCGCCGATCGCCAGCCGCTCCGCGTGAGCGACACGATCCACTTCGCCCACGCATCGTGGCTCGGCAGACGTCTCCTCAAGAGGATCTACATCTGGTACCTGTCGAAGAACCTGTTCCGCCTCCAGTGCCCCGCTTGCAGTAGGCCAGGCTACGAGACGGAGTTCGCAGGCAACGTCTACGTCCAGCTCCTTCCCAAGGGATACCACGACGACTGGTTGGAGAAGGCTCGCCAGGGACGCCAGGGAGTCCGGTTTTTCAGCGTCCGCGCCCCCGAGCTCTTCTGGGCTCCCCCGGATCAAGCATCAGCAAAGGACTGACGCGGCTCGCAGGGTTCCGGGGACATAGTACGTAACCCGTGCGTAGACCCTTCCCTCTTGCCCTCGGAAGCTGCCCGCTTGGTCCGTGCGGTTTGCGGGCCCGAAAGTGCGTCCCTATACTGACCGGCATCACGCACAGCCTTCGACGGACGCGTCAAGGTTCGACCGGAGTAGAGGAGGGGATTCCGATCATGGCAAGCAAACGACGGACCGCGGGATCGGAAGCTTCCTTCGCTGCGCGAGCGTCGAGCCGTCTCCAGGGCTCCCAGGGCCACCCGCCGCGTGGGTTGCCCGTCCCGCACCAAGGTACACCGCACCCGGAGTCTTGACCGTCTGACCGGTTGGACCATCCTCGTGAAGGTCGCACCGGCCAGCGAGTGTGAGGAGATGAACTTGACGCAACGCACCTACGTGAGCGGCCCTTGGTCGCTTGATGATCTGATCCCCGCGGGGTCGAGTCCGCAGATGGAACCGTTGTTCGAAGCGATCGAGGCCGCGGTCGTCGCCCTCGAGCAGAAGCGACCGGCGCTCACGCCGGAGATGGACGAGGAGACGTTCGTCGAGATCCTCGGCCTGGTGGAGAAGCTCACCGAAGCCACGTCCCTCCTCGACGGATTCTCGATCCTGCGGTTTTTCGCCGACACGCAGGATCAGGAGGCGCGCGCTTCGCGGGCGCGTCGACCAGGCGCTCGCCGATGCAGCGAACCGCACCCTGTTCTTCGATCTCTGGTGGAAGACGCTCGACGAGACCAACGCGAAGCGTCTTATGAAGGTCGCCGGAGACCGCCGCTACCACCTGGAGACGCTGCGGCGGTTCGCCCCCCACACCCTCTCCGAGCCCGAAGAGCGGGTGATCAACCTCAAGAACGTGAACGGCTCGGCCGCCTTGGTGACGCTCTACCAGACGATCACCGGCGGCTTCTCCTACCCCATCGAGATCGACGGGGAGACAAGAACGCTGTCGCGCTCCGAGCTCATGGATTTCGCACGGGACGCCTCTGCCGACCTGCGAAAGGCGGCCTACGCGTCGCTCCTTGGCGTCTATGAGTGTCGCCGCGACGAGCTGGCACAGATCTACCAGCACCTCGTCGCCGACTGGCGCGAGGAGCACATCGTCCTGCGGGGGCACGCCTCCCCGATCTCGGTTCGCAACCTCGACAGCGACGTTCCAGATGAGGTGGTCGCAAGCCTGCTCGAGACCTGCCGCGAGAACGTCGCCCCGTTCCAGCGGTACTTCCGACTGAAGGCGAAGCGGCTCGGCCTCGAGAGGCTACGGCGCTTCGACCTCCTCGCGCCCCTCGAGCATCAAGCGGACGAGATCCCGTTCGCCGTAGGGGTTGAGCTGGTCCTTCGGAGCTTCCGCGGCTTCTCGCCGCGACTCGCGGATCTGGCGGAGCGCGTCCTTGCCGAGGGCCATCTCGACTCGATCCCTCGGGCAGGAAAGCGCGGCGGCGCTCTCTCGTGGGACGCCCTGCCGGGGCGGACGCCGTGGGTTCTCATGAGCTATTCGGGTGACGTGAGCGATGTAACGACGCTGGCCCACGAACTCGGCCACGCGGTGCACGCGCTGATGGCCGCCGAGCACTCGGTGCTGACCTTCAGCCCGCCGCTGCCGCTCGCGGAGACGGCGTCGAGCTTCGCCCAACTCCTCCTTCTGGAGGCGATGCTCGAGGATGCCGAGCCGAGGCGGCGACAGGGCCTGCTCGCGAAGTACGTAGACGACAGCTACGCGCAGATCCTGCGTCCGGCGTTCCGCGTCCTGTTCGAGCAGGAGGCGCACCGGATGATCGCGGAAGGGGCAACAGCGGAGGAGCTCTCCGCCGCCTACATGGGAAGCCTTCACGAGCAGTTCGGCGACAGCGTCGAGGTGGACGATCTGTTCGCAGACGAGTGGGTCAGCCTCCCTCACTTCTACACGATGCCGTTCTACGACTACGCGTACGCGCTGGGGATGCTTCTCGTCCTCGCCCTCTACCGCCGCTACCAGCAGCAGGGCGAGGCGTTCGTGCCCGCCTACCTCGCGATCCTCGCCTACGGCGGCTCAAAGTCCCCGATCGCGATCCTCGACGAGGCCGGGTTTGACATCCGCTCCAAGACCTTTTGGCAGGGTGGCTTCGATCTCCTGTCCGACATGGTCGACGAGCTGGAGTCCGTGGGGTAGATCGCGGCCAAGGAGCGTGTGGCGGCGAAGCCTCGTCTTCGTCGCCGCGCGACCGCCCGACGCTGTGCCGGGAGCGGCACGGCCGAAGCCTGCGGCTTCGGCCCCGCGACCCCGGGACGTGCAACAGGCTGGCAATCGTCATCGGGATCGACGAGCATCTGCACAGGGAGGAAGGGATGAGAGACGTTCACCGTTTGGTCGCTGTGTCCTGTGCTCTCGTGTGCACTGGGTTGTGCCTCATTTCCTCACCCGCCGCCCGGGCGAGTGAGCTCGGCGCGATCCCGCAGGACGTGAAGGAGGCGGTCCGCGCACGCGTCGATGCCGGCCGCAACGCCGGCATCGTCATCGGCGTGGTCACGGACCAGGGTACGAGTTTCTATGCCTACGGAGCGAGAAGCGTCGCCGGCGGGGCGGCTGTGGATGAGACGACGCTGTTTGAGATCGGCTCGGTTGGGAAGCTGTTCACCGCACTGCTGCTCGCGGACGCGGTCGAACGCGGCGACGTGTCGCTTGAGGACCCGATCGACAACGATCTGCCGCCTCAGGTCGTGCCACCGTCGCAGGCCGGACGCCCGATCCGCTACCAGGACCTTGCGACCCACACCAGTGGGCTGCCGGCGATCCCCGAGAACCTCGACCCCGCAGATTGGGACAACCCGTACGCCGACTACACCGTCGAGAAGCTCTACGAGGCAATCTCGAATCGCCAGCTGACGACGCTTGGCGCCTATGCGTACTCGAACCTTGGGTTCGGCCTGCTTGGGCATCTCCTCGAGCTGCGGTACGGCGCTTCCTACGAGGAGCTCGTGGTCGACCGCATTTGCGATGTCCTCGGCCTGGCTGACACACGGGCAACGCTGTCGGACGAGCAGCGCTCCCGGACAGCGACGGGGTATCGCGACGGCAAGCCGTTTCCCATCTGGAGCAATCCGACGCTTGCCGGCGCGGGCTGCCTCCTGTCCACCGCCACGGACCTCTCGATCTTCGTTGCAGCGCAACTCGGGCTCGTCGAGTCGCCGCTTCACACCGCGATGCAGTCGACCCACCGACTCCGCGTCTACCATCCTTATCCCGTCGCCCTTGGCTGGCACCAACGCGGCACCTTGACCAAGAACATCTTCGAACACCACGGCGCCACCGGCGGCTGCTGGAGCTACGTCGGTTTCGTTGCGGAAGACCGGATCGGTGTCGTCGTCCTCACCAACACCTATGCCGATAGCGACGACCTCGGCGTCCACATCCTCGATCCGACGTACCCGCTCGCGGCGCACTGACCGATTCCGGGGACACGGTACAGAACCCGTCGCCGTGAGCTGGCTT
>Ga0272441_10003978_pt1 | contig 27425 bp, 34 predicted proteins | sample SSMProp6N_FD_193582 | JGI IMG/M metagenome (GOLD analysis project Ga0272441, IMG submission 193582) | Marine sediment archaeal communities from Little Sippewissett salt marsh, Falmouth, MA, United States - SSM-Prop-6N | ecosystem: Environmental > Aquatic > Marine > Wetlands > Sediment ... | reverse complement strand
GATAATTGCGTATTAACCTCGTCAGCAGCTATTCCCCTCATTAGGGTGGTGCATAATGGGGTAAATTGGAACGCTTGGTAATCTAAAGCCATCACAAGATGTTGATTTCTGTGTACATCAAGTGATTTGCCTAGCCATAACCCCTAAATCATGCCGCGTTAAGGTTATAATATATTTGACCTGGTTCCACGAAGGTGGTCGTGGCAGTGTGCCGAATTTGCTGTAAATTGGAGTTAGCAGTATCCCTGATAGCGGCGATTGCTGTTGATATATGCAAAATCCATAACCTAATTTACAGTAAATTCGGCACACTGCCAAGGTCGTCTTTCCCACTAATACTTACTACAGTATCTCTAGATAATAAATCTTTTGGTACTGTAGAGTCCTGATATTATTACTTCGGGGGCGCAGAGGGTCACGAATACCCCAACCTTTAGGTCGGTCTCGTTAACTCTTGGAGTTAACGGGAGTTAGCGACGATAAGTCGCTAACAGGATGAAGTGAACCCTCGCCCGTTTTTCGTGTTCTTTTAAATCGATGCAGCATTACTTCTTTTTAAAATGGGGTTTTTTTGGCACCTTAGCCACAGATGGTGTTACCCATCTATGGCTAGGATGTGATAAGCGTTGGAATTGCGCAGTTTTAGCCATGGCTATGGCCAGATCTACCTACCACATCGTGTTGGTGCCCAAGTATAGATACCAGGTATTCTATAACAAGCAACTTAAAATGGATTGCGAATCGATCTTCAACAATATTTGCATGGGGCAAGGCTACAAAATTCATGCCATGGAAATTGTAGAGGATCACTTCCACTTGTTTTTGGAATTCCATCCAAGCACTTCTTTATCAAAGGTCGTTCAATACTTGAAAGGAGGCAGTTCTTATAGACTGTTCAGGCTTCATCCTGAATTAAAAAAGCGCTATTGTGGTGGAAGTCTATGGTCAAGTGGCAAATTCTTTCGATCCGTTGGAAATGTGACTGTTGACACAGTCAAGCACTATATCAAGGAGTCTCAGGGGAAACCGAAAGCAGAGTTCCAATCATGCAAGTCGGGGGAATCTGGACAACGAAGACTCGAAGATTTCTGATATCCGGAAAACCGGCCGCACGCAATTTGATTAGAGGAAATCGCCGGATGCTTTGAGCTGACGGGTGAAGGTCGATCAAAACCATTCATGTTGTTGAAATCGTCTTGATCGAGAGCATTGGAAACCGGTGGGTGATGGATTTAGATGCGACAACATAATATGGCGCGAGCATATCAATGATCGTTCCAGAGGTTGGTCAAGCTATGAAAAACATCGGCTGGGGTATCACTGGAGCAGGCCATTACCTGGCAGAGAGTGTCGAGGTCGTGCAGGAGCGCTCCCTGGAGAACAGGGTTTGCACCTTCGTTTCCAGGGCGGGAGAAGAGGTCCTCCACATGTACGGCCTATTCGATCGGCTCTCGGAGATATCGAGCGGAGAGTACCTGGAGGAGATATTCCTGGAACGCGAAGAGGGACATAGCAGCCCCAAGACCGGGCGGTTCATGATGGGCAAGTTCGACCTTCTGATAATCGCCCCAGCCACCGCAAACACCGTGGCCAAGATGGCCTACGGGATAGCAGATAGCCTGGTGACCAACGCCGCAGCTCTCGCGAACAAAGCAGGCGTTCCGGTATACATCTTTCCAACCGACGTCAAAGAGAGCGCCTTGACCCAGACACCATATATAATTGATCGGATGCTCTGTCGAAGTTGTGATGTCTGCCCCCCGCAAGATGCATGCCCAAACCAGGCCATTGAAGATCAGATAGACCTGATGAAATGTAACGGATGCGGAACTTGTGTCGACCTCTGTGATTATGGCGCGATTAAAGGGGGGCAGATCCAGGCCGTCACAAGACAGATAGATCAAGAGAACATCGAGCGTCTTCGGTCCTTTCCAGGGTTCACGATTCTTGAAAACGCAGAAGAGATAAGAAACTTATAGTCGAGAACCGATTAGATGAAACTAATCAGTTCTCGCCAGAATGGTGTTTAGCGATACGAATGGGCCAAATCTCAAACTCTTACGAGTTAGAGATTTGTCCGAAATGTATCGTTAAACACTATAGTCTGAAGTTAGGGATGACTTTTTGGATTGATCTAATAGTCGAGAACCGATTAAGTGAGACTAATTTGTTCTCGCCAGAATGGTGTTTAGCGATACGAATAGGATAAATATAATGGCCATAAGAATTTGGTATTTGTCCTTAACGGTGCCGTCAAACACTATTATAGGACGGAAAAATCGGACATAACGAGGTTGAGATGTTAGTATTAGTCGTCAACAACTATGGCCAGTTCAATCACCTCATCGTGAGAAGTTTAAGAGATATGGCCCAGACGAAAATGATCTCCAATCAAACCCCAATCGAAAAGATCGAGGCAGACGGTCTGGTACTAGGAGGAGGTCCCACTCTCGACCGAGCTGGAATCTGTCGCGAATACTTAAAAGATTTGGAGATACCAATCTTGGGAATATGTCTTGGGATGCAGCTCATGGGCGAGACCTTTGGCGGAAAGGTCCAACCCGGAAACGTAGGTGGATACGCCGAAGTTCAGGTCGAAATACTTGAAGAAGACGATATTCTAAAGGGCCTGCCACCGACCATCAAGACCTGGGCGTCTCATTCAGATCAGGTAGTCGAGCTTCCGGAAAAGTTCCAGGTCCTGGCAAGGTCTGATATCTGCGAAATCGAGGCCATGAGACATATTGAAAGGCCTTTGTATGGGGTCCAGTGGCATCCTGAAGTTGTACATACCGAATTTGGACGCCAGGTTCTCGAAAACTTCCTGGACGTTTGCCGGAGATGACGTCCAAAAGAGTAGACCTGATCTCTGGCGAGCTATATTCCCAGCTCGAAGAGGCAAAACGCATCTTGCCAGAGGAGCTGGCAGCAGCGATACAGAACGCGGGGTTTGAGTGCATTCAATGTGGAGAATGCTGTCGAGGAGAAGATAACTGCGTCGCAGTCTTTCCCTTTGAAGTGAGGGCGATCATGGAAAAGACCGGCCAAAACTGGCTGGAAGTGGTCGAACCACCAACTGAAGGCGAATGGGACTTTGAAGGGAACTTTCACACCCTTGAGTGGCGGCTGAGAAAAGACGGTGAACGGTGCCAATATTATGGGGACTATGGATGCCAGATTTATCCCGTAAGGCCGCTTCTTTGCAAGACTTATCCCTTCTACCTAGAGGAAGAAGGCCTGGTTCTTTCAGAATGCAGAGGTCTTTCCAACGAGATAGGGCCAAAAGAAGCTTTCAGGCTGGCAGCTCTGATAAAAGAGCGCCGTCTCGTCGAGATTCAGGAGGCTTTAGATCTGGTCCGAAGGTACCGAGACTTTCGACGAGGGGCGCCATCTTCGGAAGGCGTTTGCGTGGTTCATGACAGCGAAGGCGAGCACAGAATTGATTGGTATCGTCTTCCAGGCGCTTTGGATCGCATGCTTGGGCATTTGAAGTGATTGACCGTCTGCCATCATTTTGACTGAAAGTTTGACCCAACCGGAATCGAATCTCCGATGATATCCCAAAGGAGTTTCCTTCCGTCTTTGGACCTGAAGAGAGGTGGCTCCCACTCTTCCACGATCCCGATCTCGTCTCTGTAGATCAAGATACCTCGCTTCTGCCATGCAGGATTCTTGGCCAGGTTGATGCCACGTTGGAACAGCATCTCGTGTATATCGGACTCTTTCATCCCACGCATTCGTTTCATGGCCTGGTTTGGGTTGAGGCCATCTTCGATGAGTCCATAAAATCCATAGGAAAATACGTGATTTCTCCAGGTTTCGTCTTGCCTTGTAGCCAGATATTCAATTATCTCGCCCGGACAAAGAGAAACAGTCCTTGCATCCATGGAGACAATCTTGCCAAAAGATAGGGATAATGCACCGGAGAGAAATCCTGCAATCACCGAATCCAACTTCTCGATGCGGCCGTTGAAAGGCGCTTCCATGAAGAGGAGGTTTATCTCGTCAGAGAATGTGAACGCAAGATCCGATCTCAGTCCTGACTCTTCAAAGAAAGTTCTGGTGGCTTTGGCCATTGAAGATGCGAAATCCAGATCATAAGGCTTTTTGGCGTCGTAGAGTAGTTTGCTAAAGCTCCTCCCATCGGCCCTTATGATCAGGGGTGATCGAACCCTCAGGTGGGCGTAAATCTCCAGGTTATCTATCTCTTTTTTCATCGTCATTTTCCTTTGTTGCAGGATGTCTTATGAGGACGACGTCCCCTACAGCTGCGACGCCTTCATAGGGTACGACGATGCCTTTTCCTCTGAAATCGAAAAGGTTCTTGTTCACGTTTCCCAGAGCAAGCCCCCCCACAGTCTCTCGATCCATATCTAGCACTGCATCGTCCACCCGTCCCACGAATATGCCTTTCTGAGTATAAACGTCCAAGTCCAAGAGCGAAGTGATCTCGATGCGCATACGCTTTCCTCCAAGCTAGTTGAATACTCAGACATAAATAACAGTTATGATGAGACGATTGCCCTTAATTCTCAGAAAAATATAATGGGAAGGGACCTTGAGCGTAGGATCCAAAGGCCTTTTCTTTTCGTCCAAACCTGGCCTAAGCCAAACAGGATGCCTGATTGAAGGCTCGATCTTCCTTTGACTCGATCATGCTCTACCTCAATCATATTTGACCTCAACAGGGCGGCGGCGTATTCCAGGTTATGGGGCAATTTCTCACGAAAGAAGCGTCGCATTCGTCAGGACCTGCGTGTCGCCCGTCTCTGATCCATACCTGGACTTGGTTTAGACCAACGTCGAGAGTGGACGTCTTCCAAGTCCATTTGTTGTTGAAGATCCATCCGGTCATGTCATGCCACAGGTTCCCGGTGGCAGGACCTTTCAGCCAGAACTGGTAGTACAAAAAGTCGCCTTCGAGATCATGGGCTTCTGCCGTCCACTTGATTTTTGCTCCTGGATTCTGAGAACCGAACTCTTCCGGAAAAAGATCGATCGCGATGGGTGGCTGGTTTTCTAGAGGTATGGTGCAATCTTGGGCTGAGTAATCTTTCCGTCGATCATGATGCACCCAAGTCCATCGATAGTCCCAGGACTTGGCATCCATCTCTTTCTGGAAGTTTTCCATCTCAAGTCTCCTCAGCCAGAGCCTATAATGCAAAGCTTCTTGCTTGTAATCGCGATCTTCGATAGACCCAATCCAGGTGTCAGGATTGTGATGGAAGGGTGTGTTCGAATCCAGCCCTGTAACCTCGGAAGGTTGGCCGTACCACCACCCATAATAACTGCTCCAACCAAGCGTTTCGTCTTCTGTCACTTGATCTTGCCAGAAGTTATAGTACAAATCCGGTTCAGCACCCACCGGCTCGCCCAGCCATGCGGCGCTATATCCTGCGATCTTGGGATCATTTGCGTCAAATTCTATGGAGTTCAACCCAGCGGCAGAAGATACTGCAATTCCAAAAAAAATCAGAAATATAGAGATTATTCCCATTGTGTAAGGCAGGTTATCTTCCGTAAAAGACCTCGTAACAGATCTTTTCAGCCATCCCTTTAGTTCCTCGCTTTCGGTCATAAATAATCCAATCATATCTGATTCGCCCCCGATTCCCCTAAAGCTCGAAATGAGCAAATTCAACGGAATGAGCTCAGCCAGGCGGAGATAAATACTTGTTTTTCATGTGAGGCCCTCGTAAATCCATCTTCCAATTCTTGAAACTCACATAGACCGTTAACGCGCCCTCAGACTGAACGTATCCGTCTGGAATGGCGATGTTCTTAGACTGGCGATAATTTCAAGCAGATTGTCAAAGATTCCGGCAGTCTGACAAAACGATCGATAACTATATCCAGCAGAACAGACCTACTTTTATCTAATTGTGTGATCGCCATGAACCTCAAGATCCTGATCCAGATCCTGCTATACTTCATGATCCTGTTTTCACCCCTTGTGTTCACAGGGTCGGCCTCCTACGGCCTCGATTACTATCTTGGCGGAAAAGGTGTCCCCACAGATCAGAATGGCATTCATGGTCCTCACTCAGCCCTGCTCTCCTACGAAAATAACACGCGTTACATAAGGATCGATCTGGAAGAGCCCCTCGCCTTCGATGATCTGGATCAGCTCACGATGCAGATCATGCCACTCACTGAAGATGGCAAGCTTGGGCTAGATCTCTACTTCGATGGCGACGGCGATGGAAAATGGAGCAGCAAAAGCGAAAGAGACGTCAAACTCTATGCTAGGATTAATTCGTGGAATAATTCCCGTGATTGGATCGAAGGTGAGTGGCATGAGCTAAACGCCTTCGAACTCGATTACGCGAGGAGCGGCTATGGTAGCGATAACATGACTCTTCCTGAATGGAATGACGATTTGTCTCCAGATCTTTATCTGGTCAGGGTCTACCTTCGGATTTACAAGCCAGGAACCGGCGAATGTCTCGTCGACTACTTCAACATAAACGGAATGGTCCTCAGTTTCGAGCCCTTTGAATCATCTGAGATGAAGGCCGGAAAGCCCAAAACCATCAGTCGGGGCGGAAAGATCACATACACGATAACCTATGGGAATGATCTCAACGAGACTATCACGAACATGGTCGTCATCGAGCAATACGATCCCAGGATGGAAATTGTTTCTGCTGATCCGCCGCCAAATCCTGGAACGAACAACGTCTGGACGATAGGATCGCTCTTGCCTGGAACTTACGGTAGGATTGTCATCGTGATGAAGATGCGCAAACAGAACTTCGAAGCCGACATCGAGGGACATGTGGAAGGGTCTGGTTACGTCTCGGTGCGTCGCAGATTTTCGACAGAACGAAGCCCTCAAGTTATCACAAACAAGGCGATGTTATCTTGCGATAAGTTCAATAAAACTGCAGAGGTGAATACAGGGGTTCGGCCGATTCCAGAAACGTCAATCACCTTTGTTGAACACGGATCTGGCAACTATTCCTCTTCAGAGGTGCTGACCTACCGGTCTTACAAGATGGTCATGGAACGGGAGTTCAACGCCACCAAATCGAGTTCTGCGATACAATTATCCCTCGGGCGGCCTTTGGTTTACAACTCAAGCTGGCATGCAGACCATATCTGTGAAAATCAGAAGAGGCGTTCTTTGATAGGCGAAAGCTACCTCTACTCGGATCAGCTCAACTGCGCCAACAACGCCGAGGTTCGAAGCACCAGGATGAAGATGGACTCAGAATCGAACTTCACCGGACTTGGAGTATACGTGATCGGAAGCGATACGAACGGGAGATACGCAGCCTTGGCAGACATTTTCCAAGGAAATTTTTCTGTGAGGTCGAGCCGCGAGATATACAGATGACGACGCAAAGATCCAAAACAGCGAAGAAACTTTGGCGATTTATAGTGCTTAACGGCATTTGATAGAGCTGTACTTCTTCATTAGGCACGATTATTGTGAGAATCAATTAGCATGATCTAGCTGGTTCGTGACGACAACCTATAAGGAAAGGTAGCGAGAGGCGGCCAAAAGAGGTTATTGTAAAGAGGGCGGAGGGAGTTGCCCCCTCGGGTCTCCTAAATTACGTAGGAGGTCTGGCGATTGAGTCCCCACTCCCCTCCCGCTGAACAGACCTTCAGTTCCAAAGTTTAAATGTCTATTTTTCATGTACGGTTCACGTTGGTTTCATCTGAACCCCAAATTCTCCGGAAATCTTCTTCGATATGACCGTAAGTCTATTATCCAGGAAAACGGCCTCACCATCCCCATGGGTCTGAACGTTCAGCAATTTATCGATGACGCAATAGCAGAGATTCGCCGTGAGGTGGAGGGAAAGGCCATCATCGGCCTCTCGGGCGGGGTAGATAGCTCCGTCTGTGCCTTTCTGGCCCGCAAAGCGATTGGGGACCAACTGATCCCTGTCTATGTAGATAGTGGGCTGATGCGGCTGAACGAATCGAAGCGAATTGGCGAAATATTCCATGATTTCAGTCTGATCACCGTCAATGCAGAAGAAAAGTTCCTTTCAGCCTTGAAGGGCGTCACCGATCCTGAAGATAAGAGGAAAGTAGTGGGCGAGACCTTCATCAGGGTATTTGAGGACGAAGCAAGAGAAGTGGGCTCCGACTACCTGATCCAAGGGACGATATATCCAGATCTGATCGAGTCAGAGGGTGGAATCAAGTCTCATCACAACGTCGGCGGTCTTCCCGTGGAGATGGATTTCAAAGGCATTGTGGAGCCTCTTCGCGATCTTTACAAGGACGAGGTCAGAGAGGTGGCAAGAGGACTAGGGATGCCACTGGAGCTATGCGAGCGTATGCCCTATCCAGGACCTGGCCTTTCAGTCAGAATATTAGGAGAAGTCACCGAAGAGAAACTGGCAGTTGTGAGGGCAGCCAACGCCATAGTGGAAGAAGAGCTCGATCCCTTCGGCCCCTGGCAAGCTTTTGCTGCCGTTCTTGGCAAAGCAACAGGAGTTAAAGGCGACGTTAGAGCTTACGGATGGATCGTGGCGGTGAGGGCGGTCGCCTCAAGAGATGCCATGACTGCAGAGGCGATGGAACTTCCTTGGGAGGTCCTGAGCAGGATATCTCACAGGATCACCGGCGAGATATCAGAAGTGTCTAGAGTTGTATACGACCTGACGCCCAAACCCCCAGGAACCATTGAGTTCGAGTAATTGAGAGTTTATAGTCGAGAACAAATTAGGTGAGACTAATTGGTTCTTGCTTGAATAGTGTTTAACGATATGAATTGGACAAATATCAAACACTTACGGGCTTGAGATTTGTCCGAAAGGTACCATTATAGTCGAAAATCGATTAGATGACACAAATTGGTTTTCGCCAGAATAGTGCTTAACGATACGAATAAGCCAAACCCCAAACTCTTACGAGTTAGAGATTTGGCTAAAAGGTATCGTTAAGCACTATAAACACCATTCATGCAAGGGTTTCTACAATGTCAAAGAACCCCTTTAGTACTGAGAACCTCTGATCCTTCCACCCGTTTCGCCTCCTTCAGCGCGAGCCCTAGCGCTTTGAAGAGGCTTTCAGCCTTGTGGTGGTCGTTTTCGCCCGCCACGGTAGCGTTCAAGGTGAGGCGCGCTTCTGTGGTCATGGCGTCTATCACGACCCTCACCTGTTGTGAATCAAGGTCGCCTATCTTGTCGTTCATGAAGTTGGCGTTCATGACCAGATAAGGGCGACCGCTGATGTCCAGGGCAACCTGGGCCAAGGATTCGTCCATGGGCACCGCAGCCCAACCGTATCTCTTAATTCCTTTTTTGTCGCCCAGCGCCTCGTTTAAAGCCCTTCCAAGCGCTAAGCCCAGCGTTTTGGCCCTTTGGTGCGAAATTTCGCCCTTTACTCTCACATTGAGGTTGATCGAACTCATTTTCGCAAAGGCGTGGAGCATATGGTCCAGAAAGGCAGAACCTGAGTCTAAATCGACCTTTCCCGTGCCGTCTAACAGCATCTCCACGCAGGCCGTCGCGCCCCGCTCTTCAATCTCAGCCCTGCCTTGTCTCATGGAACACACCTACACGAATCTCATATGAAAGTCATATCGTTCCATCCAGAATCTATATTAGATCTATATCTGGACGCATCAGAGCATAATCAACTTCGGAGGGCGTCCAGAGCCTCGCGGAAGTTGAGTTTTCCTGTGTATATTGCAGTCCCCACAACTGCGCCTGATGCACCTGCATCCTTGAGTGCAATGACATCTTCTACTAGGGTAACACCACCAGCTGCGATCACTGGTATGTCTACCGCCTCGACTAACTTCTCTGTTGGCTCAACGTCGATGCCCCGCTCTTGCCCTTCGGTATCGATGTTGGTGAAGAGGATTGATCCTGCGCCCTTCTCTTGAAAGAGGTGTCCAAGCTCGACTGCGCCGCTTTTGAGATCTCTTTGCCAACCCTCTGTTGTGACCTTTCCGAATCGGACGTCGAGTGCGACCATGATTCTCTCCGAGCCGAAATCCTTGCTCAGTTCCGTCACCATTTCGGGTCGTTTTAGGGCTGCAGTTCCCAGTATGACCCGATTTACGCCCAGTCCGAGCAACGATTCGGCATCTTTGAGAGTCCTGATTCCGCCGCCTACCTGAGTGAACAAGTCAAGCTTCTCCACGATCTCCTTTAGTATGGGGGCGTTGATCCTCTTTCCTTGTATAGCCCCATCTAGGTCGATTATGTGCAGAACTTCGGTTCCTTCTTTCACCCACCTTTCGGCTTGAGCTAAGGGGTTATCGAAAGATACGACTTCCGTCCCAGGAACGCCCTGGACGAGCTGAACGCACTTGCCACCGCGCAGATCGACTGCAGGGAATAAATCGAAACTCATGTGGTTCCTTAAGCGGTCTGATAGTTTAAACGGTTTCTATTGGGATGATTTCTTGACGCGATAATAACGGCTCAGAAACGTCCCGTCAACATTAGACATTGCTACCAAAAATGGTATATCAACCTAATCCAATAATAATAGAATCGCCCGAAAAGGCGAGGTGACACTAGTCATGAAGAAGAGAAGAAATCCATCCATATTCGACATATTCGAGGGCTTCATGAAGGGATTTCCCTTTGAAGAAGAACGAGGCGAGTGGTTAAAAGACCCATTCGAAGAGCTGATCAAGAAGTTCGAGGAGAACATACCTGAGGAATATAAAGACGTGGTCAAAGAGGAAGATACTCCTTTTGGCAAGTCCAAAAGGTATGGCCCCTTCGTCTATGGGTTTAGCTACACCTCTGAACCAGGAAAAGAGCCGGTCTTTAGAGAGTTTGGGAACATCAAACCCACTTATCATGGTGGAATTCAGCCCAGCTCCGGAAGAGAGCCTCTCGTTGACGTGATGGAAGAAGAAAAGGGTTACAAAGTCTTCGCAGAGCTTCCTGGTGTCGATAAATCCGACATCAAACTGGACGCCACAGAGAACACGATCACGATAGAGGCCACAGGAGAGAAAAAGTTCTTAAAGCAGATCGATCTGGACTGCGAGATAGATCCAGACAGCTCCAAAGCCTCTTACAAGAACGGCGTCTTGAGTATCGAGCTTGAGAAGAAAGAGACGCAAAAGAAGGGAAAGGAGATCAGTATCGAATAGCATTATTTTTAATGCGGGCACGCTGGCGGTTGCCTACAACGCCACAGGCCAGTTGACCCAAGCACTTTCTCCTCCCCGCAATTCTGCAAGCGACAGTTATTCGCGGTCGGTCTGCTCCCTTCCGGACCTGAACCGTTCCCCACAATTAAGGTGAACTGGCCTGCCCTCCGGCAAGCCCGGACACCAATGCTGTCCCCGCAGGGCGGAGAATCACAGTCTACACCTGGACTGAACCTGCAGCAAACGCAGTCGCCCGTCAGCTTCGTCCCCCGCGTATCGGCGATCTCGGGTTACAGGTGACGCCGAGCCACCCGGACTAGCCCGCAAATTTAAGAGGCGTTTCGTAGGAAATAAACCTAACGCAAGGTAACTCGTCTGGCATGTGAATGTCTGACAACCAATTCATCTGATGCAAATAGACTGGATGGAGGAATAAATCGATGGAAGATCTGGTAGGATTCGTTTTGGGAAACGGAAAACGAGAGAAGGTAATACAGGTTCTGGGATCTAAAGGGGCACTTTCTGCGGCTAAAATTGCCAAGATGGGACACCTTACGCCCATATCCGTAGGAACAATACTAAAGGAGATGGCCAAAAAAGGTCTGATTGAAGAGGCAGAAGGCGGTTGGTGCCTTACAGAAGAGGGCACAGAAGTCCAAAAGGAACTGAAAAAGAGATAGGTGATACCTGAGGAAAACCTGCAAAAGACGAAAATGAGATTTTGGGATGTGGTGGTGAGGGAATATGAGTGTAAGTGACGCGATCAAAGCCAGAAGGAGCATAAGGCGCTATCAGGACCGAGAGGTGGAAGAAGAAAAGCTAAACCAAGTCTTGGAAGCGGGAAGGCTTGCGCCTTCTGCAAAGAACATGCAAGAGTGGAAATTCATAGTTGTCAGAGACAAAGATACACGATCCAAGCTCTCGGAAGCGGCCAAAGGCCAAGCCTTCGTAGGTGAAGCTCCAGTCGTCATTGTGGCCTGCGCCACCCTGACCGATTACGTCATGACCTGCGGCCAGCTCACTTATCCGATAGACGTGGCCATATCCGTAGATCATATGACGCTCCTGGCCACCGAAGTGGGCTTGGGAACTTGCTGGATAGGGGCATTCTACGAGGAAGAGGTAAAGAAGATCTTGGCCATACCTCCTGAGATCCGAGTAGTCGCGATGCTTCCTTTGGGATATCCTGCTGAGTCGCCTCTGCCAAGACCTCGGAAACCTATGGACGATATTGTGATCCACGAACGCTGGAGATAAAGTGGTTTCAGTGGGGTGGTGTCAAAACCTCATCGGACTGCAGCCCCATATATTTTTGTGATTATGGTTCTTAACTATAATATTAAAAATTGCACACATTTTACATTGAAAAGAGGGATATTATGGTCGAAAAGTTGCTGAAAAGCGATGAAAAATGGAAATCAATCCTCACACGGAAACAATATATCGTCACTCGGAAAAAGGGAACTGAGCCGCCTTTCACAGGGGAGTATTACAATTTCAAGGGGACTGGCATATATCGCTGCGTATGTTGCGATAACGAGCTATTCTCTTCAGAGACGAAGTTTGACTCGGGATCAGGTTGGCCCAGCTTTTGGGCACCCATCTCTGATGACAAGATAGAGACCGCAGAGGACCAAAACTATGGGATGGTGAGGGTTGAGGTGAAATGCGCCAGATGCGATGCTCATCTGGGTCACGTCTTCGAGGATGGACCTTTGCCAACGCAGCTTCGATATTGCATAAACTCGGTGGCCTTAAAGTTCGATGGCAAGGGAGATGAAATCGCGGGCTTTGTAGCAGATGACTTATAGTCGAGAACCGATTATATGTGTCTAATCTGTTCTCGCCAGAATAGTGTTTAGCGATACGAATAGGACAAATCTCAAACTCTTACGAGTTAGAGATTTGTCCGAAAGGTATCGTTAAGCACTATACTTGGGATGCTCCATTAAGTATCAAGTCTAAGGTTCATGATTATAATCGATCTGATCCTTCTGGACATGTTCTCTGATGGTCTCAAAATCCACAAAGTGCATCCCCGCCACCTCTCTTAATTCTCTGGCGATAAAGCCTTCTGTGGACAAGACTAGCACTCTCTTTCCACGTGCTCTGAGCAGTTTGAGGGGGCGTTCGAAATCGCCATCGCCACTCATGAGCACTGCCATGTCATAATTTTCGACAGTGTTGAACATGTCAAGAACGATTTCGATATCAAGATTGGCCTTCCTAACCACACGACCATCGTTCTGAACGATGTTCTTGAGTTCTTTGGTTATGACTGAATAGCCAATACGGGTCAACGCCGACAAAAAGGCTTGCTGCCTATCATCGGGAGGTTGTTCTTCTCCAACATAATAAAAGGCGTCAACGATTTCCCCTTGGGTTTTAGACTCGATCCACTTCAGAAGCTTATGCAGATCGATCCACCACCGTAGGGTATCTTTCTGCATGTAAAAGATATTTGCACCATCTACAAATATTGACACTCTCATTTATTTATCTCTCCTAATTTATCACACGCGCGATGATGCATAACCCGTAGATTTCTTGCTCATCGACTTCTAGCTTTGTATTATTATACGAGTTGAAAATACACGTAAAAATAGATATAGTTTGCTACAGCCAACTTCGCCACTCAACAGACTCCACCTTTGTAGCGTTGCTGCAGGCTCTTGGGCCATCGCACGTTACAAATGCACCCATCACCACGAAGGATAGCTCGTCTGCGTCAAATCTCAGAAATGGCACTTTGGAACGGCACTTTAGAGCAGCATATTGAAAACAGGATTTCGGTGCAGAAATTCTGTACCGAAGTTCCAAGAGATGGAAAAGGCGCCAAAGCACTTCTCGTCATGAGGGGCGCCCAATTTCAGAAGGGCAAAATAGCCCAGATCAGAACTCTTCTTCGCTCTGACCAAGGAGCATCTGCTCGACCCAGTCCCAGTCGTGGTCGTAGATGTGAGCCGAAACGCTCAGAGTTGCGATGGAACCGGGCTTTATTCCCGCCATCTCAGATACGCGATCCAAGAGCCGGGTCAGGCCGTAGAGGTTGGCGGGATACGCGCCTGCAAAGTCGTGGCTCCTGAAGAGCGCGGTGAGATGGAGCCGCCCTTCGCGAACCTTGAAGTCGTCCACGATCATACACGGGATCTCGTCTTTCGCCGTATCGATTGAGGGAATCCAGGTGACTGCGGTGGCCCTTCTGGTGTTGGGATTGGCTTTGATCCTTCTTGCCACGTAGTCTATCTGATCAATGGGATCTGAATCTCCAGGCGCGTTCCAGCTTCGGAGCCTCTCGCCATATGTGTACTCGAACCCAGGGTTCTCGCCAGTTATTAGCTGCTCTGCATACTCTTCCAGTCTCGCTTCATTCCAGGAGTACTCGTCAGGGATCATATCTTCGCGGGGCTTTTCCACCACCACCAAGAGGTCCACCAACTCTCGCGTCCTCGTTCCTCTCTCGTCTGTGATCAAATCGCCCTGCCGCCAGATCAGATTGAGCCCGCGACGCCAAGCTTCTGGAATGGTCTTTGCCCTGATGATTCTTCCAACCCTCATGAAATCAATCCAGAAGAGAGTGATTCGGCATGATAAAAATACGTTGAGATGCATCAAGATAATAGTTGGGATGTGCGCCAAAGCTGGAAAGAAATATGACCTGTAAAAAGCTGGCACCGGCTCGCAAAGAAGGGCATTCCACATATAAAGAAGCGGCCCGTCTTTCATATCAGAGGCATTTCGATCATGGCCGATTTTGAATGGGAGCTTGCAGACGCCTTAAACCAGTTCTTCGATCGAGAAGAGATCAAAGCCATAGCCTACAGGCTCAAACAGAGCAGGTATACTTCTCAGGTAGTAGACCTCCTCGTCTACTCGATTCATCCCCGATATTACCTCGCGATAGAATGCAAAAGCTTGGACGCGAGAAAGGCCAAGACTCTGTACTTCTCCCAGCACTTCTCGAAGGCCAGAGGCGCACATCAGGTCGACCGGGCAGAAGAGTTCATCTCGATATCGGGCCGCCGAGGGATATTGGCCGTCGAGCTTAGACGCGGCGCAGGAAATCCAAAGTGCGCGCACCTTGTCCCCTGGGACGTGGTGATCAATTGCTTCAGATCAGAGGTGCCCGGCCTCTCTGTAGAGCAGATCGAGACTTATCCTTGCCTTGCAAGAAGCGGCAGATCATACTTGATAGAAGGAGACGAGCTAAAAGACGCAGTATCCGGGCTCGGCCCTTACCCTTAACCAGATGAAACGCTGATATGTCTGATTCGCGATCATCAGCCGCCGCTCAGTTGAAATGGATTTAACTTGCCGGGGCAGAGAAGGCAGAGCTAAAATCTCTACATCACATCTTTATGATGTAAAGCAGCGACCGCTCCAATGGTGATTGCGTTTTTTTCGAGCCAGTTGGTCTTGGCAGCTTCTGCGGTCTCGACTTGATCTGTGCCGTTCTCGTCGCCCGGCATTTGGGCCAGCGCGGTTACAGATAGCAGCAGCGCCAGGAACGTGAGTGGCTTCGATCTCGTCGAGTATCCCTCCTGTCGAAAGTCTGCGCCCCAATTCGCAAAAAAGTTTTGGGTAGCGGGCTGGCTTTGAGCTTTGTCCGGATTCACAGAGGGAAGGGGTGGCCGAAGGGCAAAGGTCCGGAAGATGCCATCATCTCACTTTTCGCAGTAAGGCTATGCCAAATTCATCATTTTTCACTTACGATAATGGGTGAAAATTGAGACTTGGATTCATCTTATTAATAATTTAAACTTGACACTTAATGCAATATACTAATGAAGTCATCCGCTACAAGGCCCGTGGCTTCTTGGGGCGACATACTCTTGCGCATGGGATAAGTGTCAAACTTAGCGTTCAGGACTATAACCTATAGCCAACGGGTTCGCGATCGGATGTCCTGCCCCACTTAACTTAATTTTAGACAAGTTAAGCTTATATTCTCTCATGCTACCTCCCTTGCCATGAAGCTTCCCGGTACCGAGACACAGCCCGAAAACATCCACATCGCCATGGGAAAGCTAAAGATCCAGCCAGAAATGACCTTTCTGGACTTGGGATGTGGTTCTGGCGCAGTCTCCCTTGCGGCATCCCAATTCACAGACGAAATTTACGGGATAGATCGACGAGATGAGGCCGTGGCGATCTCGAAGTCCAGGGTGCCAGGAGGCACTTTTCTCTCTGGGGAAGCCAAGGATCTGATGCCTCAACTGCCAAAGATCGATAGGTGTTTTGTGGGCGGGACACGTGGTATCGAGACGTTTTTTCCCCCGCTTATGGAAAAAGCGGCCGCAGGATGCGTGGTGGTGGTCAACCTGGCCCGGATAGGTGTGGCATTTCAGGTGACTGAGCTTATGAAAAGTCAAGGCATCTTCGAAGAGCTACTCCAGATAAACATATCAAAAGGATACGATCTCGCAGGTGACATCGCTCTTCGGCCCGTCAACCCCATATTTATGGTGGTGGGGCGACTCTAAAAGAGGAGAATATCATGTTAATTGGAATCAGCCTTGGGCCCGGCGACCCAGAACTTCTGACCTACAAAGCCACAAAAGCCCTGGCGAGGGCAAAAAATGTCTTCGTACCTGGAAAGATGGCAGCAGATCTGGTCCGGCCTTACGCCGAATCAGAGATTCTGGAGTTTCCCATGATCTTGGATAAAGAAGAACTTGAGAATATCTGGGCCGAGAACGCGAAAAAAGTCGCAACCTATGCGTCAGAAGGCGAGACCGCCTTTGCCTGCATTGGAGATGTGAACACCTTTTCCACCTTTTCACACTTAAAAAGGGTCCTGAAAGAACTTCGCCCAGAAATCCAAGTCGAGACGATTCCTGGTGTGGGAACAGTACCTGCCCTTGCAGCCAAGTTCGAAATCGACCTGAACACCTCTTTTCAGGTCACCGACGGATCACCGGTGAACACGGTGATCAGAATGAAGGCGACGAGGCCCGCAAAGCTGGCTCTCGAACTTGAAAAAGAAGGCTACACCGATTTCATCCTCGGAACTCGGCTTTACACTCCAGAAGAAAAGATCGTGCGGGGCGAAATGCCCGAAAAAAGCGACTACTTCAGCGTCCTTTGCGCAACGAGGCGATGACATATGAATACAAAAATCCCAGAGTCCCAGGAGGAACAAAGAGTGAAAGTCCACTTTGTCGGCGCAGGGCCCGGCGACCCAGAACTGATTACTGTGAAAGGTGCCAAACTTCTGGCCAACGCCGATCTTGTGATATATGCAGGATCGTTGGTCAATCCCAAAGTTCTGGAAGGTTTGAAGGCCGAACTTGTGGACAGCAACACCATCAACTTCGATGAGATCAACAAGAGGATGATCGAGGCACTCAGATCCAAAAAGAAGGTGGTGAGGCTCCACAGCGGAGACCCCTCGCTTTATGGAGCTGCCTTAGAACAAATGAAACTTCTTGAAGAACAAGGCATCGAAGTGGAGGTAGTACCCGGTGTCTCGTCTCTATTTGCTGTTGCTGCTGCCCTGAAAACCCAGCTCACCCTGAAAGGGATATCAGAATCTGTGATCGTGACGAGGCCTGCTGGAACCACACTCGAAAAAGACCAGATTGGAGAACTTTCCAGCCACGGTACCACCATGGCTATATTCCTTGGAACAGACAAGATCCGAAAGGTGACTGAATCGCTCCAGGTTCCTGCCGATACTCCCGTTGCAGTTATCTATCATGCTTCCTGGCCCGACCAAAAGATAATACTTGGAACTGTAGAAGACATAGCCAAAAAAGTGGAAGATGCTGGCATCGAACGAAGCGCCATGATCCTCGTGGGCGACGTGATTTTAAGAAGTGGTTTTGGGAGGTCGCACTTATACCAGAGTCGGTAGCAGTCCTCGTATTTTCCAGAAACAGGGCCGAAGCTGCAAAAATCTGCAACGCACTCTCCCAAAAGTACGAGCCAGAGGTTGTGACCTACAAAAAGGATAGATCAGAAGAAACTCTTGAATCGCTGAAAGGGTTTGACCTCATAGTCGCGGTGATGGCTGTTGGGATCGTAGTTAGGCTCTTGTGCCCATTCCTGAAAGATAAATGGACCGATCCTGCGGTGGTTGCGGTAGACTCTTCGCTACAATGCGCAGTTCCTGTGGTAGGAGGGCACCACGGTGCCAATGACCTTGCCCTATTTCTCGAACGAACCCTTGGAACGTATCCTGCCATAACCACGGCAACCGAAGCTGCAGGAAGGCCAAATATCGAAGGGATTGCTCGCCAACTTGGCGCAACGTTGGCGAACAAGGAATCCTCGAAAGATGTGAACCTATCCTTCTTGCAAGAAGAGGTTCTAGTGATCAGGTTGAAAGGACCGAAAATCGTCCTGGTCGACAAAGACGTTGCAGTGCTCAAGAGCAAAGGAGGAATTGTCGTGGGGTTGGGGTCAAGACGAGGCGTTTCTTCTCAAGAAGTGATCGAATCCATAACTTCTGCACTGGAATCGATGGAAAAGACCGTTCAGGACATAAGGGTCATCGCGACCGCCTGGATCAAAAGAGACGAAGCCGGGATCCTAGAGGCTGCAAAAGTTCTGGATCGAGTGGTGATCTTTCTAGACGAAACCGTCTTAAACTCCCAAAAAGTCGTGACCGCTTCCAGGGCCAACGACCTGGGTCTCGTTGGCGTCGCCGAGCCTGCAGCTTTGGCCCTCTCTGAAACGTTGATCATGCCAAAGAAGGTCTACGGGAGGGTGACTGTTGCCCTCGGAGAGTAAACTTTACATCGTGGGAATCGGCCCTGGCAGGCGAGATCAGTTGACCTGGCGGGCTGCCGAAGTTTTGGGACAGGTCGAGAACGTCGTTGGATATGGTGCCTATCTGGACCTAGTCTCCGACTTTCTGGGTGACAAAGACGTTGCATCTACTGGCATGGGAAGAGAAGTGGACCGGGCCAAGATGGCAGTCGATCTGCTCGAAGAAGGATCTGTGGCCTTCATCAGCAGTGGCGACCCCAACGTTTACGGAATGGCGGGCTTGGGGCTCGAAGTCGCGTCAGAGAGGGTAGGCCTTGACAGAGTCGAGGTAGTTCCCGGTGTTACTTCCTTCAACGCAGCAGCATGTAAGACTGGATTGACCTTCAGAGATTCGGTTGCTGTGACAAGCCTGAGCGATCTTCTCACGCCCTGGAACGAGATCGAGTCCAGAATCACGACGGTTGCAAAGATGAATATGCCAATTGCCATCTACAACCCAAAGAGCAAGAAGAGAACGTGGCAATTGTCCCGAATTCTTGATATCTTGGTCCAGTGCGGCAGAGGCGATGAACTGTTGCTGATCGCAAAGAACGTCAGCCGCGATGGAGAAGATCTTTCCTGGACCACGGTATTAAAGATGCTGAAAAGCGAAGAGCTCCGCGAAACTGTTGACATGTTCACCCTAATTCTCATCGGCGGAAAGGGCATGTCCAAGGGCGGATATTCGCCAAAATCTCAAATAAACGTGGTCGGGGTCGGGCCCGGAGACCCGGCTCATCTGACACTTGAGGCTCGGAAGATCTTGAGCGAATCCGATCTCGTTTTGGGTGCCGAACGGTACCTTGAAGTTGCAAAGAGCGTTACTGGCGGAAAAGCGATATCTCATAAAGGTGCGCTGGAATATCGGATGGAAGCAAGGCTCGCCATGGCAAAAGAGGCTGCAAACTTGGGAAAGACGGTTTCTATACTTTCAGGTGGCGATCCTGGCATATTCAGCTCTTCTTGGCGAATTTTCGCCCAAGGCGATTATCATGCCGTTTCGGGCTTGAGCGCCTTTTCGGCAGTTGCGTCCAGGCTGGGCGCCCCACTGGTTAACGATTTTGTCCTTTTATCTGGGCTGAAAGAAAACGCGCCCGACGACGTATTCAGCCTGATGGAAAGGGGCTTTGGAGTGGTGATCTATAACGTAGATTCAAAGAACCTTCTCCCCTTGATCGAGAGAATAAAAAATCTCGATCGACCCTGTGCCCTGGCCCGAGACGTGACCCGGACCAAAGAGTGGATAGAAGTGACCAGAACCACAGAGCTATCTTGCCAGATGGCTGACGGCAACAGATACTCTCTCGTCATCGCAGGCCCCAACTCATACATAAAAGAGGGGCGAATAATCGCTCGCAGAGGGTATCAGAGACGGTACAGCTACTGAAAAATCATCGAAAATATGTAATAAGCGGTGGCGGTGGAGATGAAAGAGACGAACTATTCTGACCTTGGCGCAGTAACCCCTGAAGCCAAAAAGATCTACACCACGAGCAGGAAACTAATCGCGGGGATCGTGGGAGACAAAACCCTGGAAGATGGGATAAAACAGCGTTGCGTCATCGCCACTGGCGATCTGAGCATTGCAGAGACGCTCCGTTTCAAGAACGATCCCGTGAACGCAGGGCTGAAAGCTTTGGAAAATGGCACCGGGATATACGTGGACATAAAGATGGGGGAAGCCGGCATCGTGAAGAAAGGGCACGAAAGCCCCGTGATCACCTTCATCGGGAAAGGAGACGAGATCGCGAAAAAAGAAGGGATCACCAGAACTTCTGCTGGCGTGATCAAGCTTAAAGACGAGCTTTCGGGCAGCATCGTTGCCGTAGGTAACGCTCCTTCGGCCCTTATGACCCTTTGCGAACTGATCGAAAAAGGCGAGATCAAACCGGCTTTGGTGGTCGGCGTTCCGGTTGGGTTTGTGAACGCAGCCGAGAGCAAAGAGAGACTCAGAACGTTGAGCGTTCCCTCCATCTCGACTGAAGGAACAAGGGGCGGAACTCCAATCGCTGTTGCCGCGGTCAACGAGATCATAAACATTTATTATGAAAGATCAAATCGATGATATCACGGACCCAGTCACCGGGTTTGCCATATCTCCTGAATGGCTTGAGATGTCTGGAGATCCTCTGGCCTTGGATAAGGTGAAGAGCGGAAAGTGGGTTCTCCTCTCTGATGGAACGTTTCTACGTCGCGGCTACACCACAGGAACCACGGCTGCGGCGGCCTGCAAAGGCGCAGTTGTGTCTCTGGCAAGGTCCATCGACCGGGTTTTTGTCCTCACCCCTGCAGGAATCAAAGTAGAAGTCCATGTGAAAGGAGAAGATGGCGTCTGCACTGCCGTGAAACGAGGTGGGGACCACGAGTCGGATGTAACTGCCGGTATTGAGATTCGGGCCTGGGCCGTTCGAAGTGAGAAGACCGAGCTGGTTACAGGATGCGGGATTGGCAGGATTGGTAGCAAGGGACTTTGCGCCGATCTGGGCAAACCTGCCATTAGCCAGTCGGCCCGGCGAGAGATAATTGGCGCGATCGAGGAAGGACTAAAGGAAGCAGCAGTTTCAGCGGCTCGGATCGAACTTTCGATTCCAAGGGGTGAAGAGATCGCACTTCAGACCTTGAACCCAAAAGTGGGTGTGATTGGGGGAATCTCGATATTGGGATCGACCGGTTTTGTCGAGCCATGGAACGAACATCTGGGCGAAAGCAGAACTTCCGATATCCAAAAGCTCGATAAGGTGGTGGCAACGACTGGAAGAGTCGGTCTAAAGTATAGTCGTGTGCTCTTTCCCGAACACAAGGTCGTTTTGGTCGGAAACCGGCTCGATGGACTCAGTTTCAACGAAGATCAAGACAGCGTGATATGTGGTCTGCCCGCATTAATTCTCAAATGGGGAATGCCCAATATTCTCGAAGGAACTGCTTACAAGACCGTAGCAGGGATGATTGAAGACGCGCCAGATAATCCCAGGATCAATGAGGCTCTCGCAAAGGTGAAAGAGAGGTTGCCACTAACGAGAATCGTTCTCCTGAGACGTGACGGAAGCATACTGAGGGACGAATCTCCCAATAAAATCTCAGGAAGTTATAACTGAATTTCAAACATCAATTGCTACCACCTAAAAAACAGGGTATTTTTGTGAGTGATTTGAGATGATAATAGTGGGAGTAGGCGCAGGGCCAAAAATGTTGACCTTTGAGGCGGCCGAAGCGATCTTCAAGGCTCGCCTCATATATGGATCTGAGCGGGCCATCGAGCTTGTGGCAAGTCACATAGATTCCGAATGCCATGTCAAGGTGATCGAGGATTACAAGGCGTTGCGACAGCTTCCCAACGAAGCTGTGATCCTCTCGACGGGAGACCCTATGTTGAGTGGCCTTGGCTACCTGGGTGGTGTGATCATTCCAGGAATTTCCAGCATGCAGGTTGCCTGTGCAAGGCTCAATGTCAGCCAGCTTCGAGTGGTTCCCATAACTGTTCACGGAAGGAAGATGAAGCCAGAATCCATAATCGAAGAGGTCGAGAGGGGAAAATGTGTCTTTCTCCTGGTGGACGATTCTACCGATCTTGCCGGACTTTGCGACGAGCTCGAAACAAAAGGGCTGAGACGGGATGTGGCTGTATTGTCGGATCTGGGATACCCCGAAGAGAAGATAGAGATGGGAAGCACCGCAAGTCCACCCGACTCAAAGGGCATGGTTTGCGTCATGATCGGAGATCTGGACTAAGACGGGTTGCAAACCTTGCATGGAACGTAGCCCATCTCTCTTGCTTCCCAGACGTCTTTGAAGTAGATTCTGTTTTCGGGCTTGATCTTCTGGGCGTATCTGCACTCAGGAAGGTGGTATTTGTCTGAAGAGAGGCTCCCCACGTAGATCGTGCCTTTGGCCACAAAGTCATCCCGTTTGCCAGTTTCTGAATTTTCTAGGATTGGTTCTAGAACGGGTTGTGGGATCGGATCTTGGAGATTTTGCTGATTTTCGGTTTCTTGAGCATCATCGCGGTCATAAGATGTTTCAGAAATCGACTCGCCAGTGTCTCTCTGGTATGAAGAAGGAGGTGATGAAGATGAAAATGTGGCAGTTCTCTTGCTAGCTTCATCCTCTATCCCGAACGCAGGCAAAGTATCTGAAGCATCGTAACCAGATCTCTCAACTTCATCAAGTCTATCTTCAAGGTACTTTGTCCCGTATTCTGGCACCGTCACAGGCGATGATTCTGATGGCGTTCCTTGGATCACTTGACATTCTTGTGTTTCTGAAACCCACCAGTCGCCGGGACTCTGAATTTCCAGAACGCAGAGATAATCCTCTTCTGGACTCAAACGCGGATAACTTTCTGACGTTGGAAAACGGCTCTGACATATGTCGAACTCGTAAGTTCTGCCTGGATCGACCTCGATCATCATGTATCTGGTCTTTTCCACCAAACGTCCGTCTTTCCAAAGAGTTGAGTTGAGCAAGAGGTAAGGAAGTGGCGTGTCGCTCTGGATCGCCAGAGTGCCTCGCGTCTGGAATAGGTCAGGTTTTAGAAAGGACTCAAAATCCAGTTCCACTTCGATCTGGTTTGCGACATCGTATGAGATATCGAAGTTCTCAGGGTTCGAAGATAGATCAGACGAGAATTTGTCCGCAGAAGTGTCTGTTCGAGCGATGTCATCAAGATACTGGTTTTGAAGGTCGTATCCCGTCTGGAGGCAACCTGAAGAGGCGAAAAGTGCGATAAAGAGGATACAGAATGATATGGGTCTATAACACGAGATCAAAGGTCTATCGGATTTCAAAGATTCAGATTGCAGTCGTTCAACCCCTTAATTTCCACTGGAAAAGGTCGCCATTAATCTGAATAGGGAAGATGGGCACGAATGGCACCTTTCTAAAGTATTCCAAAGCCCAATCCCAAACTCTTGCCATTGAAAATACAAAGTTCACCTCTTCAACGACTTTAAAACCTTCAAAGCTTCATTGATGCATTCCAACTGATTTTTAATCCGGTTTGGGTCTTGTTCTTCTCCCATCTTGTCGGAAATCTCCTGAAGCTTGGAAAGAATCGCTTTTTGAAGCTCCTTTTTCATCTGATCTGCTTTGGGGTATTCTTGTGTTTTATCAGAGGAAATCATTTCATTTTCAGGTTCGGATCCAAAACGGGTCCTGTTTTCGAGGGAAGTATCTGAAGAAAGCTTCTCGACCTCGGATTTTTTGGATTTTTCGGAGATTTTCGCACCTTCAGATGCTTTCGGCTTGTCAGATTTGGGACTTAAGGGGCTTTCAGGTCGATCCACTGCCTTGCCCTTGTCCAGATCAAAGGAGCATACGGGACAGACAATATCTCCCTTGTACCGAAATAAGGGGGCACCACAATCGTGATGGGTGGCGAGCATAGTTCCGCCCATCTCCAGCAGTCGAGTTATCCTCTTGATCGTCTCTTCTTCATCCATTTGCCATCACCCGATCATGAAATAAGCAACAGTAGCCCTGAGCCACCATATGTTTAAATATGACGACTATATCATTAGCTCCTTGAGACGGACTTTGTCCTTAACCTTTTTGCCGTCTTAAAAACACAATATGGTGATTCCATGTCAGCCGAAGATGTGATTAAGCAGTGTGTCGAAGTTTTAGAGCGTATAATGAGCGACGATACCGTCCCGAGAAACATAAGGCGTTCTACAGAGAACATGAAGAGCATTTTGCTGAATGAGAAAGATTCTGAAGCAGTCAGGGCATCTTCAGCGATATCTATCCTGGACGAAATCAGCAACGATCCGAACATACCACTCCATACAAGGACTTTGATATGGAACGTTGCCAGTCAGCTTGAAACCGTCCCCGTCGACTGACCATAGATTTGTCTTTGTAAGTATCTTTTGCACGTGTAAATATCGGGCACGTGTTTTAGGCACGATCTACAGTTAAGAACGATTAATTAAGTCGACCTGTACAAGTTCAGAGTTAGATGCCAAGCTAGTGGCATGGCCTTTTTGGGCAAAACGCGGATAGAGTGTGATCTGAGGCGATAAAACCGAGGCGATAAAACCGAGGCGCAAAACGACTGGGCCTATTGTCTGGGCCACACTGAATAACCACAATAATTTTCGCTAAAAAGCGATTTTGAACGGATATTCATACTGTCTGGAGAATGAGCGGTTATCAAAATCAAGCAATTGCATTGCAATTGGAGTGTGGCCTTGGATAGAGTTTCAAGGATCTTTCGCTTTGCTTTGGAGTTGTAGCCGTTCTAATTTCAAGACCCCTACCGATACTTCTGAGCTTGGCCAGTCCGATGCAATAGTTATTAACAAAGATATATAATTTTTGCACATTATATCCAAGTACGTTAAGTTGGAGGATGGGCCGGAGGATGATCTGGATGAATGAGAAGAAGAAAAAGAAGACGGTAACGGTGACTAAAAACGTGAACGGAAAAGAAAAAGATCTGGCTCGGAATAGATGGGTTCGTTTGGTCTTCGGGATGGCCGTGATGGCGGCGTTGTTCAGCGGGCTTTTGATCGTGATTGACCAGTTTGGTCTGATGGAGTACGCCGCGAGCGAGCCTGCAAGCCTTCCGAGAATCGAGTCCTTCCGGGCAGAGCCCGAGACGATCCGCGCAGGCGAAAGCTCCACGCTGATTTGGAACGTTACCCGCGCCCGTAACGTCTCTATCGACACGATCGGCCCGGTGGTGCCATCAGGCGAGTTTGCGGTCATGCCAAAGGAAACCTCCAACTACACACTTTTTGCCTCCAACCCGGCTGGGAGCGTCGAGGTCGCGGTGACTGTGCAGGTAAACTACCCCCTCTAAAAGAGGGGGGCTTTCTGTAGCCCTGGAACTTTTTCTGCCTCGATTAAGCAGAACAATCCCGGACCTCCAGGCGGGTTTACAACAGACCCAAGATCAGCAATGTTCTTTGCACCGTTGAAGTCTGCGTCCCCACTCCAACCACACGACGGACACGAAAACTCTTTTCCTTTCCTCACACCAACATGATGGCATAGGTGGCACGTCTTGCTGGTATACGCTGGCTCTTGAAATCGGCGAGAATGTATACGGTCCCGACCATCCCAACGTGGCCAGAGATGTCAACAACCTCGGCGGGGTCTTGCAAGACTTGGGCGACCTGGACGGCGCCAAGAAGAGTTACGAGCGGGCTCTGGAGATATTCCAGCATTTTCTGGGCGGGGATCACCCCAAGACGAAAACCGTACGGAACAACCTGGAATTGCTCCGGCGATAGGTTCCTACACCACCACGATCTCGCCGCAGACTTTGCAGGCATCGCACAATTGGTCCGCCTTCATCCCAAGGAAGGGATCGACGAGGCAAAGGTCCGCGGGCTCTGCCCTCGAACGATCGATCTTCCTTCAGCCACTCTTGCGAGGGATTGCGCCTCTTTCGCGCTCAGCGCCATGATCCTGGCATCTTTTGGCCTTGAGCGACGAGCTTCGGCGAGGTCAAGCGCCAAACGTCAACGCAACGCCTTGATGTGCCGAGCACCGATGTGCCCACGGGCGAATTTCTGGCTGGCGCTGGCGGGCACTCAAGAAGTCGCGGAAGCATACCGGAAATATCAGGTCCAAAGCTTCATCGAGATCGCTTTTCAGGAAAAGATTGATCATAAATCGCCTCCAAGGAATTGAGAACTATCCAGATGACGGGGGAATTGATGCCCATGAAGAAAATCACACATAATAGGGGAAACGACCACACCGATGCCCAGAAAATGAGAAAGGAGATACGCAGATCCATGAAGATTCACCGACGAAGCGGTGATAAAAGTGGCGAGGCATACGACTGGTATCGACTGGGCAACATCGACATGGATTTGGGTAGGTACGAAAAAGCCCGCGAAAATTTCCATAAGGCACTCAAGATCGAGCGAGAGATCAAAGATTTGAGCCACGAGGCGATTATTCTATACTGCCTTGCTAAAATCGATTTGTGGGAAGATTATCATAAAGCCGCTCGGAAAGGGTTTGAGAATGCGTTGAAGATCTGTGAGCAGATCGGTGATCGCATGGGCGAATTCACAGCTTTGGAAGGATTAGCCTCGGTCGATGAAAGCCAAGAAATGTATGAAAACGCAAGTGAAATGTATCATAAATCCCTAAAAATCATGCAGGAAAGCGGCGATAAAGAGAACGAATCTGTAACCTGGTACAAGTTGGCAAAGGTTGACCTGAAACGGGGCGATTACGAATCAAGTCGGAAAAAATTCATGAATGTTGTGGAGATCAAGCGCGAAATTGGCGATGAAAGGTCTGAAGCCCAAACGTGGAACGAATTGGGTGCGATCGAGTTGGAGCATGGTGAGATCAAAGATGCCAAAGAACATTTCCAAAATGCACAGGACATATCCCAAAAGATTGGCGATGAAGAAGGAGTGGCGACCACTTGGAACAACTTGGCAAACATGGACCTAATCTGTGAAGATTACGAAAAGGCGCGCGAGAAATTCTTGAAGGCATTGGAGATAACAAAACGAATCGGCAGCAAAATGGGCGAAGCAACAATTTTGCAGGAACTGGCCAACATCGACCTGTTGCTGGGAAATTATGAAACTTCACTCGAAAATACTCTAAAATCGCTGAA
>Ga0272441_10003977_pt1 | contig 27428 bp, 27 predicted proteins | sample SSMProp6N_FD_193582 | JGI IMG/M metagenome (GOLD analysis project Ga0272441, IMG submission 193582) | Marine sediment archaeal communities from Little Sippewissett salt marsh, Falmouth, MA, United States - SSM-Prop-6N | ecosystem: Environmental > Aquatic > Marine > Wetlands > Sediment ... | reverse complement strand
AATGAGGACCGTCGCGTTGGAAAAGCACCTTCTGCAGACACCCGAGATCGCCCTGGAGCAAACCAAAACCGAAATCGTCCGCATGGCCAGAACGGCCAAGACAGCTCTTCATGCGGCCATCAGCGGCATTGTTGACAGCGATCTGCGCAAGCTCAAGCTGGCTCGAGAAATGGAAGATTTCACCGACACGTTTCAGTTGGAGATTACGTCGTACCTGACCGAGCTTTCCAGCCGGCACCTTTCCGATGAAGTCTCCATTGAGCTGCCCGTGCTTTTGCACACGGTCAACGACCTGGAGCGCATCGGGGACCACGCCGTCAATATCGTTGAGATTGCGGAACGAAAGATCGATCAGAAGCTCTCTTTCAGTGGATCAGCGTTGGTCGAGGCCGGGCAGCTCAAGACCGAGGCCTCTGAGATGTTCGATCATATTATTTCCGCTCTTCAAGATAATGATCTGGATGCGGCCAGATCCGCTTTGGCCAACGAGCAGAATCTCAATAACATGCAAGTCGTTTTCCGTCGCAGTCACGTAGACCGGATGCGCGACGGAAAGTGCTCCTGCGAAACAGGGTTGATTTTCATCGATCTCGTCGACAACGTGGAGAAAGTCGGCGACCACCTGACCAATATCGCACAAGCAGCCATCGGGGGCCTGCAATGGGCGGGAATCGAACCCAACACCGCCCAGAACTGGGGATCGGATCAGTAGCACCGCCTGACGCCCCCGGGCCGTTTCAAAATCGTCGAAAACTGAAAGATTGTCTGGCAGCACAATATGAAAGAGTCTTCAACGAAACAAGCGGTCTGCGGGGCACCCACCTGCGGCGATCGGTCCTGCCAAGCTGTGATGCAATTGGGGAGACGGAATGGACATTAAGGACATGGTTTTCGGAACGGTGGGCGGGCTGGGGCTCTTCCTTTTCGGCATGGGGTTGATGACCGACGGGCTGAAGAAGGTAGCCGGACAGAAACTCAAGAGCCTGCTTGAAGCCCTGACAAAACACCGTGTGGTTGCGGTCCTGATGGGGGCGGCGGTGACCTGTCTGGTTCAGTCAAGCTCGGCTACGACCGTGATGAGCGTTGGGCTCGTAAACGCAGGACTGCTCACCCTCCGGCAGGCCTTGTGCGTCGTCCTCGGAGCCAATGTGGGCACGACGTTTACCGCTTGGCTGGTCTCGGTCTTTGCCATCTTCGAGATCACCAGCTACGCACTTCCGATGATCGGCGTGGGCTTTCTCTTGAGCATCGCCGGCAAATCGGCCAGAGCCAGAAGCGCCGGACAGATCATGGTCGGCTTTGGGCTGCTGTTCCTGGGCATACATTTCATGAAAGCGGCTTTCGGCCCCCTCAAAGACAGCGAGGGCGCCAAGCGCGTCTTGATCTGGCTGGGCTGCAATCCGATCCTGGCGGTCCTGGCAGGAACGATCATGACGATGCTCCTGCAGAGCAGCTCGGCATCGATCGCCATGATTCAGACGCTGGCGTTCCAGGGCGCCTTCGGGATGGATTGGGAAATTGCGCTCCGCGTGGCCATTCCCTTTATCCTCGGGGATAACATCGGCACAACGATCACGGCACAGATCGCCGCGCTGAGGACGTCCCGAAATGCCCGGCGCACGGCGATGGGGCACACCGTATTCAATCTCATCGGCGTGCTCTACATCCTGCCTCTGGTCCAACTTGGCTGGTTTGCCGATATGGTCGAGTGGGTCGCGCCGTTCAAACTGTCACAGGGAACGATCATGGTCTACCTGGCCATCGCTCACAGTACGTTCAACGTGTTCAACACGATTATGTTCCTGCCGCTGATTCGCGTGCTGGAATTGGTGGTGCTCAAGATTCTCCCCGTGAAAGCCGATGAGGTGGTGCGGCAGCCGGTCGTCCTGGAAAGGCACCTGTTGCACACGCCCGTGCTCGCTCTGGAACAGGCCAAACGGGAGATTGTGCGGATGGCCAAAACGGCAGAAACGGCTGTAATGCTCGCGATCAATGGGATCCTGGACGGCAACCCGAAGGACCTCAGGCTGGTCAGAGAGATAGAGGATCAGATCGATCTCTTCCAGTTGGAAATCACATCGTATCTCTCCGATCTGTCTCAGAAAACGCTCTCCGAAGAGGTTTCCACGGAACTCCCGGTGCTTCTGCATGCGGTCAACGACCTGGAGCGCGTCGGAGACCATGCGGTGAATATTGTCGAAATCGCCGAGCGCAAGAGCGCACAGAAACTGTCCTTCAGTGACGCCGCAACGCACGAGGCCGAGCAACTGAGGAAAGAGGTTGGGCAAATGTTCGCCAGCGTGATCGCCGCCCTGGACAGCGGCGACACGGACAGAGCCAGAGAGGCGCTTTCCGGTGAACGCAACCTCAACGACATGCAGTTGGAGTTCCGCCGCAGCCACGTCGCCCGCATGACCGACGGGCTCTGCACCGCAATCACCGGCCTGGTCTTCATCGACATGGTAGACAATGTGGAGAAAATCGGCGATCACCTGACAAACATCGCCCAGGCGACCATAGGAGGTCTACAGTGGGAGGGAGCCAAGCCCCGGAATGTAACTGCGTCCCGCTGAGAATTCGGTCGTCCCCCTCAGCGAGCGATCTCGTTCGCTGAGACCAGAAGTGAACCGTAGGGCGATTCGCGTCGTACTTTCGGGACCCTGGCGCGATTCTGTCTGGGGAGGCTGGACCGTCGCAGTGAGATACCTACATGACCAAGAAAAGACTAATCTGGCAACTCTTTCCATCGTTTCTGGTGGTCACGTTAATCGCACTGGTGGCCGCAACGGGCTATTTTTCCTACACGTTCCGCCAATTCCACCTGGATCAGACGCGTGAGGAGCTGCATACGCTGGCCAACGTAGGGGGCCATCACATCGCCCAGACGCTGGCGACTACCGGCACGGAAAACGTGGACGCTATCTGCAAGGAACTCGGCCGCTCGAGCCAGCACCAGGTGCGGTTCACCGTCATCACACCATTGGGCAAGGTCCTGGGAGACTCCGACGAGGACCTGACGATGATGAAAGACCATTCGGACCGCGAGGAAATCGTTGAGGCTCTGCAAGAGGGATTTGGACAATCGATCCGACTGAGCCCGACGCTGGGCAAGAACATGATGTACGTGGCGGTCCCGATTCGGCGGGACGGCAAGCCCCCCGCCGTGATGCGAACGGCCATCGCCCTGACCGCGATTGAGCAGACATTGAACCGCATCTACTTCAGTGTCGTCTGGGCAGCCGTTGCCATCGCCCTGGTGGCCGCGTTTCTGAGCCTGCTGGTCTCGCGCAACATCAGCCAGCCCATTGTTCGCATGCGCCGCATTGCGCGGCTGTTTGCCCGGGGGCAGCTCAATATCCGCGTCCCGACCGCCGGGGCGGCCGAATTGGACGATCTGGGCGGCGCCCTCAACGAGATGGCCACCCAGCTCCAGGACCGAATTGGGACGATTACGCGACAGCGCAACGAGCTGGAGGCGATCCTGGGCAGCCTGGCCGAGGGCGTTTTCGCCGTGGACTCGGACGGGCGAATCGTTAATGTCAATCAGGCCGCCGCGGGCCTGTTGAATATCGACCGTGCGTACGCCCTGGACCGCAATATTGAAGAGGTCATCCGCAACGTCGCCCTGCAGCAGTTCGTGCGCGATACGCTTGCGACCGACCGGCCCTCCGAAACCGACGTCTCCTTCCCCGAGGAAGGGGGCCGATTCTTCCACGTGCACGGCGCCCGCCTGGCCGGCACGAGCGGACATCGCAGCGGCGCCGTGGTGGTCCTGAGCGACATGACCCGCATCCACAGGCTAGAGAACCTCCGTCGCGACTTCGTCGCCAACGTCTCGCACGAGCTCAAGACCCCCGTCACATCGATTCAGGGCTTCGTGGAAGCCCTCCAGGAAGGCAGTCTGGAGGACGCCGCCCAGGCCGAGCGATACGTAAACATCATCGCCAAACACGCCCAGCGGCTCAACGCCATCATCGACGACCTCCTGAGCCTCTCACGTCTGGAAGAGATCGGGGAAAGACGCGCGATCCTCTTTGAAAAAATGGCGGTCAAGCCGGTTCTGGAGACCGCCGTGCAGCTCTCCGCCATCAAGGCCGAGCAGAAAAAGATGGCGATCCGGCTCTCCTGCGATGAGGACCTCGCCGCGAAGATCAATGCGCCTCTGCTGGAGCAGGCCCTGGTCAATCTCGTGGACAACGCCGTCAAATACAGCGACGAAGGCTCCGCCATAGAGATCGCAGTCGCCCGGAAAGAAAAGGAAATCGCAATCGCGGTCAAAGACGCAGGGTCCGGCATTCCCCAGGAACACCTCGGGCGGATTTTCGAGCGGTTTTACGTCGTCGACAAGAGCCGCAGTCGCAAGCTCGGCGGCACCGGCCTGGGCCTGGCCATCGTCAAGCACATCGCCCAGGTCCACGGCGGACACGTCACCGTCGAGAGCAGCCCCGGACGGGGCAGCACTTTCACCATACAACTGCCCGTGGGATAATTGCACCCCGCCCAAGCCGGGCACAGCCCCTTTTCCACTCGCGTTGAGTTCCGGCAGCGGTCGCGTTCTGCGCATATCAACACTGATATCGCCGCTTTTCCTGACGCCGCCGGCCCTTTAACAGAATTCTAACCTGAGACTGATGCGACTCTAACAGTTCCCCGGTACCTGTTATTCCAGACACTCAAGCGATGGGTCTTGAAACGAATTCGGGCCCACCATGCACACAAAGGTACTTGTTGGAGTCACAAAGATGCAAAAAAGACAGTCGATGAGATGGAGCTGCGCGGCGATTGCCCTGTGCGCGGCCTTTCTGTGGCCGGTCGGGGCCGGGGCGCAGACGGTGGAGCAACTCAAGCAGGAGTTGGAGGCCCAGAAGAGGCAGGCCGCCGAGCTGGAGAACAGGATCAACCAACTGGAGGCCCGGCAAAAGCTCAAAGAGCGCACGTTCAGCGAGAAGATCGAAGAGGTCGCGGAAAAAGCCGAGGCGGCCGAACCTGCTTCGGGACTGCCCGACAACCTGAAATGGCTCGAGAAAATCAAAATCTCCGGCGACTTCCGCTATCGCTACGAATACATCGACCTGGAGGACCGCTCCACCCGCAACCGCAACCGGATTCGCGCCCGCCTGGGGATCAGCGCCGTCGTCAACGACGAATGGGACGTCGCCTTTCGCATGGCCACCGGCGAGACCGACCTCATCGACGACACCATCCTCGCCGACCCGGTCTCAACGAATCAAACGCTGGGTAAGTTCGGCTCACGAAAGGACTTCTGGCTCGACCTGGCCTACTTTGACTATCACCCGATGGCGATCGAGGGCCTCAACGTCGTCGGCGGCAAGATCAAGAATCTCTTCCACGTCGTCGGCAAGAACCAGCTTATGTGGGACGGGGACCTCAATCCGGAAGGAGCGGCGCTGAAGTACGCCATGGGCCTGAGCGACTCGGCGACCGTGCACCTCAGCGGCGGCGGCTTCTGGCTCAACGAGGAATCCTCCGATGCCGACACCTCGCTCTGGGGCATTCAGGCCTACCTCAAACAGGACCTGGGCGACTCCGACTACGTCCTGGCCGGCGCCGGCTGGTACGATTACGGTAACCTCCAGGGCCTGGAAGACGAGTTCGGCGTCGGTTTCGGCAATACGCTTGCCGACGACGAATGGCTCAATGACTACGACGTCCTGGAACTCTTCGGCGAATACGGAACCAAGGTCGCGGGACTGCCGGTTGCCCTCTTCGGGACGTGGGTGGAGAACGCCGCCGCGACCACCAGCGGCGACACCGCCTGGCTGGCGGGCGCCACGCTCGGAAAGGCGAAAGTACCAGGCTCCTGGCAATTCGGGTACGACTACCGGGACGTCGAGCGCGACGCCGTGCTGGCGGTTTGGAACGACTCCGACTTCGCCGCCGGGCGGACCGGAAGCAAGGGGCACGTCTTGCGGTTTGCCTACCAGGCTTTCAAGAACGTCCAGCTCGCTTTGACCTACTTCGACAACGAGCTCGTAGACCGCGAGCCCGAGCCGAATCGGGACTACCGAAGACTGCAGGCGGATCTCAAGTTGAAGTTCTAATCTCGCGCGGCAGCAAGCCCTAACGAGATCCGAATCCAATACTAACCGTTTTCTAACATTGTTGCTGTACATAAAAACAGAAGGACTCAAAGGAAAAGGAGGCTCCAAAATGAAGACAGCCCTAACTGGTATGATTCTGTTGTCACTGATGCTGGGCACCGTCGGTCAGGCGGAAACCCTGCAGCTTGAAGGTTCCACAACCGTCGGTCCCATTGCCGACGCGTTCGCCGAGTATTTCAAGAGCGTCTACCCCAGCCTGGACATCACCGTCAAGAAGACCGGCAGCGGCGACGGCGCCGCGGCGCTGGTCGATGACCGCTGCGACATCGCAAACATGAGCCGTTTCATGAAGGACAGCGAGTTTAAGAAGGCCGTCACAAACGGCATCTATCCGGTCGCTCACGTCGTGGCCATGGATGGCGTCTGCGTCGTGGTCCATCCCTCCAACCCGGTCAAGGCCCTCACCAAGGATCAGATTCGCGGCATTTACACGGGCAAGATCAAAAACTGGAACCAGGTGGGCGGACCGAGTATGCCCATCGTGCCGATCAGCCGCGACACCTCGTCGGGAACGTACGAGACCTTCGAGAAGCTGGTCATGAGCAAGCAGGCCATGGCCTCGGGCGTGGAATACGTCAATTCCAATCCCCAGGCCCACGCCCGCGTCAAAACGACCCGCGGCGCCGTCGGCTACGTCGGCCTCGGTTTCGTGGACGCCTCCGTGCGGGCCCTCAAGGTCGATGGGATCCTGCCCTCCCGGCAGACCATCGCCAGCGGGACCTATCCCGTGGCCCGACCCTTGTTCATGTTCACCAACGGCTACCCCAAGCTGGGCACCATGGTCCACAAGTTCTGCACCTTCCACCTGACGGAAAAAGGCCAGGAGCTCGTTGAGGCCAAGGGTTTTGTGCCGCTGACGAATTACTAATCCGGGCGATATCCCTCGCTCGCCGCGCAGGGCTGCGATGAACGAAGATACAAACTTGACTCTCACACTGGAACCGGCGGCCGATACCCATCGGCCGCTGGTGCTCACGCCCGGCCAGGACCTGAGCGGGTTCCTCGCCGCCCACCTGGGGCGAGCGGCCCTGTTTTTCATTACTTGTAGCTCGGTCCTGGCCGTGCTGCTCATTCTGTTCTTCGTCATCTATCGCTCCGTCGCGTTCCTGACGAGCTACAACATCGCCGAGTTTCTCGCCGGCAAGGCTTGGTACCCCACGGCCGAGAGTCCCGACTTCGGCGCGTTGGCCATCATCGTCGGCTCGCTCTACGTCTCGGTCGCCGCCCTGGTGTTCGCCGTACCGGTGGGCATCCTCGCGGCCATCTTCCTGAGCGACGTGGTCTCCTGGAAAGTCAGGAACGTCATCAAACCGATCGTCGAAATCCTCGCGGCCATCCCCTCGGTGGCGTATGGCTTCTTCGCGGTGCTGGTCCTGGCCCCATGGATGCAGAGAACATTTGGCTTCACCACCGGCACCAATGCCCTCAACGCCGCGCTCATTTTGGCGGTGATGGCCTTGCCCACAATCATCAGCGTCGCCGAAGACTCCATCTCCGCCCTGGGCCGGGAGCTGCGTGAAGCGTCCTACAGCCTGGGCGCCACGCGGATGGAAACGACTCTTCGCGTTGTCATACCGGCGGCCCACAGCGGCATTATCGCCGCCGTGGTCTTAGGCATGATGCGAGCCATCGGCGAGACCATGGTCGTCTGGATGGCCTCGGGAAACGCCACCCAGATCCCCCAGCCCTGGTGGGACCTCTCGCTGTCGATTCGCACGATGACCGCCACCATCGCCGGTGAGATGGGGGAAGCACCGGAAGGGTCTACACACCGCAGCGCGCTGTTCGCCGTCGGCGTTCTGTTGCTGGTTATGACGTTCGGTTTGAACATCGTCAGTGAGTACTTCCTGACGCGGGCGAAAAAGGCCCTGGGGAAAAGCTAAATGAACCTGCGTGCACGCGGACTTTTCGATCGCATCTTCACCGTCACGACCGGCCTGTCGGTCGGGCTGCTGACGCTCGTCCTGCTGGCCGTGCTCGGACCCATGGTCTATCGCGGCAGCGGCGCCGTCCTGTTCAAAGGAACCGTCGAGTTCCGCAAGATGCAGAGAGACCTGTTCCGGCGCGCCGATGAGAAAGCCCTGGAAGCGGAGATCGCCCGGACGGATGAGTTTCGTCAGACGGTCTGCGACATGATCTACGAATTCAAAAAGGGCATCGATATCCAGGGCATGTCGGCGGAAGTCCGCAAGATCCACCGCGAGCTCGGAAAAGAGCTGCGCTACAACGAAGTACCTGCGGAACGCTACACCGAGCTCAGAGGCCTCAGCCGCGACATCCGGGACCAGCTCGAAGGCGCCTTCAATAGTCAGGAAATCGAGGCGATACGCGAAACGGTCGCCGGCGTCCTGGCGCACAGGGACAATCCCGGATTCAAGGGAACGATCGCGGAGCGATATTTCGAGATCGCATCTAGCTTTTTGCAGGCCGCCGAGCAGATCGACCTGAGCAGGCATCATGACTATGCCGTCGCCCTGGCCGAGACCGAGCAAATCCTCTTCCATTCGGACGAACGTCCCGGCCTGCTGGGCCCGCGCCCCGGCGAATCGCCCCCGCTGCTGGTGATGCTGCGGTACGGAGCCACCCGCTGGGACCAGGCCCAGGCGTTGCTCGATCAGTTCCACCGCTACGTCGTCTGGGAAGAAGTCGAGTCGGGAGAGCCGCTGGTGCGACGCGAAAAGCCGCGACGCGAACTCTTCGCCGGCACGTCCCTGGAGCCCCTGTTCCCGTACGTCGAGGAGAACATCGGCGCGATGCTGCGACCGAAGTTCACCGTGTACTGGCAGTTCTTCATCGACGACAACGTCAACAGCCACTACTTCGGCGGCGTCGGCCCCGAGATCCTGGGCACCATGCTCATCACCGTCCTGGGAATGCTGTTCGTCATCCCGCTTGGCGTCATTTCGGCCGCCTATCTCGTTGAGTGTGCCTCGGAGAACTGGGTGATGCGAATCATCCGCATGTGTATCAACACGCTGGCCGGCGTGCCCAGCATCGTCTTCGGGTTGTTCGGGCTGGCCTTTTTCGTATTGTTCCTGTTTCCGCTGCTGGGTTTCGAGTCCAAGCCGTGCATCCTGGCCGCTTCGATGACCCTGGCCCTTCTCACCTTGCCCGTGATGATTCGCGCCAGTGAGGAAGCCATCCGCACGGTGCCCCAATCCTACAAGGAGGGCTCTCTGGCCTTGGGGGCGAGCAAGTTTCGCACGTTCGTCACGGTGACGTTTCCGGCCGCCCTGCCCGGCATTCTGACCGGCGTGATCCTGAGCCTCAGTCGCATCGCCGGCGAAACCGCGCCGATCCTCTTCACCGGGGCCGTCTCGCTGGGCCCGACCCCGAAATCGATATTCGACCCGACCCGCACGTTGTCCTACGGCAGCTACGATATGGCCGTCGGCGACCGCCTGGCCATGATGGTTCCGCACAATCAGTACGGCATGGTCGTCACGCTCATCGCACTGATCCTCGCGCTCAACGCCGTAGCCATCGTATTCCGCTCGCGCGTCTTCAAGAAGCTGAAAGGCCAATAGCCCCCAGGAACCGCCCTATGCCGGAGAAAAGAGAAGAAATGCCCGCCACCACAAATATCGAAACAAGGAAGCCGGACGTCGCTGTGGCCGTACCGGTGACGACCCGGAGGGACTCCGCGGCGAAGCCCGAGAACGTAATCGCTGAGGCAGCCATTATCCGATCGGAGGATTTCTGCCTTTACTACGGATCGAAGGCCGGCGTCAAGAACATCACGATGGACATCTACCCGCGCAGCGTCACGGCGATCATCGGTCCCAGCGGCTGTGGCAAAAGCACCTTCCTGCGCAGCATCAACCGCATGAACGACCTGATTCCGCACGTGCGGACCGAAGGCCGACTGGCCGTGGACGGCCACGACGTCTACGACAAACGTACGAATCTCGTGAACCTCCGCCAGCAGGTCGGCATGGTCTTCCAGAAACCCAACCCCTTCCCCAAGAGCATCTTCGACAACATCGCCTACGGGCCGCGTCTCCAGGGAGTGAAGCGCCAGGGCAAGCTCCAGCACATCGTCGAGCAAAGCCTCAAGGCCGCCGCCCTGTGGGACGAGGTCAAGGACGACCTGAAGAAGTCGGCCCTGGCTCTGTCGGGGGGGCAGCAGCAGCGACTCTGCATCGCCCGCGCCCTGGCCACCCGGCCCAGAGTCCTGCTCATGGACGAGCCCTGTTCGGCCCTGGATCCTATCGCCACCGGACGCATCGAAGACCTGATCGAAGAGCTGCATACGACTTACACCATCGTCATTGTCACGCACAACATGCAGCAGGCGGCGCGCGTCAGCGAAAGGGCTGCTTTCTTCTGCCTCGGCGACTTGATCGAATACGACCTGACCTCGAAGATCTTCAGCAACCCCCGCGAAAAGCAAACCGAGGACTATGTCACAGGACGATTCGGGTAATGCCATGACCGATCCCGGCAAAGTGAAAATCTGGAAAATCCGCACCATCAAGAACTACGCCGAAGCACACAACCACATCCTTGTCGGCAAAGTCCTCGATATCACCGACTCTTACGTACGTCTGCACTGTCGAACCTACCACTTCGGCTCGGAGCTACACGGGCCCGAGGACATTCTCATTGGCGCCCTCATGGTCCGGGTCGTTCCGTGGAGCCGGATCGAGATCATCAACGAGCTCCCGCCGACGTTCGACTATATCCAAAGCACACTGATAGCCAATAAGACAGGAGAGGTCCTGTTTCGGGACCGGCAGTATACCTGCCCGATGGGCGGCACAGCGGAACCGAGTTATTGACCCTGGGGATATTTATATGGCGGCTCACTTAGTCAGAGAAATCGAGAACCTGAAAAGAGAAATCCTTCGGCTTGGCGCCATGGCGGAACAGGCCGTCCGCCGGGCCGCTACGGCCCTCGACCAACGCGATGAAAACCTGGCCCAGGACGCCATCGAAAACGACATCAAGCTCGATGAGATGGAAGTCCAGGTCGAGGAGAGCTGCCTGAAAATCCTCGCCCTGCACCAACCCGTCGCCACCGATCTGCGCTTCATTATCGCGGTCCTCAAGATCAATAACGAGCTCGAGCGCGTCGGAGATCTGGCCGTCAACGTTGCTGAGCGCGCCGCCTTTCTCGCCTTCCAGCGGCCGCTCGACATCTCTTTCAATTTTCAAGAGATGACCCAAAAAGCCCAGGTCATGCTCAAGAAGAGTCTCGACGCACTGGTCAACTATAGCATCGAGGACGCCCGGGAGGTTCTCGCCGGCGATGATGAGATCGACGCCATGAACCGGCAGATGTTCCTCATCGTGCAGGACGCCATCCATGCCCATCCCGGGGACACCGAGACGCTGATCCACATGCTCTCGGCCTCGCGCCATCTGGAGCGCATCGCCGACCACGCCACCAACATCGCCGAGGACGTTATCTACATGATCGAGGGGGAAATCATCCGTCACAAGGCCGAGGACTACCGCCCCCAGACCTCGCAGCCATAGACCGCCCGGGCCCGCGCATCGATCCGGCTTACCTGTGAAAATATTCTGGCATGCGCGTGGCAGCGTCAAGCGCCAGCTTGGCGATGGCGGACTTCTCTGCTGCGTGTGACGCTATACGAGCCCCGGGCGTTGCGCCATCGCCAAGGCCTGCGGCCTTGACGCTGCCACCCGAGTAGCCAGCGAAGACGGACACCCACGTGCGGCAAAATTTTCACACACACGACCCGGCCATATCCAGTGATTGTTCTTGCCCCCGGTCGCCGGTGACGTACAATCTCAGACCGGCAAGGCAGTCCGCCTTGCGACAATCGAGGACGCCGATTCAGGAGGTCGCATCGTATGAAGAAGGAAGTCCCGCTGCATCAGGCCAAGTGGCTGATCGAGGCCGGCTGCGTGGTGCTCGTCACGGGCGGCACGATGGCCAAAGCCAACGTCATGACCTTTAGCTGGCAGACACCGATCCACACGGCCGACCCGTGCCGGGTCCTGCTCGTGATCAACCAGATCCGCTACACCTACGAGTTCATCAAGGAAAACGGCGAGCTGGTTATCAACGTCCCCGGCGTCGACCTGCTGGAGGCGACCCACCGCGTCGGGCGCATCTCCGGCAGAGGCATCGACAAGTTCGCCGACAGCGGCCTGACGCCCGTTCCGGCCCATGTCGTCAAGCCACCGCTGATCGAGCAGTGCGCCGGCCACCTGGAGTGCCGCGTCACCCAGACGTTCGCGATCGACACTCACGACCTGCTGATCTGTGACGTCGTGCACGCCTCGGCCGAGCAGGACCTCTTCGACGGCGCCTGGATTCCGGAGAAGTTCCACACGCTGCACTACCTCAACGGCAACCAGTACGGCCTGCTCCAGCAACGCGTCGAAGCCCCCGAGCCGTGAGCGCGCTGCCCCGTGCAGTTGCATCTGGACTGCCCCGGCCGATGTCGCTACAATAGGCACACGATGAATGGGCCCATACGCATGCACTGAAACTGGGAAGAGAGGTAGGTCATGCCGGAGAACCTGAACCGCAGAGGCTTCCTGAAGAAATCCATTTTGGGCTCCGCGGTCGGGGCTATTGGTCTGAGCTTCGAAGAACAAGCCCTGCTGGCCCGGTCCAACGCGGACCCGGCGCCGGCGGCGACGAGCGAGCCCGGGTCTATGCCCATGGGCCAAATCGGCAACGTCAAGATCAGCCGCATGTTTGCCGGCGGCAACCTCATCAGCTCCTTCGCCCACAGTCGCGATCTGATCTACGTCTCGTCCCCGCTGCGAAACTACTTCACCGATGAGAAGGTGATGGAGACGCTCGAGATCTGCGAAGACCTGGGCATCAACACCGCCATTCTCCGCCTGGACGACCACTGCAAGCGCATCCTGAACCGCTACTGGAACGAACGCGGCGGCAAGATCCAGTGGATTGCCCAGGTCAAGATCAAGCCCGACGACCTGAGCCAGATCACCGACGCCGTCGATCACGGAGCCATCGGCGCCTACGTCCACGGCGGCAATTGCGACAGCTACGTTGAACAGGGCAAGCTGGACCTGCTCGCCCGAGCCGTCGATCTGATCAAGGACCAGGGCGTCATCGCGGGCATCGCCGGCCACCAGGTCGAGGTCCCCATGGCCGTCGTCGAGGCGGGCATCAAGCCCGACTTTTTGATGAAGACCCTGCACAGCCACAAGTACTGGTCCGCCGAAAAGGCCCCCGAGCACGACAACATCTGGTCGCGCACGCCGGAGAAGACTATCGAGTTCATGAAGAATGTCGAAATACCCTGGATCGCCTATAAGGTCATGGCCGCCGGGGCGATCGGCCCCCAGCAGGCGTTCCGCTACGCGTTCGAGAACGGGGCCGACTTCATCTGCGCCGGCATGTTCGACTTCCAGGTCCGCGAGGACGTGATCATCACCAAAAACATCCTCAACGGCGCCCTCGCCCGCCAGCGTCCCTGGCGCGCATGACCCCGCCGCCTCCAATCCCAAATCCCCAATCGCGCCCGCTTCGTTTTTTCACCACAGAGTCACAGAGATCACAGAGCATGACACCTAACCCCGTCCTGCCAAAACACTTACATCCCCCTCTGTAACCTCCGCGACTCCGTGATGCACCGCCGCAGGCCCGCCTCGGGATATTCATTTGCCTTCCCGTCGCTATCTTTCTACAATAGGGCGGTGGAATTGCGGTCGACAATGCTCTTTGGGACGTAGAGATGGTACCGGGCGCCTTTCGCCTGGCCATCGCTATGGCGACAACATCGTCGAGGAGAAGATCATGAGAACTATCGCGCATATCTTGATTCTGATGGTTATACCGGCAGCGGCTTTCGCTACGGAACAAGAGCCGGACATATTGTTTTATGATGGTCTTGAATTGTCCCTGCGCACCGGCTGGGGACATCCTTCACCTTTGGAGACGTATTACTATCAGAACAACCTCGAGTATCCTTTTGAATGCTATTCAACGGCGAACTACCGAGGTCACGTCGCCGTCTGGAACATACAGGAGGACAGCTTCCATTTGTCCGACATTCGAATTCCCCATTATGTTTGTGACCCCAATGGGTCGTACGAGCGTGTCATTGAATCGTACGAGCCCAATGAGTTTGGCGTGGAGGCACGCAACCGTCCGCCCTCTGAGAACGGCGACGTGTCGGCAGATTGGTTCAGTGGCATCCTCGATTGCTATTTGATCGACGAAGGCAAGTATGCCTCGTACTTCTTCCACATACGAGACGGCAACGTCGTCGACACGCAAATCATCAACAGGGAAGATTATGAGATACTGTACAATTCTCCGGAAGTGGATGCATTGAGTGCGGATTTGAAAAGCAAGTACCATATGCTCACACTCAATGAAAACTACATAACGTACTACTACAGACTTAGCGAAGATGATGCGATCGAATACGAGGGGCAGGATTGCAGGCTCGTGACGGGTTTTGACAGACTGAGCCCCATTTACGAGTTGTATGACAACAGCCACCTCAAATGGCCTTATAATTGGGAGAATACGGAGAAATGCGGTGCGCCTCACTGTCAATGGCGCATCGAGAACGACAAGGTGTATTTAACGGGCGTAACGCTGTATAGCGGGCTTAGTTTTTACACAATTGACGCCGAACCATTGGATCTGACTGCCCTGTTCGATGACAACGTCATAGACGGCGTTGTCTTTGCGGATTGGGTCAGTGACGTTTATGTAATAAAACAGGGATACACAACAGAGGAATCCGCGGGTTGGCCTGGATATACCTTCACCGTTTTCAATGTGACTGCTCTCACATATATACGGATAGCCGAAGGACTTTTGACAGAGAGCTATACCGTGGCAAAAGACTTCGATCCTGAGAATGTGCCGGAGAACGCAGATCCGGGATTGAAGCAGATTGTAGAGGATTACCAACTGCCGTCAGTCTTCAGCACGCCGTCAACATCGAGCGAGGGAGAACAAGATCAAGCACATGAGGTCCCTGCCCCGGGAGTCGTATCACAGGCCCCGAGCGACGAAATCGTGCGTGCAACCCCCGGCATCTCGACGGCAGAATAGGAACCGCAACGGGGCGGAGTCGGCGGCGACCTGGCCCACGTAGCCGCACCAGGCGCCTACTTGTACCGCACCCCTTTCATTTTGCCCCAGTGCGTGGTGTCGTGCCACCGTTCCGTGGTCTGCTGACACCTTTCTCGTGGCTGGATAGATCGTTTGCGTCAGAACCGCGCGGTTGCGTCGTGCATGACCTTGAAAGGCTGGCGAGACCGATACTGCGAGGCCGGGAAGAGCTTATTGAACGGTGCCCAGTGCGACCCCGGAAAACGGAGCCAGCTCAAAGTGGATTTCGCTGTCGGTTTGCTCGAATGCAGCCAAGCTGCCCTGTCTCGATTCCATGAGGGACTTCAGCATCGTGCCGGTATCTCGCTTGAGCCGAATGACCTGAGGCCTGTCCGATCGATTGAAGGCGATGATCGTTTCCCGGTCCGCCATCACCCGCCGATAGGCCAGAGTCATGGCGTGATCATCAGTCAGGATGTACTCGATCTTGCCACAAACCAGTTCCCGGCGTTCTTTGCGTAGAGCAATCAATACTCGATAATAATCCAACAACTCCAGATTCGGCCTCACGGTGATCGGCCTGCTTTCCCTGCCGTCGGGTCGCCACGTCTGCGGGCGGTGGTCGATGTCCTTCCACAGGATCGGCTTGCGGCAATCCGGATCGTCGGCGCCCCACATGCCAAGCTCCTCTCCATTCCAAATATGCGGTGCACTGAGGAAGGTGAACTGATGCAGCAGCATCATTCGCATCTCATGCAGAGTGGTCTCAGCAGGCGGGGCGAGATTCAGCGTGTGGTTGTCACGAGCCCCCATTCTGAACTTGTACTGGTGCTTGTTTTGAAAGGACGTAGCCATGCGAGGGCTGTCATGACTGGCCGTCAGGTTCATCAGGCTTTGGATTGGGAACTTACGCGGCCGAGCCCGTGGGCATGGATTGTGATCAGAAGAATGCCGTACGGTGCATGGCCCTGCGGGGCGGCGGGAGCGAGGTTCCGCAGTTCTCACGCAAGGGTCACAAAGTCGCGCGTGGGTTGAGAACCCACCCTATTCTGGCCGCTGCGCGGCGGGTGGGTTATTGGAGTTGTATGGTGGCGTTGGGGTCGAAGGGGTTGGTTCGGACGGCTAAGGAGAAGAGGTAGGGGTAATCGGCTTTGAGGTGCTCCATGTGGGCGAGCCATTCGCGTACGAGCAGGGCATAGGCCCGGCGGATATCGCCGCTGAGGTGACGGTAGTCCGTCTCGGGCAGGCCGTCCACGGTGGAGCGCTGCGCGAGCTCCTCGGCCAAATGGAAAACCGCCCAGAGCAGCTCGGTGAATTCCTCATGCTCGAGCAGGTTGGGGTTCTCCAGAAGCCGCAGCAGGAATTGCCGCTTCTCGACGATGAAGTCGCGCAGGCCCGCGAGGTCGCCGGTGCGGCTGTCGATCTTGTAGTCGTGGTCCACGAGGACGCGCTCCACCTGGTCGAAATGCTCGGGTGACCACTGGGCGTCGACCAGCAGGCGCGTCGAGAACGCCTCGGCGTTCGTATCGAAGCGGCGCAAATACTCCAACAACGCGGTCCCCACCTCGCTGAAGAAGGCGCCGATGACCATGTGCAGCTTCTTACGCATCGCCCGCTTCTCTCGCTCGCTGAGAACCTGGTGGATAATCAGCGTCACCATCAGGACCTCGATGAAGACGAAGGCAATATCGCCCACGAGGTAAATGAAGATGTGATGGGCATCGTGGAAAAGCAGATAATGAAGGGCGTAGCAGAGCGCCGACAGTGCGACCAGCAGCACCCCCAACAGGACCTGTTGCTTCAACGCGTTGTTCGTTTTCATAGACCTACCCGAACGAAGGGATCGAAAGGCAGCCGGACCACCACGATTGCACCTGCCCGGCCAGAAAGACCGGAGTGTACCGTCTGATCGGCGACACTTCAAGGCTACGTTGTGCGCGTCCGCATCGGAACAATTGGACATGGCTATTGATAAAGACCCGGCCTCGGGCTATCTTACGGGACGCAAGAAGAACCGAGTGTACTTTTGGGGAATTGGAGCATGCAGAAACGCCGATTGGGCCGGACCGATATGGAGCTGACGACCGTGGGCCTGGGCACGTGGGCCATGGGCGGGCCGTGGCAGTTCGGGTGGGGTCCGCAGGACGACGACGAGGCGATCGCGACGGTGCTGGCGGCTCTGGACGAAGGGATCAACTGGATCGACACGGCGCCGGCCTACGGACTGGGTCATTCGGAGGAGCTCGTCGGGCAGGCCCTCAAGCAGACCGGGCACAAGCCCTACATCGCCACCAAGTGCGGCCTGCTCTGGAACGAAAAGAAGGAAAAGGTCTGCTGCCTCAAGCCCGAGAGCATCCGCGCCGAATGTCACGCCAGCCTGGAACGGCTCGGCATCGAGACCATCGACCTGTACCAGATGCACTGGCCCGACCCGGACGAGGGCGTCGAGGCCGCCTGGGAGGAAATGGTCCGGCTCGCCGACGAGGGAAAGGTCCGCTACATCGGCGTGTCCAACTTCAACGTGGACCAGCTCGAACGCGCCGCTGCGATTCGCGCGGTTTCGTCGCTGCAACCGCCCTACAGCATGCTGCACCGCCAGGCCGAAGACGAGATGCTGCCCTACTGCGAGCAGCACGACATCGGCGTGGTGGTGTACAGTCCCATGCAGCGGGGGTTGCTCACCGGCAAATTCAGTCCGGAAAGAGTGGCCGGTTTGCCGCTGGACGACCATCGCAGGAGACAGCCCGATTTCCAGGAACCGCAGTTCAGCGCCACGGTGGAGATGGTTGAGCAGCTCACGCGCATCGCCGAGCGCAGCGGCCGGACCTGCGCGCAACTGGCCGTCAGTTGGGTCCTGCGCCGCAAGGAAGTCACCGCCGCCATCGTTGGCGCCCGCCGGCCCGATCAGATCGTCGAGACCGTGCAGGCGTCCGACTGGGACCTGAGCCCCGCCGAAATCGACGAAATCGAAGAGCTTCTGGCCGCACGTGTGAAGAAGCTCGGCGACAAATGAACCGAACGCACGGGAAAATGAGATGAAAACGAACAGGGATGTATACACGAGCCCGCTGGTGGAACGCAACGCCTCTCGGGAGATGGCCGAGCTTTTCGGTCCGCAGAAGAAATTCAGCACGTGGCGACGGCTCTGGCTCGAGTTGGCCAGGGCGCAGAAGAAGCTGGGCCTGGACATCAAGCAGAGCCAGATCAACCAGATGGCGCGGCACGTTGACGACATCGACTTCCGCAAGGCGGCGCGATACGAGAAAAAGTTCCGTCACGACGTGATGGCCCATGTGTACACGTTTGGCGACGCAGCGCCCAAGGCCGCTCCGATCATCCACCTCGGCGCCACCAGTTGCTACGTGGGCGACAACGCCGAGCTGATTATCATGCGCGACGCCCTGCAATTAGTCGCGGGCAAGCTGGCTGCGGTGATCCATCTGCTGGGCGGCTTCGCCGAGCAGTACCGCGCGATGCCCACGCTGGGCTTCACCCACTATCAGCCCGCCCAGCTCACCACGGTCGGCAAGCGGGCGACGCTGTGGTGCCAGGAGTTCGCGCTGGACCTGCACGAGATCGAGCACCGCATCAGCACGCTGCCGTTTCGCGGCGTCAAGGGCACAACCGGAACGCAGGCCTCGTATCTGGCTCTCTTCGGCGGCAAACACACAAAGGTCAAGCAGCTCGACAAGGAAGTGGCGGCCGCCTTCGGCTTCAAGAAGCTCTGTCCCGTGACCGGCCAGACCTATCCGCGGAAGATCGACACGCTGGTGGTCAACGCCCTGGCCTCGATCGCGCAGTCGGCGCACAAGCTCTGCAACGACGTCCGCCTGCTGGCCAACCTCAAGGAGATGGAGGAGCCGTTCGAGAAATCGCAGATCGGCTCGTCGGCGATGGCGTACAAGCGCAACCCGATGCGGTCCGAGCGCGTCACCGCCCTGAGCCGCCTGGTGCTGAGCCTGGCGACGAGCCCGCCGATGACGGCGAGCGAGCAGTGGCTCGAACGGACGCTGGACGATTCGGCGAACCGGCGAGTGGTGCTGGCCGAGACGTTCCTGGCCGTCGACGGCATCCTGCAGATCCTGCTCAACGTGCTCGATGGCCTGGTGGTCTATCCGAAGGTGATCGAGGCGCGCGTCGCGGCCGAGTTGCCCTTCATGGCGACCGAGAACATCCTCATGGCGGCGGTCCAGGCCGGCGGCGACCGCCAGGCCCTGCACGAGCGCATCCGTCTGCACTCGCATGCCGCCGCGGCCCAAGTCAAAAAATTCGGCCGGCCCAACGACCTCATCGGACGCCTGCGATCCGACATCGCCTTCGCGAAACTCGATTTCGAGAAGGTCCTCGATCCGCAGGCCTACACCGGCCGCGCCCCCCGGCAAGTCGACGAATTCCTCAGAGCCGTCGTCGCCCCAATCCGAAAGAAATACCAGGAACAACTCAACACAAAAGTCGAACTCAGCGTATAGAGGGCCGGACGCAAATTTTTCTAAAAATACTTTTGCCAAGTCAACGATATATGTTAATCTACCGTATGGAATCCGAGCTTCGGGCATCCGTAGGGTAGGATTCCACCGGGGTCCGAAAGGAACCCCTTTTTCTTGCGCCCCTACAACCGGACAATTCCCAGCGGATCAGCCCGTGATGCCACCTTGCAAAGAACAGGGTCCAAACGCTCGAAGTACTTGTATGCTCCCGACCTTCTTATGTAGGTACATGGTTTTTCTCTCTGGAGAAGGAAATAGGCGGTTGTATCTGCCGCTTGAATCAGGAAGGAATCGTGGGACGTTCGGACATTCGGGTCTTCGATTGTGTATTGCAGTTGGAGATTCCTGACTCCGTCCCCATATGATGGATCATTGGGCACAGGGTTGTAGTATCGCATCCGGCGTACCAGCGCGCGCAGTTTCTTCAAGTTCGTTTCATCGGGAAAAATCATTCCGCGATCATCGGGGTTAGCAGGACCAGGGAAATTACGGTAACAGATCGTATTTTCAAATCTCTGAATGAGAGCTCTCCATGCCAGAGAAAAGACGTCGGTGTTCGGGTCTTTCGCGCGTTTGTCGACAACAACGTTCAGAACACGGATGTCAGGAAGGTTCGCGATTTCATCCACGAAATGTCTCAGGATTGTCAGACGATCGTTCTTCCTGATTCGCTGGAGTTCTCCCGGTCGGCTGACAAAGTGGGCTGCGTGGATTTCCTCCCGGATTCTCAATCCGAATCTCGCTTTCATCCGTTTCCGGAAATCATAGATCCTACTGACGCAATCACGCCAGCGAAGCTCATGCATCACGATTCCCGAGAGAATATAGAAATCGGTGGGAGAGTCTTGAATACCATCATCACCGCTCTCGTCGATGTACATAAGGTACATATTTCCTGCTCCCTCCCAAAAACGTAAACCCTGTCCTGGATATGCTCGTTGATGAACCGCTGTTTTTCAAGTATCTTTTTGATGAACTTTTTCCACTCGTTAAAGGTGTCGTTAGGAGCCAGACATGACCAGAGAAGAACTAATCACACGCATTAAAGAGACGGCGTATCTTGAGGGCGATTTTGTGCTTCGCAGTGGCAAGCGGAGCACGTATTATCTCGACAAGTATCTGTTCGAGACGTGTCCCGACATTCTCCAGGCGCTGGGGGCCGAGTTCGCGCGGCAGATGAGCGAGGACGTGACGTTGATCGCCGGCGCCGAGTTAGGCGGGGTGGCGCTGGCGGCCGCGACTGCTATGGAGACGGGCAAGAACTGGGTCATCATCCGCAACAGCAAGAAGGGCTACGGAACCGGCAAGCTCGTCGAGGGCGTGCTCAAGGAAGGCGACGTCGTCCTGCTGGTGGAGGATATCGCCACCACCGGCGGACAGGTCCTCGAAGCGGCCAAGGTCATCACCGACGCCGGCGCCAAAGTCGACCGGATCGTCTGCGTCATCGACCGCCGCCAGGGCGCCGAAGAAAACATCACCGGCGCCGGCTACACCTTCGAGTCCATCCTGACCAAAAACGACCTCGGCATCACCGACTGAACCGGGAAGCTTCGCCGCCAGAATGGCGGGCAATGCCAGTGGCAGTTGTGCCGAACAGCACTACAGGCGTCGAGGATTCTGCCTTGACTCCGGCGCATGGCGTCGGGCGCAAGGACATGAAAATCAAGCGCTATCTGGACTGAAGATAGATGCTCCCAAGAAACAGTTTGCGGTGTGCATCGACAACACCGACTACGCGGCGTCGTTGATTGTGCGAAAGATCTACGAGGTCCTTCCTGACGAAGAGGCGGCCAAGAATGAGTTTCTTCGCGTGATCGACGAAAGCGGCGAGGATTACCTCTATCACCGCAGCCACTTCGTCCTCGTCGAATTCCCCGCCGAAATCGAACATGCCCTGACCACGGCCTGACGCGCCGGTCGGCTCAGCCGCAGGCGATAGAGATGCTCATCTATTTACCTCTCCCGTCTCGATTAGAGAAATGATTCGTTTGGCGATCGCAGTCTTGCTCCTGGCGACGATCTCAATCCATCGCGAATCGCCTGTTTTGATGTGGACGGAGGATTGTTCGGCGTTGATGGCGCTGGGGGCGTTGGCGACGATCATGTCGAGGTGCTTGTCGCGCATTTTTCGCTCTGCGTTGGCGCGGAGGTTCTGGTCCTCGAGGGCGAAGCCGACGACGATGCGTGCCCCGTGCCCCGTGGTCCGTGGCCCGGCCTTGTTTCGTCCGGCCCATTGGAGGATGTCGGTGGTCGGTTTGAGTCGCAGTTGTAGGGTGGGGCTTGCCCCACCTTGTTTCTTGAGCTTCGTCTTCGATGGTTTGGCCGGGGTATAGTCGGCGACGGCCGCGGCCATGATCAGACAATCGCAGCCGGAGAAATGCTCTTTGACCGCCGCAAACATCTCCGCGGCGCTCACGACGGCAACGACCTCCGCACCGGCGGGCGGCTTCAACGCGGTCGGGGCGGTTATCAACGTTACCGCATGTCCGGCCTTGAGCGCCGCGTGGGCCAGGGCGTACCCCATCCGGCCGCTGCTGGCGTTCGAGATGAAGCGCACCGGATCGATGTATTCGCGGGTACCCCCCGCCGTAATGAGAAAATGCATGGCCATGGTGGATGTACTATTGTCGCGTACCGGTTTACTGTTCCCGGCCCCGTGGTGGTACGTTCGCCGCCAGGGATTCAATCGCGGCGAGGATTTCCGCGGGCTCGGTCATGCGGCCGAGGCCTTCGGTGCCGCAGGCGAGACGGCCTGCGACGGGGCCAACGATCTGTGCGCCCGCCTGACGCAGGACCTCCACATTGCGCTGGACCGCCGGATTCTCCCACATGCGCGTATTCATCGCCGGAGCGAACAGGGTGCGCGTAGCCCAGGTCGTACACAGCGTGGTGCTGAGCAGATCGTCGCAGATTCCGTGGGCGGCTTTGGCGATAATGTTCGCCGTCGCCGGCGCCACGACCACGATCTCGGCCCAGTCGGCCAGCGAGATATGGGCGCTCTGGTGCGCTTCGGCAGGCGTCCACAGACTCGTGAAAACGACCGAGGAGGTCACCGCCTCGAAACTCTTGGCGCCGACGAACCGGCAGGCGTTTTCGGTCATCACGGTCCGCACGCGTGCCCCGGCCGCGGTGAGCTTGCTGGCCAGATCCACCGCCTTGTAGGCGGCGATCCCGCCGCTGACGCCAAGCAGGATATTCCGATTCTCAAGCACAGGCCCAAATCACAAATGAAGACGCATACAACGGATCGTTCCGTTCTTGCACAACGCCGTCGGCGCGGGCGTCAGAGGATCCGCTTCTCCTTGCCCTTGCCCCCCGTTTTGGCCCCTTCGATCGCGATCTTGTCCTGCCGGACCTCCTCGATGACGATCTCCAGCATGGTCTTGCCCTCGGTATCCTCGATCAACGGGCGCGCGCCCTGAAGCAGTTCGCTCATCCGTTTCTGTACCAGCGAGGTCAACTTGAAACGCCCACCGACCTTGTTCACGATTTCCGTATTAATCAGCTCATTCAGCATTCTTGTTCTCCAACGTTGCCCTCGTTGTTGTCCGATGGTTGGCCAATCACGGGCGCCCGCTCGATGACCTGGATCACTTCGGCGATGGCCTGTTCCAGATCCGCGTTGATGACCATGTTGTCGTAGTGTTGCCACGCGGCAGCAATTTCACTGCTCGCGCCGCCCAATCGCACCTCGGCAGCGCCGGCGCTGTCGCGACCGCGACGGCCCAAACGCTCGGCGAGATCCTTTTCCGCCGGCGGGAGAATAAAAATCATCGTCGCGTCGGGGTATGCCGCTTTGGCCTGCCTGCCGCCGTTGACGTCGATTTCCAGAAGCACGATTTTACCCGCCTGCAAGGCCTCATCCACTTTGTCTTTGGGGGTACCGTAGAAATTGCCGAAGACCTCGGCATACTCCAGGAGCATTCCTTCGTCGATACGCCGGCGAAACTCCGGCTCCGAGACGAACCAGTAGTCCCGGCCGTTCTGCTCTCCCGGACCTCGGGGCCGGGTCGTAGCCGATACGCTCAAATAGACGCTGTCCAGACGACGAACGACCTCTCTGCAAATCGTGCTCTTGCCCACCCCCGAGGGGCCGCTGACAACGATCACTTTGCCGTACGTATTCTTTGGATTTCCGGTATCGCTCATTCTATCGTCTACCCAACGGAAACGAACGGACCGCTTCGTTGCCATCCCTGCACGCCAAAGCGCCCTGCCCCGACACCACGCTCCTCATTCAACGTTCTGGACCTGTTCCTTCAGCCGCTCGATCAGACACTTGATATCCACAACGCGTCGTGCGATTTCGGCATCGGAGGCCTTGCTGGCGACCGTGTTGGCTTCCCGGAGCATCTCCTGGCTCAAAAAGTCGAGCCGGCGTCCAGCCTGCGTCTGGGTCTCGCAGATGTGCCGGAATTGCTGCAAATGCGCGTCCAACCGGGCGATCTCCTCGGAGACATCCGACCGGTCCGCCAGAATCGCCACCTCCCGAGCCAGCGTCTCTTCGTCGAGCTTGAGCTTGCCCTCGGCCAGCAGTTCGTCCACACGCTTGCGCAGGCGTTTGGCGTATTCTTTGGTGATCGAGCCGCGGTGCACGCGAATCCACTCCAACTGCTCGGCCATCGCCTCACAATGCCCCAGCAAATCCGCTTCGAGGTATTTGCCCTCCGTCTCTCGCATCTGCTTGAGCTTCTTGACGGCCTGCTGCGTGAGCTCCAGGACCAGCTTTCTGACCTTGGTGCTTTGTTCCTCGTCGGGCACGGCCGGCTGCACGATCCCCGGCAACGCCAGCAAACCGGCAATGTCCGTGGTTCCGCCGCCGCCCAGCGCCGAGCCGATCTTGTTGAGCTTCTGCACAACCGAGCGCAGCGCCACCTCGTCGATCTCGAACAACGAATTGGCCGAAATTCCCTTGAGCCGCAGAACGCAATTGATGGTGCCGCGCGAGAGGCTCTTGCGCAGCAGCTTGTCGATATCATCCTCCAGAAACGCGTCGGTCTCCGGGAGCTTGATGATCGCCTTGAGGTAACGGTGGTTTACCGCTTTGATCTCGATAGCGTACGAGACACCGTCGAGCTCGCCGCTGGCCTCACCATATCCGGTCATACTGATCAACATAGCGATGTGCTCTCAAACAACGAATGGCCCTTCACGGGGTTTCCCCGCATGGCAGCGTTCGGTCGCGACGATCAGCCGCCGGCCGAATTGGCATCTCCAACCGGCTCGCCCGGCGCCTCGGCCGGCGCCGATCCCGTCCGCTCCTCCATCGGCTGCGCGTCCGGCGCCGCTGGCTGGCTGCTCTCTACAGACCCATCAGCGCCGAACTGCCCGACGTCGTCGGGCCGGAAGAATCGACCCATCAACACCGCCAGTCCCAGGAAAACGGCGACCAGAACGATGGTCACCCAGGTCAGAAAATCCCCGGTCTTCGAGCCCAGCAGACCACTGGCCATGCCGCCGCCGAATGCCCCGCTCAGCCCGCCGCCCCGGCCCTTCTGAATCAGAATCACCAGGACCAGAACGACCGAGACCAGAACGAACAGAACGGCCACGAACTTCATCACAAGGCCAACGCCCAACAGCGGTACACCAGTCATGTTCACGCCTCAAAAACTAACCACTTGGTTATGCCGGTATTACGCCGGCTTCCGCACTCCACGATTTTTTCTCGGCCGCAATGTTATACGGCCGCTTGAATGATCTGCACGAAGTCATCAGCCTTCAGACTCGCGCCGCCCACCAGCGCCCCATCAACGTCTTCCTGGCCCATCAGATCGGCGGCGTTGCCCGGTTTGACCGACCCGCCGTACTGAATTCGGATCTCCTGGGCCAGCTCCTGGCTGTATTTCTCGGTGAGCCAGTTGCGAATAAAGGCATGCACTTCCTGTGCCTGCTGCGGTGTGGCGGTCCGTCCCGTCCCAATCGCCCAGACGGGCTCATAGGCGATCGTCACCGCCGAGACCTTCTCGACGCTGAGACCGGCCAATCCGCCCTCGAGCTGCCGGGCCACGACCTCCTCGGTGGTTCCGGCGTCGCGCTGCTCGAGAAGCTCGCCGACGCAAAGGATCGGCAGGAGCCCGCCGTGGATCGCCGCGGTCAATTTCTTGCCCACCAGCTCATCCGTTTCGCCGAGCACGTGACGACGCTCCGAGTGGCCGCACAACGCGTACGTGCAACCCACGTCCTTGAGCATCCCGGGGCTGATTTCGCCCGTGAAGGCGCCCTTTTCCTCGAAGTACAGGTCCTGCGCACCGACGGCCACGCTCGAAGCGCTGACGGCCTCGGCGACGGCCGAAAGGTACACGAACGGCGCAATCACCGCCACGGTCACGCCTTCGGAAGACACATCGGCGCATCCTTCGGCGACCGCTTTGGCCAAAGCCACCCCCGAGGCCCTGTCGGTGTTCATCTTCCAGTTGCCGGCTACAAACGATTTTCTCATAATTCTCTCCTGTTACGTTGTCAGTCCTGTCGCATCCCCGCCGCCGCTGTCAGAGCAGTTCGGTGGCTCGTGGAAAACTGCCCAGCACCGAGAGCTGCAAGCAGTGCTGCCGGGCTTCCTCCATCCCGATTTGCACCCGCTCTTCCGTGCGATGTCCGACGAAATCAACAAAGAAGTAATACTCCCATTCGCGCTTCTTGCTCGGCCGGGACTCGATATTGGTCAGATTGATATTGTATTTCTTCAACACGTCCAGCACATCGGCCAAGGCACCGGCTTTGTGCGCGGTACTGAAGAGCGTGGCCGTTTTGTCCTCGCCGGTCGGCTTGGCATCCTCGCGGCTGACCACGAGGAACCGCGTGATGTTGTTGGCGATATCCTCGATGTTCTCACAGATCATCTTGAGACCGTAGAGCTCGGCCGCCATTTTCGAGCCGATCGCGGCGGTGCCCGCCTCTTCTGAGGCCATCTGGGCCGCCTTCGCGGTGGAAGCGACCGGGATCGTCTTGGCCTCCTTGAAGGTTGCGCTCAACCAGTTTCGGCACTGGGCGAAGACCTCCGGCTTGGAGTAGATCTTCTCCACCTTTTCCAGCGGGCAATTGGCCAACAAGTTGTGGTGGATCGCCATCAGCACCTCGGCGCAAATCTTCACGTCCGACTCGATCAGGGCATCGAGCGTCTCGATGACCCCGCCACCGGTCGAATTCTCCACCGGGACGAGCCCGAGGTCGCAATGCCCCTTGCTGATCTCGTCAAAAATACTGCGAATGTCCGCCAGGGGTTCATATTCGACGCTCTGGCCGAATTTGAGCATAGCCGCCGTATGGCTGAAACTGCCGGCGGGCCCCAGATAGGCGATCCGCAAAGGCTTCTCCAGAACGAACGACCCACTCATCAGCTCCCGCCAGATCGCCGCCAGCGTACGATCCGGCAACGGACCCTCGTTGGCACGAGCAATCTTGGCCAGCACCTGCTTCTCACGGTCCGGCGCGTAAACGGGCCGATCGGTCTGGCTCTTGAGCTTGCCTATCTCGACGACAACCTGAGCGCGCTCGTTGAGCAGAGCCACCAACTGGCTGTCAATCTCATCGATTCGGTTTCTCAGGTCATCCAGAGACACGAGCCAACCCCAAGCTTTTCTCCCGCAGCAACCGCCTGACAGGGCCATGTTTACAAGAGACGCGCCCGGCCGATCCTCTCCAGCCTTGCGTGCCCGACGATTTCCCGGCAAGCTCTACTATCCCAGCGCCATGGGCCGGATTTCGTAAAAACTCCTTTCTCTAACAGAATTTACCGCCGGCGTCAACGAATTTCGCCATCCGGGCGAAGATTTTGCCACTATTGCTCGGTCTCAG